>ENA-UOIV01001717-UOIV01001717.1-human-gut-metagenome-genome-assembly--contig:-C59-NODE-1717-length-17367-cov-4.576305_pt1 | contig 17367 bp, 12 predicted proteins | sample MGYA00242333_ERZ723880 | MGnify/ENA metagenome assembly ERZ723880 | reverse complement strand
TCTTCCAGAAACTCATATTCGAGCTGCACAATGCACCAGATACCGCCGCAGAGCAGCCGGTCAAACTTTGCGGGATAGTCCTCTGAAATGGGAATACTCTTGATACCAAGGTTGGAGAACTCCGCCTCATAGGTATCTTTTTTCATATTCAGATTGACGGTGATCTTGTCAATGACCGTGTGCATCCCGCGCTGACGAAGCATGGAGAGGATCTTCTGCGCCTCGTCCGGACGGACATAGTTGTCCGCCAAGATGCGCTTGACGTTCTCCACGCCAGTCTCGATGACCTCTGGATCATCCGAGCTGCAATACTGACCAAGCAAAAACTCAAGGACATAGACCGGCACATTTGCGCCTTCCTTGATCTTCTTCGTCAGGTCTTTGCGGACGATCTTTCCGTCAAAGAACTGCCGCAGTTTTTGGTCGATCACCGCGTTCTGATCGCCGGTTTCTCCGGTCATTCTCTGCTCATCCATTCTTGCCACCTCACAGGTCAAAGCCAAAATCGTCCGCAAACGCGATGTCGATGTGGAACTCGATTTCTTCCACGTCAATCTCGTTTGCGATCACCAGACGGTAGACTTTCTTCTTATCATACGTTCCGGCTTTCAGATTGAACCGGACACGGAACACGCGATCTGCCGCGTTGTCACTGGTCTTATCCGCAATGACCGTCTGCCGGTCGCTGATCACCACGCCCTCATCATCCGTCATGTAGATGGAGTAGGTGCAAGGCTGGATCTTATCGCCCACGGGCTGACGCTGGTGGAACTCCAACGAAAAGATCAGGTTGGAAATCTTGCGGCTTTCGCTCAGGAGCTTCAGCTCCGCGTTTTTAACCTCAACGTAATTCTTATTGCTCGTGCGGAGGTTCTTGAAGGCGATCACAGGCACGACAAGCTCCTGCAAGCTGATACCGCCGTGGACATAGTTCTCACCGCCGCCCTGAACCTTCATGCGGATGGTGTCCTGCGGGGCATAGCCCTTGATGGGCGTTCCGTCCAGCTCCCGTTCCAGATTGACGGAAAGCAGGAAATCAGCGGTTGTGTCAGGAGCGGTCAGCGCATAACGCCGTCCAAGCTCATACACGTTGCCAGAGAAGGCTTTCCGGTCAATCTTGTCGCTTTCACTCAGCGGTTTATAGGTATAGAGGAACCCGTGATCCGCTGTAATGAAAATGTTCGTTCCGCTCAGTTCGTTCACGATGATACGCAGAATGCCGGAAAGCTCCTGAATTGCCGTCTCGCAGGCGTCAAAGACTTTGGACTCCGTAGGGGCTTTGTCTCCGATGGCGTCGATGGAGTTGTGGTAGATGTAAATTACATCTTTCCCGGCAACCAGCTCCCGTCGCTCATCCTTCTTCATGTTCAGAAGGTCATTGTATTGAATAGCAACGCTGGCTTTCGGCGTCGTGTTCAGGATCGCGTTTCGCTCCACGGTGGAACGGGTGGGATTCCCGTCAACAAGAACATCCATACTGTCGTTCACAGAAATGCTCTTTCCCGGAAGCAGGGCTGCCATACCAAACTTCGTGATGGACGGGAAGACCGCCTGCATCGACTCCAACTCGGCGGTACCCTTTGTGTTGCGGACAATGCGCTCGGAAAGTTCGGAGGCAACCTCATAGCGAAGCGCGTCCGAGATGATCACGAATGCGCGGGTGTTTTTGCTGCTTGCGGGAGCGACATATCTCTTATAGAAATCACGCTGCTTCTCGATATCCGAGACATAGCCCAGAGCAGCGAGGTCTTCTGCCGCCGCGTTTGTCCAGCAAGCGGTCAATTCCCGCAGGAACCAGTTCTGATACAGCGCCTCGACAAACTCAGTCGAGTGCTTCAAGCCGTCTTCCAGAATGTCATTTGCATTCTTGAGAGAGTTGCCGAAGGCATAATGGAAGTGGCGATAGTAGGCATCCATGCGGTAAAGGTCACTTGTATAGAGCTTCCAGATTTTCTTCGGCTCGACGATATGGAATCCGCCGCCGTGTTCCTGATAGAAGGTCTGCATCTTTCCGATGAAGAAGAGGCAGTCAAAATAATTTGAAAACCGCTTGTACCATCCGGCTGTCCGTCAGTTTTCACAGCCCTGCCTAATGAGATCGACCTTCACGACATGGTCGCTGATCTCCGCAAAGAGCTGTTTCAGGATGCTCTCGTTGATGCACGGGAAGACGTCTCCCGTAATCAGCGTTTCCGGCTCAAATTTGTCAAAGCGCGTCGGGAGCTGCAATTCGTTCTCCACGGTGCGGCACAGCTCATACAAGTCCTCGCTATCTTCGCGGGAACGCCATTCATGGACGATGCTGTAACAGTATGCTTTGTTGGTCTCAGAAACGAAACGCTCCAAACCTTTCAGGACGGAGGCGTTCATCGTCTGAGAAAGTGCGGTCAGCAGAACGTGCGCTGCAAAGTAGCCCAAAGGCTTGTCCTCTTCCTCGATGTAGCCGGTGTACTTCCGCGCAAGCTGCCAGAAGGCTTCAATACTGCCAAACTTGCAGATGTTCTGCAAGACGCTGTTCGTCTCCTTATCGAGACCTGCAGCAAGGACGGCAATAATGACATCCTGCGCAGAACCTTCGCTCAGACCGGCGAGAACCGCCATAATGTCGATATGGAGTTGGAGGGGCGTCTGATAGTCCCGCCCGATCCTGCGCAGCTTTTGAATACGCTCTTTGCTGTCGAAGAACTTTGCATAGAGCTTGACCGTCCTCCGCATTGCGGCAGACGGTGCGATATTCAGCTCATCCATCTGCATCGAGATAAAATCTGCGCGGAAAGGTTCGCTGTAATATTCAATGTCCTGAAGCCAGTTATCTTCGTCACTGGTGTATGTAATCGGGCAATAGATAAGATAGTTGCTGTCCAAGTCATCGTGAAGCAGCAACTTCTTGACAGCAAAGTTGTTCGTGCCGGTCAGCTTGATGATCTTGACGCCTTCCAAGTTCAGCTCGTCAATGTCCTTCTCAAACTCCCGATCCTCGTCTTTCCAGAAGATGATTCTGCGGCGATAGAACTCCGGCAAGGGGGCGGCAAAACGTTCTCTGAGTGTAAATTGAATAGATTCTATGGACATAACCGTGTATTCCTTTCTTGGCTAAGAATATTATACATAGCCTATCTCAGAAACGCCTATCACGCCTCTGCGTAAAATGTGTATTCCTATCGTATCCGCTTCAAACTTTCTTTGATTGAAATTAAGTGGCGCGAAGTTTTCCTTTTGAAATTGCTTTGGAAGGAACTTCTCATACTGAAAAACATCAATGCCTATGTATTCAAGCACGTCTTCGGGCAGCGTATAATCCTGCTTCACAAGTCCAAACATCGTAAATCCTGTATCAATGCAGAAACTCATAACTGCGCTATAACCACAGTTATAGGCGAATGATCCAATAGCAGAGCCGATAAAGCTGCCAATCATGAACCCCACGACTGGGATTCCAATGAAAGATTGAGCAAACGTTCCTCCTGCAAGTGCAGCAGAAGAAATCATAAGTTCTTTGACCATCTCTTGTGCCAGATCGGATCGTGTCATCTTGCCCGCAGCAACTTTGAAGGCATTCTTCATGGTGTCCATAGCAAGGACTGTTGCCATACCAACAATAGAGGGTGAAATACCTTTCAATGCTTCTCCAAGCATACCGGATTTGCAAGCAATAGTAATTGCAGCGGACACGCTGCCTCGGACAAACCCTTCACTACCACCTTGGAGAGCGGCAAAGCCTATACGTTGAAACTGTTTCTCGTCCAATTCTCCGCTCTTGATCAAATGGTCGATTGCCTTGTAAATCTCCGGCGCAACATCCAGAACAACGGAAATTGTTGCAGCGGTAAGTCCTGACTTGAATGCTTGCTTGGCAAGGTACTCGAAGTGAATCACTTCATCAGCAGAGACACCGAGAAGTTTCAATTTTTCGGCGGATATATCGCCTTCTTTAGCCAGTACAGCCAAAGCCTTTGCATCCGCCTCGGTCAGAGGAATGGACTCTATGCCTTGACCATCCCTCAGTCGGTCTGACAGCATTCTGAGCGTGTCTTGATACCGCTCCATTTGCTCAGGTCGAATTGTCGATTCGGTTGCGATCTTTTGTCTCAGCCAAGCACAAGCCTCTTTTAGCTGATCCGCTGGGATTACACGCACCTGACCGCAGTAAATTGGGTCATGGAGAACGGAATCATCGGTAAAGCCCCGCTTTTCAAGAAACACATTCAATGGGTCTTTGCCTCCGGCTGATTTGTACTCGTTGAAACGCTCGAAAACGCTTTTGGCTTGCTGCTTTGCGCTGTCAGCCCCGGTTTTATAGTATTTCAAGCCGAAGAGTTTTTCAAAGTTGCTGCTTATGTCAGCAGAGGCAAAGTCATGGCTTCTATCTACAAAAGCTCTGTTCGCAGTATCACGGGCGGTTGCATTGATGTTAAAGGTGTTTGCGTGCCAGAACTCAGCAATATCTCCCTTGAGGGCATCCGGCTTTGTCTTGAAGCCTTCAAATGCGTTCAGATCGTGGATGAGTTTGGCAATTTCTGCGTCAACCTGATCGACATAGACGCCGCCCTCATATCCGGCATACTGAACACCAGCTTGTTTTTCAAAAAAGGCATAGCCTTCCTCAAAGGCATCCATAAATTATCCCTCCACAAAGGATCTCAAGCCATCCTCATAGAAAACCTTGATGAGCGTTTTATACTGCTGCGCTTTGACTGCATTTACCGTCTTATTATAGTCAATCAGCATCTTAGGCGCCCCCACAACGACAGGCATGATCTTGTCTACGAAACCGCCGCTGAGCTTCTTTGCATATTCAGCCAGTGCATCAGGATGTGTCATGCCGCGATCCTTGCTGAACTGCCAGAACTCGGTGTAGTGCTTTTTGCTATCTTTGAGCTTCATCCAATCGCTCGTAGTATCATCTACATACAGTACAGCCCGCTTACCAAGCCAGCCATAGTGCATTCCCAGCTTATTGAACGCATCTGGAATTGTTTTGCTCTGTTCCTTGGCAACGCTTGTCTGCCCAATAAAAAGGATGTGCTGTGTGGATGGAATCTGCGGCAGATTGTCCTTGTAGTTTTTTACCGTGTAAATCGCAGCAGAAACACTGTCATCCTCAACGCCGACAATGCTGTCTCCGGCATCATCCTTCTGACCGATAAGTTGAATTAGATAGTTGGCATAGACCATATCCTTATCGTCGCAGACAATAATCAAAGGGAGTTCGTTCTTCTGCATTCTGTCCCCAAACATTTTCCCACTACTCCTTTACTTGACTTTGATAATGCGTTCGCTCGATTGAGCAAATCATACAAGCTTTCCTCGTCATGCGGAGACGTAGAAAGTGCGCTGGAAAATTCATCAATGAAGGATTGCAGCATTTCTAATTCGCTCTTGACCATGCTCAACCGTCTTACTTAATCTTCGCTAACACATCAGCAAACAGTTCGTAGTTATGCTTCACGCCGTCATCAAGGTCGATCTCGATGTTCTGGTCGGCAAGGTGGTGAACCTTTTCCTCGTACTTTTGCAGCTCTGTCGCTTGATCTTGGAACTTTTTCTGCTGTTTGGTCAGCTTCACGCGCTCGGATGCGCTGGCATGGTCGATGGCGTCACCAAGCTGGGCAAGCTGGGTGCGGTAACGCTCCTGCTGCTCATGCACATAGTCGGTGCGCAGACGGGCGAGAAGATCGCGCTGATAGCGGTGCATATAGCACAGCGCCTTGAAACCGTTCTTTTTGCCGCTGTCAAAGAGCCAGTAGATCGGACGCTTCTGATAGGTTTTCAGATGGTCGGCATAGAAGTCATTCAGGAAGTAGCTGCGGATCACCTCGCGGGGCGTACCCTTGCCGCTGAGCGCGTCGGCAACAAACTTGAGGTTTTCTTCCAGCGTATCATCGCCGTAGACCTTGCGGACAAACTCCACGAAGCGTCCGGTAATGTCATCGTCAAAATACTCGTCATCGCAGATGGGGATGATGTTGTCGCTGTCTGGGATGATGGTCTTGTACTTGCTGGCATCCCAGTCTCCGCCCGCATAGGCAAGTCCGTCCACATCCAGAGAGTAGCGTCCAAACATACATCCCACGGCATAGGAGATGAGAGAGACGATCTCATCGCGCATGGTGCGGACATAGTTGCTGCCCTTCATAGACTCCGGTACATCGTCCTTGCTGTCAAACACGCGATGCACGGTCACGTCTTTATCCGCCACATCCGGAGTCAACTCGTCCTGCAAGCCGTAAATGTCAATGAAAATGCGGTTGAGTTCTTCTTCGTTCTTTTTGAGCTGCTGGAAGCGCTCTTCGCACTCGGCTTGCCAAGCAGCATATTTCTCGGAAATCAGTCTTCCCATATCAATTATCCCTCCAACAGTTCGGTAAATGCCTTGCTGATTAGGTTGCAAGTTGGTCGCAAGTTAGTTTTAAGTTAGTCGCAAGTTGAACGCAAAAAAGCATTTGAAATCGACGGTGAATCACTTGATAATAAACCATCTTGCAGCGCTGGTTTTGCCTTTGCAGACCACTTTTCCGTCTTCCTTGAGTTCCCGCATCAGCACTTGTATCTGATTGCGGTTGAGACCCGGCAAAACTTGCTGCAATTCTTTGAACGGAGTACCAACTTCGTTGTTCTGGCGGATGTGCTTTAGCAGCAGTTCCTTGTTGGTATCTCGATCCAAGCCGACGTGCCTTGTATGCACACCGGTTTTGCCCGTCGCTGCATAGAGACTTCTGGCAAGAACATACTTCTTGCGACCGATATGCTCGACAATGCCCATCTCGATCAGCCGGTTCAAGCGAGACTTCATCTTCTCGTTCAGCGGTCTTTCGTGGTACAGAGCATCAATCACAAGGAAATCCTCGGTGGACAGCAGCTCTGCGCCTCTTTCACTAATTCGATTGATAACAGAAAGCATCGCCTTGTCGAGAATCAGTCCATTCAGAGTAACGCTGACGAAGAAATCATCTGTGCCTGTGAAGTCGGGAAGTGGCTTTGCCTCCTGCACACTCAGCTCAAACATCAGGTTCATGCCCTGACCGGAACGCTCTACCATGCCGCAGAGGGAAAGAATCTCCGCAATTCGGCGGTTGCGCGGGAGCTGGCGATCCAGTATGTTGTCGAGCGTGATGCCGAAGGGAAGCCCACCGGGACTTTCGACAACCAATCTGTCGCGGAACTGTCGGACAAAGATACTGCCACCAAACTGATAGTTTCTATGGCTTACCGCGTTCAGGATCGCTTCTCGGACAACGCGCTCATTGAATGTCGCAATGTCAAACACGAAAAAGCCTTCCTGATAGTGCTGCTTGTCGTTCCGCAGATTGACAAGTTCCCACACACGGTCATAGCAAGCGAAGAAGCCGACCTTAAACTCTTCTCTTTGATTGGCAGGCCCCGACGCTTCGGAGGAACGGTACTCAAAAATGATCTCCGCTTGCGGCAGATACTTGATGATTGCCGCGTTCTTGCCGAACAGGATTAGAGCTGCATACGTCACACCTTCATCTGTGATCGCGCCGCAGTCATGAAGAAGCTGCTGCTTTGACAGCGTGGCAAGCTGCTTTTTGCCGCTCTTTTCGATCCACTTGGCGCGGAAGTTTTCGATGGCGGTCTCGTCCAAATCATCGACCGTTGCCCCGGCACAGATCGTCCCGGAAAAATCACCGCCGGTCTCTTCGTAGATGCTGCGGCGCATATCCTCCGGCATGGGCTTGAGCGTATCGCCCTCGTAAATCCACGCTACACCATCATATTGTACCGGCAAGCCGATTGGACGGCTTTTCACGTCGAAGACCAAAACCCGCTTTCCCTCGTAGTCGAAGAGCTGAAAATCAACATTGACCTTCAGCTTCTCAATCAAGCCCATGCGGGTACGCTCCGGCTGGTCAAAAGCCGCGCTTCCGACCACGCTGCGGGGTCTCTTGTCTGTGATGCCAAACACAAGCTTACCGCCGCCATTGTTCGCCAAAGCACAGCAGCACTTCGCCGCCTCTCCAAAGTCAAACCGATTTTTGGCTTCCTTGAATTGGACGTGTTCGCCCTCTTTGGCTTCCAGAAGCTCTTGAACAGTTTCTAAATATGGCATAGCGTGTCTCCTTTTCGTCCATTACACACGGAGCAGTTCTTTTTATTTTGGAGGGGCTGCTGCAATCCCATCTTCTTTTAACTTAGCTTGTGCTTTTTGCCAATAGCGTTTTCCAGTATCAACAGCTTCGCTCGGATAAAAGTATTCGTGCGGCAAGCTGTCGTAATTGCTCCAAAGGCGAAGATTTTCCCGTGGTATAATAAAAGTTGCGACTAAGTATCTTGAAAAACTTCCGAGTTCCGCATTCGGAATATTTCGTCTAATTGCAAATCCCTGTTGGACATGAGGTCTAAGCCACTCAGACGGCTTGTTTCGGAGATCAATCACGGTGACATCCGCATTTGGAATTGCAATCGCTTGAACATATCCAACACTATCATCATAATGTGGGTCATCTTTTTCTATGTGATCATAGGCAAACCAGAGTGCAGACTGGACATTATCAACAACATCGAGGAATCGTGTTTTTAGTCCGTAGTGTTGTGCCAAGGCTTCGCGTTCATCATCTGTTCCAATGGGATCAAAAACGGGCATTATGCTTTCAAGTGCATTTTTGAGCCATAAATCAACTTGCTCAAGATCGTTTCGATTGTCGCAGTTTCTATATAGACTCGCCTTGATCTCCCATTCTTTTCGCTGTCCGCGGTAAAAGATTCGAGTATCCGGTGCGTTTGTATGATAGGCATACCGGATAATGCCTGTTGCAAGAGCAAGTCCGCGATAATCCATTACATAATATCTTGGATGGTTTCCGGGACTATTTCCTTTTGCCCGTATTCCCCAATGTCGATCCAGCAAGTTCTTTTCAATGCTATCATAGATCGCTTCAATATCCATGTGCTACCCCACTCAAACAGATTCCGCTTAAAAGCTCTTTTCGTACTTTGCCCGCAGCTCGGTCAAGACCTGCTGGTAGCTGGTCTGGCCGCTGGCGATCCGGTCAAGGTTGCTGCGGGTAGATTTACTGATCGTCATGCCCTCGGCGGCAAAAGTTCCGCGGATGTTGCGGAGATTGCTTTTGTGCTGCGAGGCAGCATTATTCTTTCGCTGATTTGTTCGTTTTGTAGGAATCAGTTGTGTCATATCTTCTCCCTCGTCAGCTCAAAACTGTCCTTTTTTTGTTTCGTTCGATACAGGACAATGTCATCACGTTGTATTATGGATTTCACCAGCCCAATTTGCTGCGGATCTGCACGCAGGCCAAATGTGATCTCCGTAATACAATTCAGCACAATTCTGTTTTCATTTCCCAGTTCACCGCTCTTATAAATAAGCCGAAACTCTTTTTCGTATTTCCAATCTGTGCTTTTTCTCAGGAACAAAAAAGCGTGTGACGCAACCTTTTGCACATCGACATTTGAAAACCGAGTGTTTGAGTACTGCACCGGATAGAGGTGGGAAATTATATTTTTGTCCACCTTTCTGAAATCATAGCCTATGCAAATTCCCTTGTGAGCATCGCCATAGTGACTCCACATGAGATTGCTGTTCTTCGCGTAGCTGAATGATTTCAGGCAGATTTCATTCTGTATTCTTCGAATCTCTTGCTGATTGGAAACAACAGAAGAATTTATTCCATATGCCGCTCCTTCGAAAGCGTCGTTCATTTTTGTCGCAGGAACCATGTAGATATCCTCATCGAGGATGCTCGATATGGCACGAAGGCTAATCGGCATATAACGATACAGAACTGAAGGAAGATTTCCTCGTAAATGTTGATTGATTCTCTCCATCGCATTGTTTTTTCCTTCCAAGGGTGGAAGTTGGGTTTCCGAAGGCGAAACAACCTCATCTACTTTTTCTATACACTTTTTGTAGCTAAAATTATCTTTTGTCATATTCCCACCTCACACCAGCGGATTCCGCTTGAAATCCCACGAGGTTTCGTAGGAGTCCCAATCGGCTTTACTTTCTCCAATACTCTCTTTAACGATTTTATCAACCTCGTCATTTGGGGAGTATATCACAGGCAAAGAGGATACATTTCCAACCAGATAATGCAATGTGGAGTTTATGGCGTTAAAATATAGTTGCGCAACACACGAATTCAAAAACGCCAATAAATAGAGTTCTTTATCCTTTGCAGCAAACAGTGTAGGCGCTTCGACATTAAACAGACACCCTTCTGGTAAATACCGCGCGCCAAAAACACTTGACGTTGTATGTGACCAAGTTATTCCTTCCTTAAAGAAAAGTTCATCATTTCCCATCGCATTGAGTCTGCAACCATCGCAGTTTCTAATCTCCGCGCCATCATTTTCCCAGTTCACAACATAGTCAAAATTACCATACCATTTCCTGTATCCCCCACCTTTGATTTGTGGTGTCCATTTTCTTTTGGACAGTAAATACTCCTGTTTGTTTTTCATTCCAAACGCAATGGTATTGTAGTTTAGCTCTTGCCAGAACTTCAAAAAGCGATTATTGTCACCTGTTTGAAGTCCACTACGCGCCACACCATAATCAATTATAGTTTTAGATTGATAAGCTCGAATAAAGTTTTCACTCACCCAATACGCCACCGGAGAACCGGGGATTTTGGAGAAGTTGGACTGATCGGTTTCATAGAAGTACCCACAGCTTTTATCCGCAAGTGCCTCCAAAACCTTCTGCTTCTGAACCTCCATGCCGCCCTTGAAATCAGACAGCTTGAAGTAAAGCCCGTTTACAGTTGCTTTCCCGTTTTTCAAAACAAAGGAGCAGATCGGCACAGTCGCTTCTTCGAAGGCGGAATACTCCATTTGAACAAGCGTGGCGATGCTCTTGTTCCGGATGATGAACTCGCGCAGCTTTTCATAGGTCTTAATGAACATCCAGACAAACGGCGTCATATAGCCGCAGTAGCCATCCTGTTTGCAGAACATCAGATTGCGATAGGTGAAGACACTGAACAGATCGCCGGAATAGTCCTTGTAGTTCTCCGTCACGAACGTCTTCAATCTGCCCTCTATCTTGTTCAGATACGGAGGGTTGGTGCAGACAATCGGATATTTTGCTGCAAGTACCTTTGCCTGACGCGCCAACGCCTTGAGCATGGGGCGAGTGTTCTGCAACCAGTCAGCATCATCCATTGTGAGCTGTCCCTGTCCGTCGCAGCCGTCAAGGTATGCCATATAGCCGTCGTAGTCCTTCGGCTCGGCGGTGATGATAGACCCCAGTTCCTTTGCATCACGGAAGGTGTCCACAAGATACCGGCTGATCGCGTTCATCTCTGCATCCGTTGTCAGTCCGTCCCGGACAACCGCGCCCATGCGGTTACTTTCTTTAATGGCAAGCACATTCGGCTTGATACCGCGGCTCAGGAAACGCCGGTCATAGCTTCTCGCCTTCATCATAACGGCAAAGTAGGCAAGCTGAGAGGCTCGGTCATCAATATCCAGCCCAAAGAGGTTGTTCTGGACGATCATTGCCGCTGCATCACGCTCGGTATAGCCACTTTCCTTGTAAATTTCCATCAGGACATCAAAGGCATACGCCAATATATGACCGCTGCCCATGCAGGGATCGAGGAACTTAACGTCTTCCGGCTTCACAAACTCGTCGATATGCTTGATCTCACCGTTTTTCGGCGTGACAAAGAACTCCAACTTCTCCGCCAGCTTGCTTTCCGGATGACGCTCAATCCAGTAGCGACCGAGAGAGTTGTCCACCATGTAGCGGACAACCCAGTCTGTTGTGAAGAGTTGGGTAGCAGCCGGGATGTCTTCTTTCTTAATTGATCCTTTGTTGATATTGATGACTTCGTTTTTCCGCTCGTCATTGTAATACTGGTAAAGCCAGCCGATGATCTGAACGGCATCCTGCCAGTCTTCTTTCTCGTCGGTTTCGGAGAGCATTTTGGCAATAAAGCTATCGCCGGAGAGACTGTTGTTGGGGAATAGCAGCTCCGTATAGTCGCGGTCACGAGCGCCAAATACAAAGATGTCCGGCAGCGCTGCTTTCAGCTCTGCACACTGCGTCAGGAGCAGATAACGATACAGTTCCTCGGTGTTGTTGTTTTCGATATACTCCGCGATCTGTGCCTTATCCAGCCCCTCCATCTCAAGGTGAAGGACATCGTTCAGGATCTCCGGCTTGAATGCGCCGGATGCGTCCGAGAACACGCGGATGTGGGAGGGCAGATAGTTATTGACCTCCATAAACCGAAGCGCAACAATGCGGTTGAACCAGATATAGGTGACACGCTCGATAGTCTGCGGATAACCATTGGCATTGATTTCAGCAATCAGTGCTGCCCGCTGGCTCTTCTCAAGCGGGGAGAGAATGCGACCACGAACTTCGGTAGCATCCGCCTTGCCGATGTTTCCTTCCTCGATGCCGTACTGATAAGCTCTTTGGGCAATCTGCTTGTAAAGGAGCTTATGCCCGTCCACGGCAAACTTTTGAATCTTTGATTTGTTCATCTTCTTATGCTCCTTTAGTTGATCTGCACGCCGTCGCAGCTTTCGAGTGTCTTCACGAGCTTTTCACGGATCGCCTCGACGTACTTATCAATGTCTTCCTTGTTTTGCAGACGCTTGACCGAGCAGAGGTCGTACCGGCGCACGGTCATGATCTTCGGGGGCTTCGGCGCGGGTGTTCCGGGCTTTGCGGTCGCTGCGGGTGCGGGCTTCTGCGCTTCCTGTTGACGGGAGGAAGACATGACCTCCATGCGGCGGCAGATCGTATCCTTGTAGTTAAGAAGCTGCGTGATCATGGCGTCCAGTTCAGTGAGGGATGTCGCGGTTTTCGCCGCTTCACGCTTATTCGCGAAATGATCGTCCGCCTGATGAAGCAACGCCCCGGCGTCCCGCGCTTCGCTGGCAAGCTGGTGAACATCCTGCATACACTGACGGATGTTCTCGGCAACCTCTTCACGCTTCATATCCAGCAAGCTGTCGTAGGCAGTCTTGACCTTCTGGACAAGCTCCGGCAACTCCCCGATGCGGGAGTACGGCTTCGGCATGGCAAGGATCGTAGACATCGTGCTGATGACGTTCAATGTGTCTGCATCCGCCGCGAAGTAGTCTCTCTCCTTGAGAATGCTGGCAAGACGCTTCTTGGCATCGTCGAACACCGTCCGCTGCGCCTTGAAGAACATCTCCACGCCTTCCATATCCTCGGCGGAATCGAGAAGATCGTCCTGCCGCTGCACCATCCGCTTGAGCAATGCAACATTGTCCTTGCGCTGGCTCAGAATGTCGTTCATCAGGTCGCGGGCAGCGGTGACGGTTTCCTTTTCGGGGTAACGCTCTTTGGAGTAGAACTCATCAAGGAGCTTCTGATAGTGGCTCTGCTTGGTTTCAAAGGTGTTCAGGACAAAGTGGATCAGCCCGTCCTCATCGGAGGGAATGTCCATCGCGCCCAGATAGTCCCGCAGGAAGTTGACGCTCTTGCGGATCAGTTCTTCGGAGGGGGCAATACGCCGCGCGACGATGGCCTTGTCGATCTCGGTCTTCTTTCGTAGGAAGTCCACCAAACGGCGCTCTTCCTTGCCGACCACCGCGCCGCCATAGTTGATCTGGATTTTCTGCTGGACGATTAGACGGGCAATCAGGGCTGCAATGTCGATTTCCTTCCAACCGTAGGGGATCGCCTGATACCGGCGCTGCACATCGCCCATCGAGGTCTTGAGCATCTTCTGGTTTTGCAGCTCCAACCACTGACTGATCTCATTGAGGGCGTCTTCGTTGTTCGCGCCCAGCCCGGTAAAGCCGACCTCTTCATACGCGCCGTTAAGGATGGCGAGAATATCGGCGTCGCTGTCCACAAACTGATTGACCATGTTGAGCTTGGAATAGACGCTCTCGACAAGGCTCTTCATAGCCTCATCCAGCTTGTCCTTCGCAGAGCCGTATTTCAGGTCGAGGATTTCACCGTGAACATAGAACTTGCCCTCGACGATGGCTTTTTCAATCAGGCTGCGGGCATGGCTTTCCAGTTTCCGTGCTTCATCGTTGCGGTCGCGGATGATCCGCTGGATGCTCTCCGGCATCTGCGACACATTCCGCTGCTTGACATACTTGCGGATCTTCATCGCCTGCTCCAGCTCATCAAAATAGGGCGTGTCCGCCGAGAGAACAACGATTGCCTCGTTGTTGACCTGTGAGTCCATGATAAGCCGCTGATCTCCAACGCCGTAGAGGTCGCTTGCCACGGTGACAATGCGAAGCCGCATTCCACCAGTGGACGCACCGTTCAGCGTCTCGTCAACGTACTGATCGTAAGCAAAGTCATACTTGCCGTATTTATATTTCTTTGCCGGATAGATTTCACCGTAGACCGTCTGAGAAATGCTCTGGACGATCTGTGCGCTGTCAACCGGCGTATTCTTGATGTCGATGGCAATATCCTGTTCCTCATCTGTCAGGAAGGCATAGGTATCGCCATTGCGGGAGATGTAGTTCTGAGACAGAAGGCGTTCCAGTGAAGCCGTGATGGACGCACGGAGGGCGATCTTGTCCGTGTGAATATCGTCGATCATCAGGATGGCGATATTCTCGATGTTCGCCTTGACGTCCTCAATATAGCGGACGAGGTAGAGCAGCTTGAGGACATTCACATCCTGCTGCTCCAAGCCGTCGTGGGCATCCGCCGCATTCTGGCAGCGGTCGATGACCCGGCGGATGGCACTCTCTAAGAAGGTATGTACCGTGTCATAGAACTGATAGAACGGCACAAGGGCGTTTTCATCCTTGTTTTCGATTTTCTGCGCCGCCTCTTGGAAGCCGGACAGCATGGAGCGTTCGCCGCCCGAAAGGTGCTTGCCGGAGTTGCCGTGCTTGCGGATCTCTGCGAGAACCTTCTGGATGACGATGAACTGATACGGCACAAAGGGGAAGGTCGCGCTGAACTCCGCTGCGCTGGTAAAGCCCTTGATGTCGAGGATAGGGTTATCGAAGGCAAACAGGCTCTTGAGACCCGAAGCCTCTTTCTCATACTCCATTTGCAGAAGGTGATCCGCGTCCTCTGTCTTCGCCAGAACACGCTTTTTGATAACCTCATCGACGGAAGAGGAAGACAGGCTCAGACGAGTGTTGAAGCGTCCCTGAATCTTGGAGAAGTCGTTGCCGGTGATTTTCACAACGGAATCAATCGCTTCCTGACTGGTGACCATGACCCAAACCTTGCCCCGGCATTTGTCACCGATCTCTTCCACCAGTGATTGCAGATTCATCATCAGATCGCCATCGTCACCGATGTACTGACCGACTTCATCCACGCAGAACAGAAGGCGGAAGTTTCCTTCCTTGCTGTCCACATACTCCTTGATCTCGGAGACGAGCTGCTTGATGCTCATGTCGGCGTTCTCTTCGCCGTTAAACCAGTTGCGGGCTGCTGTCTCGCTCATGCCGAGAACAGACTGCAAAACCTCAACCACATCATCCTCGAAGAAGGCGGCGGAATCGCGGGCGTTGACCCACTCGTCCCCGTTGACTTCCTTGAATGCGGCGCGGAAAGCATCCGTCTTGCCCTGCTTATCAATGAAGCGTTCCAGCTTCGCCACCTTGAGGTCTTCGCCATAGAAGCCGCAGTGGTTATAGAACACCTTTGCAAAGACGCGCAGCACGGCGGTCTTGTCCTTGTTGATCGGTCCCTCGATGTCGATGTTGAACAGGATAGACTCCGTGGGAATGCGGACACATTTCTGCACCGTCGCATACATCATCGGGTCGTCAAACTTGTCTGCAAAGTAATCAAAGGCGTGTTTGCCGTCCACCTCTTTGTTGGCGAGAAGGTAGGAAAGCATTTTCAGGAAGTGAGATTTACCACTTCCAAAGAAGCCGGAAATCCAGACACCGATCTTATCGGTCGGGGTATCAATCACCTTGACGTAGTTATCAAAGAATGTGGCAAAATGACGCCGCAGTTCCTTCGTGATGATGTATTCACTCAGTTCATCCTTTAAGCTCTGCTGGTCATCCTGCATGACCTTAACAACGCCGTTGATAGGGCGGTCAATGTCCTTTTGGAACATACTTTGTATTTTCATGCCGCTTTCCTCCAATTACAAAAGGTTGAATGCCCGGTAGTAGTGTCCGTCCAGAAACTTTCCAAACAATCCGAGGTCTTGTCCGTTGAACGATCCCGGATAAAACATCACAATAGGGATGTCTTCAAAGAGATGCTGCATACTGTCCAGCATTTTATGAGAGCGCATAAATGGGAAGATTTTTCCCACGCCGGTCAGGAAGAGAACATCACCGTACTCATGCGGCTCGTACTTCATGTATTCCAGAAGAGCCTCTGGCGTTGCGATCTTTTGAAGCTGCTTGAGGTATTCCTTTCCGCGTTTTTCTTCCAGCCCGTCCACGGATTTCAGAACACGCTTGTCCTCCAAGAGTCTCAGGAAAATCTCGTAGAGGTCACATTCCTTGATGTGATATGGCGTTCCGCTCTCCGCTTTCAACCGGGAAACGAAGTCTCTGACGATCAATTCGTCTGCCGGATCATAGCAGAACACATGAATGCCGACCTCGTTGCTCAAGCCTTCGTTTTTCAGAAAACTTGGTTCGGAAATACGTCCTCTGATTTTATCTAACTCTTGCTTGATGTCACTCATGCCAGAGCCTCCTATCTAAAGCAGTTAAAAGCCGCGAGTGCTTCGAGATCATTATTTCTGCGAATGCCTTCTTCCAACTCTTCGCAGAGGAACAGCGGATTGAGCCGCGTCGATTTGAAAGTGTCAAGGATCTCAACCTCAACCAAAATCTTCGTCAGCACTTGCTTGATCTTATTGACCGTTGACTCACTCCATCCGGCAATGTCATCGTTCTGTTCCTGCAAGTGGGAGAAGAAGACATTCAGGTCTTTCCGCGAAAACTCGAAGTCCTGACTCCGGAACTTTTCTCCAACTACGCCAACCATAAAGTCCCAAACAATGCGGTTATAGCGCATCATGGCATAGAGGTTGATCTGTTTTGCAATCTCAGCCGGAGCCGATGATAATTCCTGCCGGAGCTGTTCATCGTCTAATGCGTCCAGCCGCTTATAGCAGCTTCGCACCATACGGGCAACATGCCGCTCGGTCGGGTATTGAAACAGATTATTCTTTTTGATTTCATCGATAGCGTCCTCTACGGATGTCCCATCGAGGTAATATTTCGATGCAATGCGGATTTCATAGAAGAGGAACTGTTCCGCCGTGATCGTTCCATTATAGATTAAGGATCTTTCCATGCGTTTCTCCATCTGAACTTGTCTTCCAAGCTTACTGTTATTGTATCATATTAGCTGTCCCATAAAGCGGACTCTTACTTGCTTTCGTCCACAAACTCCACAATGTCACCGATATTGCAGTTGAGGCAGATGCAGAT
>ENA-UOIV01001709-UOIV01001709.1-human-gut-metagenome-genome-assembly--contig:-C59-NODE-1709-length-17408-cov-5.395494_pt1 | contig 17408 bp, 10 predicted proteins | sample MGYA00242333_ERZ723880 | MGnify/ENA metagenome assembly ERZ723880 | reverse complement strand
TGTGCATATGCACACACCCAAGAGGAGTACTTTTCACAAAAGTAGAGACAAGCCATTCGTAATTCTAGCATGAGAGGGGGTATCAATGATGCGTTTCTTCATACTTTCGGATTTTCACATCTCGAGGCCAATGGAGGATGAATTAAGAGACCGTATAAAACATTTGTGCTCTAAAATAAGGACGGATATTCAGCCAACTGAGGAATTGCTATTTATATTATTGGGGGATCTGATCAATAGAGGGGATGAGCAAGCGTTTTCGCATGTAGACGGGGTTCTTGGCTTGATCCAAAATGAATTACAAGACTACTTTATAAAATTTGAAACGGTTCCCGGGAATCATGATTTAGTAAATGGTTCTATTGATTCATTTGCCGATTTTACGACACAAAGAGACTTAAGTTTGATTTCTGGGTCACGACCAGTATATTCGCGCAAATATAATGGAGTAAATTTTATCTTGGCAGATTCTACATTGACGCGAATTTACAATAGGCCGGGGCGATTGGATGTTGAGGCAATCAGGCGTGAAGTAGATTCGGAATCAACGAATAATCTTCTTTTTTGCCACCATGGCTTTACCCAGGCTTATGGAGACACTCATGATGTGATAGAAAATGGCTATGAAACTCTAAGTCAATTAGAAGAAATGGGGATCTCTTTTGTGTTTCACGCCCATACACATCGTTCGGATACGGACACTCCAATTAGAAAAATCGTGGAGATTGGCTGTGGCTCTTTTTCCGGGGACCTTTCGGGTATGGATGGAGTTACACACCAGTTTGTGATTGGGAATATCTGCGCCAGCGGAAGAATATTGGTGGACCGATGGTTGGACGTAAAAGATGGCGTTGGCGGCTTCGCTTATGAATCACTATATCCAGAGCAAAAAAGGTTTACAGATCCAGATACTGTTGAAAAAATCCAGTATGAGCCGGAAGAAAAATATATCATCTCCCGACGTGTGCTACCGCATGAAGCTGCGATGCAAGATAAGCTGTGGCGGCTTTTAAATGAACAGGAGGAGCAAGGATTACTTAATATAGTGCTAAATTGCAACGTTTTGCTGTTGGCAGATGCGGGACAAGGGAAAACAGTAGCGTTACGAAATTTAGCCTTTCAGTTGCAGAATACGCCATATTTTCCGTATCTGATTCAGCTTCGAAATTATAGAGGAGAGTCAATCGAGGAATTATTGCCTTCGACCTATCAAGGGTTGCAGCCTTTCTGTCGTGTCTTATTATTTGATGGGTATGATGAACTAACAAGCGATTTGAGTTTTTCCTTTGCAGGTAAGATAAATGAATACATACAAAATCACCCCGATGCTCACATACTTATATCTTCCCGCAGCAATTTTTGTAAGACAGAGCGAAACAACGAGTCGAGTACTTTTCCTGGCTTCCAGGTATATGACCTTTGTAAGTTAAGTAGAGAAGATATAGATCGATATCTTTTAGATCGATCTATTGATGCTGAACGATTTTATATTTCTGCAAAAGATGCGTACGTATTGGAACTATGTGAAAATCCTTTTTATCTCACACAGTTAGCAGATGTATTTTTGCGAGATGATCGACTGCCACGAAAGAACGAGTTGATGGATAAGCTGATTGAAGATAGTTTCGATACTGATATACAGAAGTTTACAGGGGATCTCGAAGAATACTACACGATGTTGTTTCACTTTTTGGAACGATTGGCTTATGCAATGCAGCTTCTGAAAAAAGGCAATCTAGATGATCGAAAGGAATATCAGGAACTATTTTCTAAAGACGAACGCAGCTTGGCTAAAAAGAGTAGCCTTTTAGTGCGTGAGGGACAAAGCTGGCATTTTATTCACAATAATTTCCGTGAGTATCTAGTCGCCAAATATATCAGCAGGCTACCAAAAGATGAGGCTATCAAGCATTTTTATACAGAGTGTGGTATCAAACCGGGTTGGGTCAATACTTTGGGGTACTTAACTGGTATGGAGCTCAACTGGGATCTGAAAAGCTGGCTCAAGGATAATGCGCCTACGGCGTATGTAAAATTTGAACCGGATCGTATCGATTCGAAAACAAGATCAGATATATTCATCAAAATCTTTATTGAAAATGAGGAGAAGCATTTAGGCTTTCATGACTTACTCTGCACTCAGGAGGAATTAGTACGATTTGGGTGCAGCAAATCCACATTAAATTTTATACTGAATCGTATCTCTAACCCCATCAACGGTGCATCACAAAGGAATGCACTCCGCCTTCTGAAGTTTTTTCCTAAATGCTATGGAGAAGAGGAGAGGATCACAGGCACCTTGATCGCTTTGTGTGAGGCATATCCCAAAACTTCTAGTGTGGGGTGTTATCTTGTATTTTTGGTGCTTGTCGAATTGAAATTAACGACTCCGAACGTAACAGAGAAACTCATGGATATTTTTTTTGATTCGAAAGACGATATGATTCGACTTGGGCTGTATGAGTATCTATTGAGCACCAAAGAAAATGAACGATATGTTCAATTTTACTTGGATGGGATCTCTATCGATTGCAGCGATTTAGGTGACAGGATTGGAAGTGGAAGATATGCGCTGATAAAAGGATTGGAAGACATATCGTCATTGACAGGGGTCACGACTATTTTAGATTGGTATTGTGTCAATATGCGTCATTACTTTTATGGGAGCCAAGACGTTGCCTCAGCCATCTGTAAGGCAGCACAAGAACTATATTTACAAGGAGAAGAGTCGACATATCAATCGGTTTTGTATTTCTATATAGCAGCTTCCTCGCGCCTTGAGCATAAGCTCATGCAGAATGCCTTGCATTTTTTTGAGGTTACGGATACCTTTGAAAAAGCTGTGCTCGAGATTGCAAATTTAAATGATAGTAATGCAGCTCAGCTTGCGTTGGAGGGACTAATAGAATACAGCAAGGAAACATTCTCATATCTTGCACGAGCATACTCTGAAAATGGGCTAATGCAACAGAACATATTTATTGAATTAGTGAGAACCTATATCAGAGATCCAAAAGAGTATGCGGCCTATGCTGGCTTGATTTTCAAAAAAGAAGCGGTACAATTACCCGCATTACGTCCGCCAAGAAATTATGTGCAGAAGAGGAAGCAAGGTAAGCAAGAATTTTTTGACCTACTTTTTGACTTTGATCGTCTTCAAAATAGAGTGATAGAACTGCTCAGCCTGTCTAAATTAGAATCGCCGACAGTTGGCCAAATCTTTGACGAACATATAAGGATTGATTCAAATTCTTCGTTGTCGCAGCTTAAGCACACTATGCAATGGTATGTATATGGAGCTACAAAAGTATCAGATTTCTGCACTGCCGTTGACAAAGACTCCTTTATGCTAATAGAAGCGGCTCGTGCAATTCTCAATGAAGGAATTGCTGCAAGCGAGGAGCAAACAGAGCGGCTCCATTTAACAATGGATGCAACGGTTGATAGTTGTATACGGAGTGAGCCAAGAAGTCATTTGATGAAAGCTATTGTGAGATTGGCGGTACATTTTGATCACCCCTTTTCGAGGAATACTCTTCTATCTATGACAGAATTGTATGCTTCCTTTTTCGAGAATAAAAGAGGAGAAGACAAAAAGTATACATATCTGGCCACTTATTTGCCAGTTGACTGTCTCCAGATGCGATTAGTTGATAACATTAGAAGTAAAAAAATAGATAAGAGTGTACTAATGGATCACATCGAGTTTCTGGCGAAACATTCTTGCGGCGAAGTTTTGAGTGACATGACCGAGATATGCAAAAATGAAGAGTCAGACACTTTTCTTCGAAGTCGCGCGTTGAAATATGTTTACCAGTTCGCTGGGGGAGATTATGTATATGATGAGATCCTCGCATATGCAGACGGGGAATTTCTAATCGAGATCAAAAAGCTGTGTACTGAAATTCCCAACAAGGTAATATGCGCTAGAATGGAAGAAGAATTTGGAAAGGAAGCGGATCCAAGGCTATTGCCATACCTCATCACAATGGGAAGCAGATTGGCGGTTGACAAATATGTGGAACTTGTAAAAGCGAAAAATAAAGTGCCACATTTCGATTATGCAGAAGATCCTACAGAAGCGATCGGCACATTAAGTGACCCAATGTTTCTACCCGAGTTAATAGAACTGGTGGAGGTAATATTTACCGCTGGCTTCCAAGATGGCCATTTCTATACTCTTTCATCATCTGTCGCAAAAGCACTTACTAATTGTGGAGTTGTTACCCCACAGGAGACAAAAGCATTGTTAACTCGTCAGCGCGATACTAGGCTCGACAATGATTCTTGTATACACTGGTGCAACTATGTTATAGAATGTATTGACAATATGTTGTTATACAAAGAAGATATGCCGCTAGAACTAACTGACGTACGTAAAATTATTAGGGACGCAGCAAGCATTCAGTAATATTTGAACTTCTACACTATGGTCAGATAACACAAGGATTTTATAAAACTTGTAAATGCTGATGCAAATAAGAGGCTTATCACTCAAAACTTGTGAATCTGAAGTCTCAATAGTTTCTATATTAGCTTAAAACATAGATTTCTGAGAACTAATAGAACTGATTTTATCAGAGAAACACGGTACCGCGCCCTCTTTTCCTGGGGAAATAGTGTTTTCGACAAAGAAGGAGGCAAAGTGAGGACAAAAGCTCCGCCGTCGGACTGATAGCGGTGTGGGCGCTCAGTTGGGCGGGCCTTCGGTGTGTGCCGCTCGACTTACCAGAACAGAGATCAACGTTTATGTGGAGGGGAAATTGGGCATTGCGCTGAAGGATACAGAGCTTCAGCGGCGGGGAATGGAGCTGTCCAAGGCCAATGACCGAGGACAGTGGCATTATGTGGCGGAGACGGAATATCAAGCCGCTGCCGCAGACGTGGTTGGCGGTTGAGCTTTCTCGCCCGCTGTGATATGATAGAAGCCGATGATTAGCTGTGATGGCAGCCGAATCAGGAGGTTTGGCCCATGAAATTTGACAGGGATATCTATTTCGGCCTGCTGTGCGGGGGAAAGGTGAGGAGAGCGGTGGCATATCTCCGCCAGTTCCCAGAAAAGGCTAGTCTGGCCCAACGCCTGGAGCGGCGGATGACCCAACCTCCCCGACTCCGAACTGGGTCGCCATGGCTGAACCGGATTCTGTCGTGTTTTGCCCGGTATTACCAGCGGTTGTTCTGGCAGGGGACGACCCGCCAAGAGGGTGCGCGCGTCCTGCTGGAAGAGTTGTGCCAGCTGCTGGAGGAAAACGGACTGGCCCAGCCGGCTGAGACGGCGGACTGGAAAGCCCGGACAGAACAGGGCATGGAAGCGGCAGAGGAACGGGTCGCCGCCCGGACAGAACAGGAGGGCTATCACTACCTGGGCGGAGAGACCCAAGGCTATTTTGGCCCTTACGTCTGGAAGGAGACGAAGGCCGAGCGCTACCAAGTGGAGCTTCCGGCAGGAATGCAGGATTTCACTGTCCAGATGATGGACGGCTTTGTGTCCAGAAGCTGGCTGGACTTCATTTCCTTGGGTAGGATCGGCGCAGGGGGCTGGGCCAGCGGCGGCCAGCTGTTCTGTGTGCGCAAGTGCTATGACAAGAAGCTGGACAAGCCTGCCTTTCAGGTCTTTTTCCTCAAGCACGAGGCCCAGCACGTCTACGATATGGAGCGGTATGAAGGTCTGACAGCAGTTCAGCTGGAGTACCGGGCCAAGCTGGTAGAGCTGATTTACGCGCCCAACATTTCTCGGTTCCGGATGTTTTTAAACGAGGCGGATAGGAGCGACCCGGAGAATTCACATGCCTACGCCTCCTACCTGTTGGTGCGCAACCTCTCCCGGCTGGTGTTCGGGGAGGACTATGTGCCTGGCTACCCACGGTGGAAGGGGAAGCTGGCCCAGATCCGGAGGTACAGCCGGGTGTGCTACGATGCGTTTCCGGAGATGGAGCTTCTGCTGGGAGAGAATGAGAAAAAAAGAGGGAACGGCCATGCGGTATGATCATATTACTCCGGCGGTGTTCCTCTCCCGGCCCAACCGTTTCATCGCCCAGGTAGAGCTGAGTGGCCAGGAAGAGACGGTACATGTGAAAAACACCGGCCGGTGCCGGGAGCTGCTTATCCCCGGACGCACCGTTTGGCTGGAGAAAAGCGGTAACCCCGCCCGTAAGACGCAATACGATTTGGTGGCCGTGGACAAGGACGGCTTGCTCATCAATATGGACGCCCAGGCTCCCAACCGGGTGTTTGGTGAGTGGGCCCGGGCCGGGGGCTTTGTGGAAGGTTTGACTCTACTGCGGCCGGAAACAGCCTGGGGCAGTTCCAGGTTTGACTTTTACTGGGAGGCGGGGCGGAGAAAGGGGTTCGTGGAGGTCAAGGGCTGCACGCTGGAGGAGGACGGCCTTGCCATGTTTCCCGACGCGCCGACCCTGCGGGGGGTGAAGCACCTGCGGGAGTTAGCCGCCGCCCAACAGGAAGGGTACGAGTGCGCGGTGTGCATCGTCATCCAAATGAAGGGATGCCGCCTGTTCTGCCCCAACGAGCGCACCCACCCGGAGTTCGGAGCCGCCCTGAGGGAAGCGGCGGCGGCCGGAGTACGGGTGCTGGCCGTAGACTGCCAGGTAGAACCAGGGCGGTTGAGTATAGATCAGCCGGTCCCGGTGTGCCTGGCCATGGAGGAGGGGCTGCGCCGGATGGAGAAGGTTGCCCGACCGCTCTGGACCGGAAACGCATAGCAGTCTTCTGCGCAAGGGCGCGTTCGATATCCATAGCTCCAGTGCCGGTCCGCTCCGGCCTGTGAAAAGGCACATGGCAGACGCGTTCTTTCCACGGGCCGGAAAGAGATTTGCTTCTCCGACGGGTTTCTGGTATAATGTCGCTATTCGACAAAAAGGACTGATCCCATGCTGACCCATGAACAAGAACTGGCCTTCTGCCGCGCCCGGCGGGAGGCCATTGCCCTCAACTATCAAAACCTCAATCCGGAACAGCGCAAGGCGGTGCTGTGTACCGAAGGCCCCCTGCTGCTGCTGGCCGGGGCTGGCTCGGGCAAGACTACGGTGCTCATCCACCGGGTAGCCAATCTCATGCAGTATGGCCGGGGATCCGACAGCCCTGAGGTGCCCGAATGGGTGACAGAGGACGACTTGACGTTTTTGCGGGACTACGCCGCACATCCAAACCCAGCGGACAAGCCCCGGGCAGACCGGCTGTGCGCCCTGGAACCGGCCCCCCCCTGGACCATTATCGCCATCACCTTCACCAACAAGGCCGCCGGGGAGCTGAAGGAGAGGCTGGAGCGGATGCTGGGCCCACGGGCCCGGGACATCTGGGCCTCCACCTTCCACTCCGCCTGTGTGCGCATCCTCCGGCGGGACATTGATAAGCTGGGGTTCCCCTCATCCTTCACCATCTATGACACTGACGATTCTCTCCGGGTGATGAAGGACTGCATCAAGGAGCTGGGCTTTGACGACAAACAGTTCCCGCCCCGGTCGGTGCTGTCCACCATCTCCCGGGCCAAGGACAAGCTCCAGATGGCCACAGACTTTCAAAAGGACTGTGCCCAGAGCGGGGACTTCCGCCTGGAAAAGATCGCCCGTCTGTACATACGATACGAAAAGAAGCTGTGGGAGGCTGGGGCGCTGGATTTTGACGACATTATCCTCCACACGGTCCGGCTGCTCCAGCAGGACGAGGAGACACGGACCTATTACCAGAAGAAGTTCCGCTATGTTCTCATCGACGAGTACCAGGATACCAATAACCTGCAATATCTGCTCTCATCCCTGCTGGCCGGAGGACGGGAGAACATCTGCGTGGTGGGAGACGACGACCAGTCCATCTACCGTTTCCGGGGAGCCACCATCGAAAATATCCTATCCTTTGAGGACCAGTATAAGGGCTGCCGCACCATCCGGCTGGAGCAGAACTACCGCTCCACCAAAAATATTCTGTCTGCGGCCAACGCCGTGATTCGCCACAACCAGGGGCGCAAGGGCAAGGAGCTCTGGACCGCCGGAAATGACGGGGACAAGGTGCGCCTGTACACCGCCATGAACGAGAACGACGAGGCCCGGTATGTGGCCGACGTCATCCTGGACGATTACCGCAGCGGCCAGCGATGGAATGATCATGCGGTCCTCTACCGGATGAACGCCCAGTCCAACCAGCTGGAGGTGGCCTTCAAGCGCAACGGAATCCCCTATCGGGTCATCGGGGGCACCCGGTTCTTTGACCGGGCGGAGGTCAAGGATATGCTGGCCTATCTGTGTGTCATCGCAAACCACCAGGATGATCTGCGCCTGAGCCGCATCATCAATAACCCGCCCCGGGGGATTGGAAACACCACAGTGGAGCGGGCCAGGGCCATTGCCGCGGAACAGGGGGTGTCCTTGTGGCAGGTGGTGTCTCATGGGGCCGACTATCCGGAGCTGCAGAAAGCCGCGGGAAAGCTGAACCAATTCGCGGCAATGATAGACGAGCTGACCGCCCTGTCCCGGACGATGGAGCTGCCCGCCTTTTACGAGGAGGTGACGGCCCGGACCGGGTACTCCGCTATGCTGAGCGCCAAAAACGATGTGGAGAGCCGCACCCGGCTGGAGAACGTGCGGGAGCTGCTGACCTCCATCCAGGGGTATCTGGACAACGCCGAGGGAGAGCCATCTCTGGCGGGCTTTTTGGATGAGATCGCCCTGTATACCGACCTGGATAGCCATAACCCGGACGAGGACGCAGTGGTGATGATGACCATGCACGCAGCCAAGGGGCTTGAATTTCCGGTGGTGTTCGTGGTGGGCATGGAGGAGGGAATCTTCCCTGGAATGCGAACCATCGGCGACCCGGAGGAGATGGAGGAGGAGCGAAGGCTTTGCTATGTGGCCCTCACCCGGGCCAAGCAGCGGCTGTATCTGACCTGTGCCGGGCAGCGGATGCTCTTCGGCCGCACCAGCTCCAACCGGCCATCCCGCTTTGCCGGGGAGATCCCCGCCGAGCTGCTGGAGCAGTCGGGCCGGAATTACCTGGACCCGGGCCGGGATGAGGACTGGGACGGCTTCGACCAGACCCGGCCCCAGGTCTCGACCTACCGCAATCCGTACAGCCGGGGCGGGAGCGTCCGTCCCGCCGCCTATGGGGGCCTGTCCGCCGGAGGGGAAGGGCGCGGGCGCTATGGACGGGCTGTGCCGGAGGGCGCCGCCGCGCTCTCCCGCGGGGCACGCCCAAGCCGCCTAAACGCCGGGTATACCGCGCCCAGCCAGCCCGGAGCAGCCCTGCCCGCCTACCAGAGGGGGGATATGCTGGAGCACAAGGCATTTGGCCGGGGCATGGTATTGTCTGTGCAGAAGATGGGGGGCGATGCGCTGCTGGAGATTGCCTTTGACAATGTGGGAACCAAGCGGTTGATGCTCAAATCCGCCGCGCAGCACATGAAAAAGCTGTAAAAGCGCCCGACCAAAAACTGCGTTCTCTCCTATTGGGGAGAGAACGCAGTTTTTACGAAAATTTGGCTTGCAATCCCCGGAAAGGGAGCATATAATGTATTCCGTTGAGAAAACGGCCCCAATGCGCCCGAGTAGGGAATTTGGGACCAGGTTAGAGAAAAAGGAAGTGAGATGCGTCGTGACAGGCGATCCGTTCAGTCGAAGTCAACATCAACTGCTGCGGCGCACCCGCTGAAAAGGCATCCTCCTTTTTGCCCGTGCGTCCGCTTGCCCATGGCCAAATTGGGCACCCTAATTTTGAAGCGGAACGGCACGGGCCTTTTTATGCCCTTTGCCGGTTTCGGGAAAGGTGTGAAACGCATGCTGACCATTCACAAGACCATTGATGGAAAAATCACCCCCCTGGAAACCATGGAGGACGGCTGCTGGGTCAATTTGACCTATCCCAGTGAGAAAGAGTTGAAAACAGTGTCCACCGCCTTGGGCGTGGAACCCACGTTTCTGCGGGCGGCCCTGGACGAAGAGGAGACCTCCCGTATTGAAAGCGAGGACGGACAGACCCTCATTATCGTGGACATCCCGGCGGTGGAAAAGGACGAGGCGGGAGTGGTTTACTCCACGCTGCCTATGGGCATCGTGGTCACGGACAAGCATATCATTACCGTGTGCCTGAAGGAGACCTCCCTCATCCGGGACCTCCAGGACGGGCTGGTGAAGGACGTGCGCACCCAGCAGCGCACCCGGTTCATCCTGAATATCCTGTTGCTGGTGGCGAAACGCTATTTGCAATACCTGAAGCAGATCGACAAGACCTATAATTACATGGAGAGCCAGCTGTATAAGTCCCAGCGGAACAAGGAGCTCATCCAGATGCTGGACCTGGAGAAGTCCCTGGTCTATATCAACACCTCACTGAAGGCTAACGAGGTGACCTTGGAAAAGATTCTCCGAGGGAGGATTGTCACGTTGTACGAGGAGGACCACGATCTTCTGGAGGACGTGCTCATCGAGGTGCGCCAGGCCATCGAGATGGCGCAGATCTATTCCTCCATCATCTCCGGTATGATGGACGCATTTGCCTCCGTGATCTCCAACAACCTCAACGTCACCATGAAGATTCTCAGCTCCATCACCATTCTGATGGCCATTCCCAACATCATTTTTGGATTCTACGGGATGAATGTGCTGGGGCTGCCGCTGGATCAATTCTGGTGGTTCCCGCTGGTCATCACAGTGGTGGTTATGGTGGTGCTGGCCATCGTTCTGAAAAAGAAAAACCTGTTTTGATTATGCGTCAAATCAGCAAGGCCCCCGGGATACTTCCCGGGGGCCTGCTTTGTTGCGATCTGAATCGCTGCGGGGATTTACCGGACACCGGTAGAGCCGAAGCCGCCGGCCCCCCGCTGAGTATCATCCAGCTCATCCGCTTCCTGGAATTGGGCGGTGAGATAGGGAGCGATGACCAACTGGGCAATGCGGTCGCCGCACACTACGGTGCGGGTTTCGTTGCTGTGGTTATACAGGGACACCATCAGCTCTCCCCGGTAATCCGCGTCGATGACGCCCACCTTGTTGGCCGGAGCCAGGCCCTGCTTGGTGGCCAGGCCGGAGCGGGCGTACACCAGCCCCACATAGCCCTGGGGAATGGCTAAGGCCAAGCCGGTGTGGATGAGGGCGGTCTGGCCAGGGGCGATGGATACCGGGCCGTCGGTGAGGGCATACAGGTCGGCGCCGGCGGCATCAGCGGAGCCGTAGGCGGGCAGCTTTGCCCGGGGATTCAGGCGTTTGATAGAGACAGGAGCGGTCAACATAGCAATTCCTCCCATTTTATAGGTTCCAATTCCGATTTTGTTGGGCGGCGCTTCTATCTGGCGGTGATTGGCTCCACAGTCATGGCTCCATCCCATAGCACCACTTGCCGGGCGGCCAGGGACTTGGGCACGTCGATAATGCGCTGGTTGGCGCTGCCCCGAAAGCGCAAGGACAAGTCCTTCTGAGCCGCCACAAATTCCCCATCCACCAGCACGTCGAGGAGGGAGAGCATCTCGTCGGTGGCCTCGCACCTGGCCCGGCTGGGCTGCCACAGCTCCCCGTCCAGGGTATAGCCGGAGTAGCACCAGATAGTCTTTCCGGGCAGCTCATTCCGCGTCCGCCGCAGCAGGGGCAGCAAAGCGCGCTGGTTGGCCGGCTCAAAGGGCTCGCCCCCCAGCAGGGACAGGCCCTTCATGTGGGCGGGGGAGAGAGCGGCGAGGATCTTGTCCTCTTCCGCCTGGGTGAAGGGCTGGCCGTACTGGAAATCCCAGGCCTCCGGGTTGAAACAGCCCGGGCAGCGGTGGGTGCAGCCGGACACAAACAGGGACACCCGGACACCGGGACCGTTGGACACATCCGCCCATTTGATGGTTGCGTAGTTCATGGAAAAACCTCTTTTAGATCCGGATTCCCGCACAAAGGGGATGGGAATCTACCGCTTCAATTCATCAAAAAGCCTCGCGGAGTTCGTGCCCCAACGGGTCTGCCCACTGAGGCCCCGATGATGAAAATGCTCGTACGAAATGAATTCGCGCTCCGACAAGGCTTTCGCCACTGGCGAAAACACTTGTACGCGCCACCCGTTGGAGACGGCTGTGCTTTTTTCGCGGAATTTCTTACAGGTGCAGCACCCTGGACTTGATCTCTTTGGTCTTGCCCACGTTCCAGAAATTCTCGCCCAGATAGCCGCAAGTGCGGCGCGTGACGTTCATCTTAGAGTGATCCTTATTGCCGCAGTTGGGGCACTCCCACTCGTTGTCGTCGTTGACGATGATCTCCCCGTCATAGCCGCACACCTGGCAGTAGTCGCTCTTGGTGTTGAACTCGGCGTACTGGATGTTGTCGTAGATGAAGCGGACCACATCCTCCATGGCCTCCAGGTTGTGGCGCATGTTGGGAATTTCCACATAGGAGATGGCCCCGCCGGAGGAGATCTTCTGGAACTGGCTTTCAAAGGTGAATTTGGAGAAGGCGTCGATGTTCTCCCGCACATCCACGTGGTAGGAGTTGGTGTAGTATCCCTTGTCGGTCACGTCCTCGATGGTGCCGAAGCGCTCTTTGTCGATGCGGGCAAAGCGATAGCACAGGCTCTCCGCCGGGGTGCCGTACAGAGCGAAGCCCAGGCCAGACTCCCGCTTCCAGCGGTCAGTGGTCTCCCGCAGGTGGTTCATCAGGCGCAGGGCGAACTGCTCACCCTCCGGCTCGGTGTGGGAGCAGCCCTTCACCAGCTTAGTCACCTCGTACAGGCCAATGTAGCCCAGGGACAGGGTGGAGTAGCCGCCATCCAGCAGCTTGTCGATGGTTTCGCCCTTTTTCAGACGGGCGATGGCGCCGTACTGCCAGTGAATGGGGGATACGTCGGAGCGCACCCCTTTGAGGGCGTTGTGGCGGCACATGAGAGCCTCCCGGCACAGCTCCAGCCGTTCATCCAGCAAGACCCAGAACTTGTCCTCGTCCCGACCGGAGAGAATACCCACCTGGGGCAGATTGATGGACACCACGCCTTGGTTGAAGCGGCCCTCGAACTTGTAGTTTCCCTCCTCGTCCTTCCAGGGGGACAGGAAGGAGCGGCAGCCCATGGGGGAGAACACATTGCCCTCGTAATTCTCCCGCATCTTCTTGGCGGAGATGTAGTCGGGATACATCCGCTTGGCCGAGCACTTGACGGCAAGCTCGGTGAGGTAATCGTACTTGCCACCCTTGAGGCAGTTGCACTCGTCCAGCACATACACCAGCTTTGGGAAGGCGGGGGTGATGTATACACCCTTCTCGTTTTTGATGCCCTCCAGCCGCTGCTCCAGGATCTCCTGGATGATGGCGGCGTTCTCCTCGATATAGGGGTCATTCTCCCGCAGCACCAAAAACAGGGTGACGAAGGGGGACTGACCGTTGGTGGTCATGAGAGTGTTGATCTGGTACTGAATGGTCTGCACGCCGCTCTTGAGTTCATCCTTGGTGCGGGCCCGGGCAATCTTCTCGATGGTGGCCTCGTCCAGCTCGGGGGCAGCCTGACGGGTTTTGCGCACGTACTTGTCATAGGTCAGGCGCAGATACTTGCCCAAGTGGCTCATCTCCACGCTCTGTCCGCCGTACTGGTTGGAGGCCACGCAGGCGATGATCTGGGTGACGATGGTGCAGGCTACCTGGAAGCTCTTGGGGGACTCGATGAGCTTGCCGTTGATCATGGTGCCGTTGTCCAGCATATCCCCAATGTTCACCAGGCAGCAGTTGAAGATGTGCTGCACGAAGTAGTCCGCGTCGTGGAAGTGGAGCACGCCCTCGTCGTGGGCCTTGGAAATCTTCTCCGGCAAAAGGATGCGGCGGGTCAGATCCCGGCTCACCTCGCCGGCGATGTAGTCCCGCTGGGTAGAGGCGATGGCAGTGTTCTTGTTGGAGTTCTCCTCCGCCAGATCCTTATTGTCGTTGCGGATCAGGGCCAGGATGGATTCGTCGGTGGTGTTGGCCTTGCGCACCAAAGCCCGGGTGTAGCGGTAGATAATATAGGCCTTGGCCAGCTCGTACTTGCCCGCGGCCATGAGTTTGGTCTCCACCATGTCCTGGATGTCCTCCACCAGCAGGCGCTGACGGCCCTTAGTGGCTACGTCGTCGGCAATGGCGTCGATGGATGCCTCGACAAGGCGGTAGGGCTCATCCACGGCCTGGTTGGCCTTTTGAATGGCGATAACAATCTTCGAGCGGTCAAAATCGACGGTGGAGCCGTCGCGTTTGATGACTTTCATTGGTCGGTCCTCCCCACAGTGGTGATATCAGATGTCAGTCAGAGCGGGTAAACGGCAAAGTCTGGGCACAGCGGACTGACGCTGTGCCCTGTCACGCTCTGAAATTGGTTCAGCGGACACTATCTTAGCATACCAGAGAGGGTTTGTAAATAGAGAAAAATCTAAATCTTGCGATTTTTTCATATTGAAGAAAAAATAGGTACAAGATATGGTGCTCCTCTTTTTCTCGTGGGACGGGCAGACGGTGGCCGAAGCGGGAGGCGGTGCATAGACTGGGATGCACCATTAGGAAAGGAGTGTGCGACATGAACGACATTCAACTAAACGGCCCCTCCCGCGGTTGCGCCATCTCAGCGGAAGAGTTTGCCGCCTCTCTGGCCGCACCGGCCGCCTGCAGCGGGTGCGCCTGCGGTGGGATGCCCTATGGCCAAAACGGTACAGAACGGGACGATTGCGGCTGTGGCTATGGTGGGGAGCAAATGGTCTGCTATTGCCGGACAGTGCCCAAGCCCGCCCCTGTACCTGAAGTCCATGAGGGGTGCTGCTGCAAGCAGAGCTTCCGGGCGGCGCTGCAACTGCTATGTGACAGCCAGATTGCCAGCCTCATTGATTTTGACACAGCGGCCTTTCTCACGGATACCTATTCCGCAGGCGCTACCCTGAGCACGACCGTGCCTGAAACCACCCCGACTGACAACCTCACCAGCCTCACCGGCAGCTTCCTGCGGCTGTCCAGCTGCAACTGCGACCTGTTGGAGATTTCCGCCCCTCTCTATGTCCCGCCCACTACCGCTACCGGAGTGACCGCCACCCAAGTGTCCCTGTGTGAGCTGGCGGCCATCGCCCTCCAGGTGGCGCCGGGTACTGCCGAGGGAGACGTGACCGCGCCAGAGGCCACCACTCGGAATTACCGCTGCCTCAAGCAGCTGCTCAGCCAGCGGCTCAATCCCTGCAACAGCCGGTGCGGCGTATGCGCGTGCAGCTGTGACTGTGAGGATTGCTGCTGTACTGCCGGTGTACTCGGCGTGCTGTCTGACAGCAACCTGAGCCGGAAGGCTACCCTGGCTGCCGGGCAGCTCATCCTCCAGGGGGTTACCCTGCTGGGAACCCTGGGCAATGTACTGGTGCTGGCCAACGACGAAACGCAGCGCATTTACTTTGTCTGCGCGGCTAAGGTCCAATTTTTAGGCTGATTTCTTCCTTGAAAGGGCAAAAGCGGGCGGTACTGCCGCCCGCTTTTGGCGCAAAAAAAGAGGGGTTCGGTCAATTTGAGGCAGAAATAGGCAGCGATTTGGTATAGCGGACGATGAGGACCGCCGCAGCTGCCGCAACTGCCGCCTCTGTGATGGGCATGGCGAACCAAATGGCATCGGCGGCGGCCAAGGGGAGCAGGCAGATAAGCGCACCGCTGACCACGATCCCCCGGGAGATCGAGATGAGGAAGGAGACGGCTGGTTTCAACAGGGCCTGGAAATAATAAGTGGAAAAGATATTGAAGGGAAGCAGCAAGAAGGATAGAGCATAGCAGCGGATGATGGCCGGAGCGATAGATAGAATCGCGTTGGTCGGAGACATAAAGATACGGATGAACAGGTTGGGAACGGCCATGGTCAGCCCAGTCCAGGCAAGGCCAAAAAAAGCGGCGGACCAGAGGGAGTAGTTCAGCGCCTTTCGGATACGCATGCCTTGGCCAGCGCCAAAATTGACCGACAAAATGGGCTGGGCAGCCTGTCCTACGCTGTATGCACAGCACTGGACAAAGGTGGACACGCTGACGATGACACCATACACCGCCAGGGCGTCCGTGCCCAGATACGCCATGATCTGGCGGTTAAACAACATCGTCAGTATCCCCATGGCCACGTCAGACAGAAAAGTGGAAAATCCGCTGACCAGCACCTGGCGCAGCTTGGTCCAAGGCTGGCTGGGCCGAACCAGCCGGAGGGTGTTCCGCTTGGAGAAAAAGTGGGTAAGCATGACCACAAAGGTGATGGCCGCGCCGATGGCAGTGGCCAAGCCCGCACCGAAGATACCCATGTCCATGGGAAAGACAAAGACAAAGTCACCGAATATGTTGAAAATGCCGCCGGCCAGCACTGCGCCGGTGGCTAAGGCAGGGCTGCCGTCGTTGCGCAGAAAGGCCGCCAGCATCTGATTGAGGGGAAACAGGGGAATGACGAACTTGATGGGCACCAGGTACTCCTGGGCCAAGGGAAGCAGCTCCTCCGAGCCGCCGAACAATCGGAGCATGGGCACTTCCCACAGAAGTACCACGATCCATGCCGCCGCAGACAGAGCCACGCTGCTCCACAGGGCCACGGAGAAAAATTCATTGCTTCGCTCCTGCTCTCCCGCCCCGCGGGCGGCGCTGAACAGCACCGAACCGCCGATCCCAGTGAGCAGGCCAAGACTGAAAATCAGGTTCCAGATAGGAGCCATTACCGCCAGGGCGGCCGTCCCGCTGGGACCCTGATATTGCCCCACCATGGCCATGTCTACCAAGGTGTAAATGGAGCTGATGAGAGCGCTGCCGAAGGCGGCGCCCAGGTACTTAAAGTAGATCGATCGTAGATTTCCACGCAATAAATCCATGTCTGAGATCTCCCCTGAAAACAAAAAAGAAGCCGGACAAGAAACAGGCATCTCAGCCTGCCACCTTATCCAGCTTGCCATTTCTTGTGAATGGTTTGCCCTCCGAGTGAGCATCACCCAGTATACTGAAAGACGCGGGTAATGTCAAGCCTGAATTCCGGATTCCGGTCCATCCGGTGCGGATCGGGCCGCTGCCCGCCTGCGCCAGCTCAGCCGAACGCCCCAGATGGCCAGATCGATGAGCAGCATCAAACTACCAGTGGTCTGTCCGCTGAAAGCCAGCAGCCACAGTTCGGCGCTACCGGGGCCGTTCGTCAGGGTAAATGGAAGCGTGACAGCGGCGGCACCGGTGAACAAAACCAGGAAGAGCAACAGTCGCACCCGCATCCGCCGGGGGGCGGGGATGGTGTGGTCTATGGCCGTCAGAGCAATCAAGGCATAAAACAGCTGGGCGGCGGGCAGGCGGCTGATGGGATACCAGATGCGATTGACGAGAAAGAGACGCAGGTTGGCCAGCTCTGCGGAAAGTCTGATCTCATCCAGAGGCAGAGAGAGATTCATGACCAGCAGGGATAGAGAGCAGAACAGACTCAGTGCCAGATAGACTGCAACCACGCCC
>ENA-UOIV01001684-UOIV01001684.1-human-gut-metagenome-genome-assembly--contig:-C59-NODE-1684-length-17638-cov-12.991753_pt1 | contig 17638 bp, 4 predicted proteins | sample MGYA00242333_ERZ723880 | MGnify/ENA metagenome assembly ERZ723880 | reverse complement strand
AGGCGTCGCCTTCGCGTTCCACCAGCCACGGCTGCGTGTTGCAGGCGCTCGGCGCTAACCGGACAATTTCGGAATCTGAAGTCCCGACAGCTTGACAATCGTGACGACTCCCGGCGCCTCTTTGCCACGTTCCCAGCCGCTGATGGTTTCCTGTTTCTCTCCTATGCTGTTCGTGAGTTGCGCTCGGGTCAGGCCGCGGCTGCGACGCAATTCCTGTAATCGGGGTGCGAATGTTAACTTTTTTTCTTTTTCCAAGTCCACACCCCATACCCTGCAAGAATCATCAGTATCACCGCGGCGATTGCAGGGGATATTCCATTTACACTGTGCTCCGCCATCCCAGCATCAGGGGTGCCAGCATAAACATCCGCTTGGAATCCCGCGTCCGGCGGGGTCATGGTTTCAGGCACATCCGGCTGGAGCCGCACCGCCTGCCCGGGAATGGAAGGCCGGACAGGTTCTGCCGCAGGCGCGGTCACCTCATATAGGACGCCTCCGGTCACGGGAATATACTTGCCGGGTCCGCCTGTTTCGGGGTTCGTTTCCGCAGCGGGATGGAGAACGGTGCTCTCGGCAATCCCCGCGTACAGTTCCGCCAGCTTGCTGAGCGGCCAATAGATCCGGCCGGATTCGTTTTTCTGAGCTTTCCCCTCTGGGATCGTGATGGTTTCACCATTCCAGGAGATGACAAGGTTCACACCGCTATTCTCGCGAAGGGCGTCCATGACGCTCCATGGCATCTTGTCGTAGCCATGTGCGTTCACCTTGACCACGTCCCCATCCCGCGCGCCGTTAATTTTGTCCTTGACGCCCATCCAGAATTCGTACTGATCGTTATCCGGGGAAGAGCCTCCATTGCTTCCATGGCTACCACCGCCGTGCGGCGGTGCGGGCGGGGTCGTTCCACCCGGGATGTACGCGATGGCGTAGGTGGAAAATTTGTCGGTTTGGAATATCAGCTTGTTTTCGGACTGCGTGGTAGGCAAAGCCACAGCGCTGCCATCATGTACGCGGATGACCACATAATTGCTGCCGCCGCGCATATCGTCAGGGATGGTTATGGTTATCTCGATCGGTTGGTGCGACTCGGTGATCGTTTCCGTCGGCTTTGTCGTCCCGCTTTCGGTCACGGTCTTTTCAAGCGTGATCTCGAAGTAGACGCCGATGGTGTCCGCCTTGGTTCCTCCCAAGGTTTGTTCCACAAGAGTCTTATCGGGTTGATCATCCCTCTTTTCGACGATCAGCTCCACCTTGACGTTGCGGTTGTTATCGATATCCTCTTGCGTGATTACCGCGTCGGCCAGATCCTTTTCAGGTGCGGTCACGGTGGTCCCGGCCTTCGTGTCATCCACGATTGCTGTGACCTTAAAGCCGGCCTTGCCGGGGGTGTTGTTGACGTTACCCCCATCGCCGCCGCTGATGCCTTCGCCGGCGGCGCCTGGATTTCCGGTACCATCGCCAGGGATGTTTCCGCCGTCGCCGCCGGTGGCGGAACCATTCCCGCCAGCCGCACCGCCGCCGATGACCGTGCCGTCGCCGCCGTCACCACCGTTGCCCGTGCCGGATCCCATGCCGCCAGAGCCGCCGGCGGTGTTTCCTCCGACCGTGGTGGAGCCGCCGGTTTCGGTGCCATTGCCGCCGTTGCCGCCGCCGCCGTTTCCTGTTCCGTTGCCGCCGTCGCCGCCAGTCGCGTTCCCACCGGTACCTACATCAATAGAGCCGGAACCGGCCGAGGTCGAGCCGTTACCCCCATCGCCGCCGGTTGTGCTCCCGGATCCGCCGTTGCCGCCGGTGGTTTCACCGTTGACAACGGTGCTGCCGCCTGTGGACGTGCCATCGCCGCCGTTGCCGCCCGCGCCGGTGGAGCCGTCGCCGCCGTTGCCGCCGGAGGCGCTGCCTCCCGTGCCGATTTCGACGTCGCTGCCACCGCCGCCAGTGACACCGTTTCCGCCGTTTCCGCCAGTAGAGCCGCTGCCGCCGTCGCCGCCGGTGATGGCGCCATCGTCAACAGAAATGTTGCCGTCCGAACCCAAGTCGACGCCGGGCGCTCCGTCGCCGCCTGTACCGCCGGGGTTATCGCCGCCATCGCCGCCGGAAATCGTGCCGCCGCCGATGATCGTAAGGGTGTGATCGCCCACCACCACGAAGGATGGCTTGCCGTCCGAACCGTTTTGACCGTTGGCGCCGTTGATCGTGTGGCCGCCAAGGTCGATGGTCACATCGGTTTCCACCCGGATGGGATCGTCCAGGGTAACATCTTTTTCAATCTTGATCGTGCCATCCGGCTGGAGCGTCGCGTTGCCCGGACCAAAGGCGTTATCCACCTTCTCTTGGGTCAGCGGGGCGGTGAGTCCGCTGGTTTCGTTGCTGACCGTCAGGGTGGCGACCCTTGTGGTGACGCTCTCCGCCCCGTTGGCGGACAGCACGCAATAGAATTGGTAAATGGTGCTCCGGATGCCAGTATAATTCTTGTCGTTTGCCGTGAATGTCTTCGCGTTTGTAAGCGGGGTGTCCTTGCTCGGATTCGGCTTGTCGCCCAGCATCTGATACCACTGGTAGATCAGCGTTTTGCCGCCGCTGGCCGTGGCTTCCACCGTGAAGTCGGCGCTGCCGTTCGCCGCAACCGTTTTGTCTGCGGGCTGTACGGTGATGGTGATCACAGAGCCGGACACGCCGGTGGAACCGGGTGTGCTGGCGACGTCGCCCGCATCGCCGCCGGAAACGCCCTGCCCGCCCGTGCCGGGATTGCCTGTGCCGTCCTCGGGCACGCCGCCTCCGTCGCCGCCGGTGGCGGAACCGTTCCCGCCGGCCGTACCGCCGTCGATCACCGTGCCGTTGCCGCCATTTCCGCCGCCACCCGTGCCGGAACCGCTGCCGCCGTTCCCGCCGTTTGTTTCACCGTTCACGGTGGTGGAGCCGTCCGCGCCGGTTTGGGTGCCGTTGCCGCCCGCACCGCCCGTGCCATTGCCGCCGGTGCTGTTGCCGCCGTTGCCGCCGGCGGCGCTGCCGTCCGTGCCAACGTCAACCGTTCCAGAGCCGGTTGAGGCCGCGCCGTCTCCGCCGTTGCCGCCGTTGCCGCCCGCGCCGCTGCCGCCGTCGCCGCCCGTGGCGGAGCCGCCGTTGATGGTAATGTTTCCGCTGCCGGTGATGGCGTCGCCGCCGTTGCCGCCCACATCGCCGCTGCCGCCCGCGCCGCCGTTTATATCCGCGCCGTCGTCCACCGTCAGGCTGCCGTCGACCTGAATGCCGTCGCCGCCATTGCCGCCGGTCCCACCGGGTTTATTTTCGCCATCGACGCCGTTGACCGAGCCGGGGCCTTTGATGGTCACGTCCGCGCCGCTCTCAATGATGATGACAGGGCTCACGCCGGGCTTGCCGGTGATGGTGTGTCCGCCCAGGTCGATGACCACATCGACCCCGGCTTTGACAACGATGGTTTCATCCACCACGACATCGTTGTTGATTGTAATGGTGGGGGGATTGGTGGTGCCGTCCAGCGTGGCGTTGCCAGGCCCGAACACGCCGTCCACCTTGTCTTGGGTCAGCGGTGCGGTCAGGTCGCCGCCGGTGCCGGCGGAATCGCCGCTGCCGATCGTCCAGCCGTACCAAAGGTCATCGTCCGTGTTGCCGTCCGCCACAGCCTTGTAGGCGGCCCGCGCCGCCTTCAAGGCGCTGCCGGTGAGCGGCGCGCCGCCCGCGTCCACAAAGGTGATTGCGCGCGGAGAGGGACAGCCGCTGAACGAGGACTTAGATGCCGTCGGCGGAGCGGCCGGCAAGCTGATGGAAGCGAGCGATGTACAGTCTTCAAACGCATCAGACCAAATCCTTGTTATCTGGGGAAGTTTGACGGCCGTCAACTGCGTGCACTTCTCAAAGGTATCTGTTTTAAGCTCGGTTGCGGAGGAAAGGGTAACCGTCGCGAGCGCCCCGCAACCCATGAACGCGCCCGATTCAATCGAGGCCGCCTTCGGGAAGTCGGCGCTTGTCAGGGCGGCACAGTCCCGAAATGCCTGTCCCCCGATGGAGGTCGCCTCTGGAATGGTTACGCTGGAAAGATGAGAGCAATTGATGAACGCAACGTCTCCGATGGCGACCGCCTGCGGGATGCTGACGCTCTCCAGCGCGCTGTTGCTGAACTTTGCGCTGCCCATCTCTTTTTCCACTTTGACCTCGGGCGCAACCGAAAAGCTCTTTAGAGCGTTTTGATCATAGGTGTATGGGCTATGAAAGTTCTTCCAGTCGAAAGCGGTGATTTCGCCGGACAGCACCTCCAGCGTTGCAACCTTGTCCGCGCCGCCGGAGTTGAAAACCGCGTCGTTCAAATTGGCTCCCGCCGCCGTGAGGCCGCCGTTCACCTTGATGGTGATCGCGGTGGGGGCGGGCTCCGTGACCTTCCAGCCATACCACCGGTGGTCGAACGGATTCTCGTCGTAACAGGAGATGTAGGCCTTCTGAGCGGCGGCGAGGGCCTCGCCGGAAAGCTCTTGATCGTCCGTGTCCACAAGGACCAGCGAACGCTCGGCCGGGCAGCCTTCGAACGCAGTGTCATAGCTCACGGCGGGCGGGATCGCGCCCAGCCGGAGCGTTTTCAGTTGGGCGCCGCTTCCAAACACTTTATTACCGATCTTCGTCACCCGAGGGAAGCTGGCGTATGAAAGCCCGTTACAGTTCCCAAACGCATCGTTGCCGATTTTGATTGCCTGTGGGATGAAGACGCGCTCGAGGCTTGAGGGAAAGACCTTGTCGCTCGGGATGTCCGCCACGGTCACGCCTTCCGCCACCGTGAAGTCGGTGAGGGCCGTAAAGTTCTCTTTGAACCAGGCCCAGTCTCCAGCGGTAAGCTCCCCCGCCGTCACCGTGAGGGCCTTGACTCCTGCCACGTCCTTGCCGCTGTTCGTCACGGCGTCCTCCAGGCTGGCCCCGCTGGCGGAACCGCCGTCCAGCGTGATGGCGATCTTGGCGGCGGGCAGGTCCTTTGCGGGCAGCTTCCAGCCGTACCAGTAGCTGTCGGTGGTGTCTCCGTCGCCTGCCGCCTTGTAAGACGCCCACGCGGCGTCATCGTCTGCCAGCACGGCGCCGTCCGCGCCCACCAGCGCCAGTTTGCGGTCGTCCGGGCACCCCGTAAAGGCGGTGGCGGAAACCGAAGTGGGCCGGGCCGCGCCCAGGGTGAGGGTTTTCAGCGCCGCACAACTTTCGAATGCGCCGTCGCCAATGAAGTTGGCCTTGGGGAAGGCGGCGCTGGCGAGGGCGTTGCACCCCTTGAACGCATTGCTGCCAATGGTTATCGCTTCGGGGAAGCTGATTGTTTCCAGGTTCCTGCAGTCTTCAAATGCATATGAGTTCACTTGCTTTGCCCCGGGGAAGCTGGCGCTCACGAGAGAGGTGCAGTTATAAAACGTGTTGTTGCTGATGGCCAGGACCTGGGGGAAACTGGCGTCCACAAGCTTCCCACAGTTATAAAACGCCGAAGCTCCGATGTCTGTCACATCCCCAAAGACAGGGGCCGTCAGCTTTGTGCAGCCTTTGAACCCATTGGCGCCGATGGATGCGGCCACGGGGAAGCTGGGGGTGGTGAGGCCGTCACAATTAAGGAACGCGGAGTTGCCGATGTATTTCGCGGCGGGGAAGACGGGGGCGGTGAGGGTCTCGCAGTCCTGGAACGCCCTGATGTCAATGATCGTCGCGGCCGAAAAATCCACGGTGGAAAGGCGCCCGCACCCGTTGAAGGCGTCGGCGCTGACCTTCGTCACCTTGGGGAAGCTGGCGCCCGTGAGGGCGGTGCAGCAATAAAACGCATTTTGGCCAAGGGTTGTCGCGTCGGGGAAGCTGGCTGTGGTAAGCCTCAGACAGCCTGTAAACGCGCGGCCGCCGACGGCTTTCACTCCTGCGGCATGCACCCTCTGGATGGTCGTGGGGAAGACAGGGAGGTTTACCTCGCCGGCGGGGATATCCGCGGCGGTCACGCCTTCCTCCACCGTGAAGCCGGTGAGAGCCGAAAACTTTCCTTGGAACCAGGTCCAGTCATCGGCGGTCAGCTCGCCTGCCGTCACCGTGAGGGCCTTGACCGTTGCCGCCTCCCTGCCGCTCTTTGTCACGGCCTCCTCCAGGCTGGCTCCGCTGGCGGAACCGCCGTCCAGCGTGATGGTGATCTTATCGGCAGACGCCTCCGTTATGGTGAGCTGAAGGTCGGTTGCGGTGGCGGCGTCGGCGTAGTTGCCCATGGCCGCCAGCCCGGCCCGCACCAGATATTCCCCCGCCGCCGTGGGCAGGCCGACGGTGTAGCCGTCGCTGAATAAGCTCCGGAAGAACGAGGCGACCGTCGCGGTTTTGGGCTTGTAGGCGTAGACGATCTCGCCGTTGACATCGGCGCTGTAAGTTTCGCCGTTCACCAGGGTGACGCCGGGCGGGGTGATGCTCCCGCCCACGGCGATGGTCTGGCTTTCCGCCGGCCATGTCAGGGTTGGGGTGGCCGGATTGATGACCAGCCCGCCCGTTATGGTTTTCTCAAACGCCGCATAGGTGCTGTCGGCGGGGCGCGACACCGTCACGTCATAGGTCCCCGCGTTCGTCGGGGAAGCGACGGGGGTTCCGTCTTGCTGGTACGTGACCGTGAAGCCGGTGACGCCGCTTGGGGTGGGCGTCACGGTAAAGGTCCAGCCGCCGCCCGAGTAGGTGGCGGTCTGCACCGTTTCCCCGATGGTGATCTTCGGCTCCCCCACCAGCCAGCCGTACCAGCGGCCGTCCCCCGCCGCGTTGCCGTTTTCGGTCACACCGTCGTAGGCGGCCTGCGCGGCGGCGAGGGCGTCGCCGGTCAGGGTATTGCCGTCCGTCCCCAGAAGGGTCAGGGAACGCTTGGAAGCGCAGCCTCTGAAAACCTCGGAATCGGATGCGGTGGGAGGATCGGCCGGCAGCTTCAGGGACGTGAGCTTTGTGCAGTTGTAAAACGCTTGCGAGCCGACCTCGGCCGCCTTGGGGAAGGAGGCCTCAGCCAGATTGGAACAGCCAGAAAAGGCGCTGATGCCAATACTCGCTGCCTGGGGGAAGCTGACGGCGGTCAGTGCGGTGCAGCCGTAAAACATGCTGTTGGATACGGATCCAGCCTTGGGCATGGATATGGTTTGGAGAGCGGTACAGCCTCTGAACAGGTTGATGGCATAGTCGCTATTGGCGGCGGCCTGGAGGGTCGTCAGTTCCGGCAGGCTCACCTCCTTTAGGGCCTTGCAGTTCATAAAGACCCCCTGGCCAGCGGCTTTGAGCCCGCTGAAATCGATCTTTTCCAGGGCGGAGCAGTTGGCGAACGCAAACTTCGGCAGCACCTCCACCTTTGGGAAGGCGGCCTCGGTCAGTTTTTCGCAATACGCAAACGCGTTCATTCCGATCTGGGTGACCTCGGGCATCTCCGCCGTGGTCAGCTCCTTGCAGTACATAAACGCGCCGTTCCCGATGGCGGTGAGCTTTGGAAGCTTCACCGACACAATGCTGCCGGGAAAGACGCCATTATTCCCGTTGAGGTTCCCGACGTTGGGGATCGGCGCGGCCGTTACCGACCCGGCCGCCTCAAAGCTGGCGAGGGCGGTAAGGCTTTCCCTCTTTTCCGTAAACCAGGTCCAATCGTCGGCGGTGATCTCCCCCGCCGCGATCTCCAGCGCGGTGATTTTGTCAAGACCGACGCCTGAGGCCGCCACTGCCTTCTCCAGGTCGTCCCCGCCCACCGGCTGAGAGCCGTTCACCTTGACGGTGATGGCGTCGGCGGGCGTTTCCTCGATGGTGAGCTGGAGGTCGGTTGCGGTGGCGGTGGCGGCGTAGTTGCCCCTGGCCGCAAGCCCCGCCCGCACCAGATACTCTCCCGGCGCCGTGGGCAGGCCGCCGGTGTAACCGTCGCTGAATAAGCCCCGGAAAAACGAGGCGATGCTTGCGGTCCTGGACTTATAGGCGTAGGTGATTTCGCCGTTTTGGGCGGCGCTGTAGCTTTCGCCGTTCACCAGGGTGACGCTGGGCGGGGTGATGCTCCCGCCCTCCTGGATGGTCTGGCTTGCCGCGGGCCAGGCGAGGGTGGGGACGGCGGGGCTGACGACCAATCCGCCGGGGATGGTTTCCTCCAGTGCCGGGTGGGTGCTCTCGGCGGCGCGGGCCACCGTCACGTCGTAGGTCCCCGCGGCGATGGGGGTCGTCTTCGCGCCGTTCTGCCGGTAGGTCACGGTAAAACCGGTGATGCCGCCGGGGGTGGTCTTTACGGCAAAGGCCCGGGCCTCGCCCGAGTAGGAAACGGTCTGCACCGCTTTGTCAATGGTGATCTCGGAGGCCCGCACCGTCCAACCATACCAGAGGCCGTCCCCCGCCACGTTGCCATTAGAGCCGGCGACGTCGTCGTAGGCCTTCCGGACGGCTTCCAGGGTTTCGCCGGAAAGGGGCGCACCGTCTGCGCCCACAAAGTGGAGGAAGCGGAACTCGGGTAAGGTTTCGTCAAAGGGCCGATGCCCATTTGGCGCGGCAGGCGGGGTGGCCCCTAGGGTCAGGGAGTCGAACTTTTCGCAGTACCAAAACGCCATATCCCGGATCGTTGTCACCGCGGGGAAGCTGGCCTCTTTCAAATTCCCGCACCGGAAAAATGCGTTCCCGTAGATGGCGGTGGCGTCAGGGAAGTCGGCGCTCTCCAGGGCCTTACATTCGTAGAAGGCGCTTTCCCCGATCACTTTGACCTTGGGGATGCGCACCCGCCGGATGGTAGCGGGGAACAGGTTGGTGTTGTGGTTGGGAATGTCCGCGACGCTTTCCACCGCGTCCTCCACAATAAAATCGGTGAGGGCGGGCAGCGTCTTATTCGCGGCATTCGCATCCGCGGTCGCAAACCCCTTCCAGTCCTCGGCGGTGATCTCGCCCGCCGTCACGGTGAGCTGTTTGATGGCGCTGGCGGTAAGCCCCGACCGGCGCACGGCGTCGGCGAGGCTGGCGCCCTGCACGGACTGCCCGTCCAGGGTGACGGTGATCTTCATGTCGGGGATGGCGGCCACGATGACCTCCTTTGCCGGACTGGCGAAGGACGCGCCGTCCACCGCTTTTACACGCACCCGGTAGGCCCCCTGTGCAAGGCTGAGGGCGGTCACGCCCTGCGGCACCGCCGTCCAGGCGTTTGCGGTGGAAAGCCGGTACTCCATGGTGCCGTCCACGCCCGTGATCTCCCCTTCGCCCCCCGTGGGGGTGGCGGGCGCGGCGGGGCGCGCGGGCACCGTCAGGGACTGGGCCGCGCTGTCGTCGGTGGTATCGCCGCCCTTTTTCACAATGGAAAGGGTCTGGCCAAACCAGCTTTCGTCGATGGCCAGCGTCGCGCCGTCGAGGGTGACGGAGCTGCCGTTTACCGTGTAGCCGCCGCCTTCCGCAAAGCCGGTGAGGGTTTCCGCCACGTAGTCGATGCCGATGTTGGGGGTGGCTTCCACCGGTTTCGCCTTGGTCACGGTGATGGTGGCCTGCGCCGACTTCGTCTTTTCGCTGGGCTGGGCGGTGGCGGTGACTTGGACGGTTACCTCGCCCGCCTGGGTGACGGTCAGGATATTCCCTTCGAGGGTGGCGCCCGCGGTATTATTATCGATCTCGCAGCTGTAAGAGATCGTCCTCTCGGGGTGCGCCGGGCATTCGTCAGTAGACGCATAGACGGCCTTCCCCACGATCTCCCGGGTGGCGCTGGGCGCGTCCACCGGGATGATGATGGGGTCTGTGCCCGTAAGCTGCAAGTTATTCAGCGCGCAGGTGCACAGTTCGGTGACGGTGACAAGGCAGGAGGCGGTATGCCCGCCGTCATTGGTGGTGACGGTGATGGTGGCGGTGCCCAAGGCGACGCCTGTGACATTACCGTTGGCGGTCACCGTGGCGACGCTCTCGTCGCTGCTCTTCCAGCTGACGGTTTTATCCGCCGCGCCGTTGGGCTTCACCGTGGCGGTGAGGAACTCCGACCTGGTTCTTTCGATGCTCATGGCGGTTTTGTTCAGGGTAACGCCGCTGGCATGGGGCCTGACCGTCACGGTGCAGCGAGCGTACACCTTGTCGTCCAGGGCGGAGGCGGCGGTGATCCAGGTCGTTCCCCCGGCCCGAGCGGTGACCTTGCCGTTTTCGTCCACAATGGCCACGCCCTCGTCGTCGCTGCTCCAGGTCACCTCTTGGTAAGTGGTTCCGTCGACCGTGGCCTTTAGCGTTCCGGTATCCCCGGCGTTCAGAGTCAGACTGGACTGGTCCAACGTCACGCGGGTGGGGGCCTCCACCACCGTGACGGCGCAGGAGGCGGTTTGCCCATCGTTCGCCTTGGCGGTCACGGTATCCATGCCGACCGCCTTTGCATAAATAGTGCACTGTTCAAAAAATCCATCGAGTTTAATTATACTTTCATTGCCGGATGCTGTTTTCCAGCTGTCCTCTCTGTTTTCCACCTTTTGGTCGTCGCTTTTTGTCAGAGCCATGATGTCGCGGCTCTTGCCCACCGCCATGGTCACCGCGCTGGGCTCCAGGGTCAGATGCTCGGGCCTGTTGTCCGGCTCCCGGTAGCTCCCCGGCAGGGTGGGCCGGATGGCGCCAAGCGTTCCTCCCCCGGTGGTTGTGGGCAGGGGCAGCTTTACGCCGTAGGTAAAGAGTCCGTCGTCCCCATAGCTCCAGCCGCTGCTGCCCAGGTTCACGACGGCGGAAACCTTTTGCGTCCCTTCTTTGGGCACCGGGATGCTCTCGCCGTGGATGCCGGTGTCGCTGACCCCGGTGCCGCTGGCGATGGTTCGCTCCGAACCGGCGGCGCCGAACAGGAGGTCCGCCCGGGCATAAAAGGGCCCCTCGGGGGTGCCGGCGCTGTTGGTGCCCCCCAGCACCCGTCCCACATCCCGGGTGCCGGTGACCTTCTCCCCCAGGGCGTACAGGTACCCCACCGTTTCGCTGCCCCTGACCCCGGCGACGCCCCCCACATAGCGCGCGCCGCCGACGGTGCCGGTGCTGTAACAGTGGTTCAGCGCCCCGCCGATGGAGCCGACGATGCCCCCAACCGCCTCCCCGGTGCCGGTGACGCTGCCGCTGCTGGCGCAGTTTTTGATGTTGCGGGCGCTCCCCGCGATGCCCCCCACGTTGCCCGCGCCGCTGACTTCCGCCAGGCTGACGCAGTTTTGGATGGTGCCCCCGAAGGCCTTCCCCGCGATGCCGCCGGTGTAGCCGCCGCCGTTCACCTTGCCGGTGACCACGACGTTCTGCACCACCGCCTTGCCCCCCAGGGCCCCGAACATCCCGCTGTAGATGCTGCCGTTGATGTTCAGGTTTACCGAATGGCCCTGGCCGTCAAAGGTGCCGTTGAAGCGGACGGGGGTCGAGCTGGAGTCAATGATGCTCCCACCGATGGGTCCCCCGATGCCGGCGCCCGCATACAGGCTCGTTTCCAGATAGACGGTGGCGCCGGTGCCGATCTCGGTATGGATCGACGACGCTTCGGGGTTGTTCGCTGAGATCAGGTTCATGAAATGCTGGTACTGGGCGTCATTGCTGATACTGTAGTACCCGCCGAGTTCCAGCTTCGTCACGTCATCCGTCAGGGGGATTCGCTCGCCATCCGCCAGTGTCGTCACTGAAAACATGGTTTCCAGCGCGGCGAGCTTGGCGAGCGCCTCGGGGTCGAACGCCGCTTTCTCCTCGTCGGAGAGAGCGTCGAAGGCCGCGCGGGCGGCCTCCGCCTGTGCCCTCACCTCATCCATGCGCGCGGCAGCGGTGGCCTCGTCCGGCGTATCCGCTTCGTAGGCCGCCAATATCTCGGCTTGCAGCTCCTCCACCGTGGGCAGCGCCGCGATCAGCGCCAGCACCGCTTTTGCCGCTTCGGACTGTTCCGGCAGACAGGCGCAGCTTTCCCAGTGTTCGGCGCAGACCGGGCAGGCTTCATCCACCGCGCCCTCGGTGCAAAGCGCCGTACAGGTGCATTTTTCTTCCGGTTGCTCCTCCGTAAAGGCGCAGCTCTCCCAGTGTTCGGCGCAGACGGGGCACTCCGCATCCACCGCGTCCTCTGTGCAAAGCGCGGCGCAGGTGCATTTCTTTTCCTGCGCGGGCTCGTCCGGCTTTCTGTAGAGAGGGCAGTCCTCGCTGTGCGCCACCTCGCCGCTGTCCGCAGCCGGGCAGCTGCAGGTTGGCGGCGCGGGCGGCTCAGGCGTCTCCGCCTTCTCAGAGTCCACCGGAAGACCGCTACTGCTATTCGGCGCGGGCTGGTCCTTTGCCTCCTCTATCTTTACAGGCGTATTGTCAAGGGCGGGAGAGGAATCCCTGGAGCTGTCCGCCTCTTCTGCCGTATCCTGCTGCACAATGTTCGCCGGTTCCTCCCCGGCCTGTGCATACACAAAACTGTTGGTCATGCTCAGCGCCATACAGACGGCCAGCAGCAATGAAAGCCCCCGGCGGCAGGTGTGATTTTTCATAGTTCGCCCTCCTATAAAGATTGCTCTCTGACAAAGGAGTTTAACCGCCCCATGGGGCGGTTAAACTATGGGGCCTGACCCCAAACTAAACCCAGAATGTCGGATAAGCGATTACATTATCATAATTTTATCAGTTTTTGCATTTCTCGTGTGACCTTTTGCACCAACGTCACATATACGGTACGAATGCAATGACGGCCGGTTGACGCGGCGGGAGTTTCTGTGATACCGTATAACGTATAATAGAAAAACACCTGCTCTTCAGGCAGAAGAGCAGGTGCATGGGGTTTCTTATTTTTGTTTTCCATGCCGATGGGACCAGATCGCGGCCCCCAGGACCAGCGCGGCCGTGGCAGCCGTCGCCGCCGCGAAACCGGGGACATGGGGGGGCGAGGGATTGGACGCGGCCGCGGCCACAGGGCTGGCCGGGGGATCGGGAACCGATACCGGCGCCGCATCCTCTTTTTCGCTTGCCGCTTCTGACGATGGGCCGACGGAATCTTCCCGGGATGCAAGATCCGTTTTGGCGGCTCCGCCCGTCTTATCAGCCAGCGGCTTTGCCTGGGAGGGCTGAGGCGTTTGCCCGCTTTCCGGCGGCTCGGACGTGGGTCCGGCGGGCTTTGGCCCGGAGGATGCGCCCGTCTCGGGGGAGCGCTCCGGCGCGTCGTCCGACTCCTCTTTGCCTGGGCGGTCGTTTTCTCCCTGGCCCCCGCCGCCGTGGTCGCCGCTGTTGTCGTCGTGGGGCGTCATGTCCCAACCCCCGGAGGACGGCTTGAGGTCAAAAACTTTTGTGACCCCCGCGAAAGGGGATCCAACGACCGTCACTTTCACATACAAAACGGCGGTGGATTCTGTTATCATCGGATTGTAATCCTCATCCGCGGCAATCAGCGTGTATTCAAATCTTCCGCTTTGCCGCTGGTCGCTGGGGAGGTCATCCCAGGACCAGGGTTCCTCATACCAGGTTTCGTTGTCCAGGGAGTAGGCGAGGACGGCTTTTTCCATCCCCGCGACCCAGGGGAACGCAAAATAGGGGCCCAGATCGCCGTAGCTGTTGATCCTGACGTCGGCGGTAAAGGGGAACTCCCTGTCCCGCAGCACGTGGACGGTGAGTTCGGGAACGGGCATGTCCACCAGGATTAGCCCGTCGTCCCAGCGCTGCTTCTCCCCGCCGGTCCAAGCGGCATGGGGGGCGTAGCCGCCCGGAACGGTAAAACATTCCGCCCCCGACTTGATGCCCGCTTCAAATGCCTCGCGGCTCCACCGGTAAGCAAAGCGCCGCGTGTCCTGATAGGTCCCGCCCACCAGACGCAGCGTCGCTTCCTCCGGAAGGCGCAGCTCATCAAACCGCGTTCCCGAAGTCACGTAGGCGGCGCAGACCATGCCGCCGAGGTCGTCGGCCGCCGGATCCCGGTAAACAAGCGGTTCGCCGGGTTCCCTCTCAACGGCCACCACCGCCACGGCGGTTCCCTCCGCTCTGGCCCAGCCCTTCATCTCGTCCCAGTCCGGCTCTCCGTAAATGCCGGAAATCGTGAAGGTTTCCGCGCCGCTCCCGATGCCCGCTTCATAGTCGGCCCGGTTCCAGGTGACGCAAAAATCCAGGCTGGCGGGGTCTTGATAGGGGTTTGCCCCCTCCGCCGGTCGCAGCGTCAGGGTGTCCTGATACCGGACGGCATCCTCAAAGAGCGTGTCCTCCCGCACCTTCCATATGACCTCCTCGTCCTGGACACTGTAAACCGTCTGATCGTCCCGGGGGCGAATATGGACCAGCAGCCTCGGCGGGTCCGGCATGGTCACGAGTCCCATGTCCCAAAGTTCCGCCAGCTCCGGGGAACTTTGACCGGGAAGGCCGTATTCGCCCGTCATGGTGAACGCGGTTTCTCCCCGCCCCACCGCGGCGTCGAATTCCCCCTCGTCCCACAGCAGTGCAAACGTGTCGCTCCCGCCGTCCCAATGGAAGTCGTCCTCGCCGATGTTCCGGGTAATGAGCCCAAAATCGATGTCCCGGTTGAAGCGGATTTGATACGGGCTGTCGTCCGCTGCGCGGTAGACCCGCGCCTGGGGCGGCTCCCCCTCCGCGTGGACCGGACAGACCATCCCCAGCGGCAATACGGCGCAGAGAGAAAGGAGCGTTAATTGATGCAAAAACTTCATGAAAACCGTCTCCTTTCCTGGATTTGCGCGGCGTGCTCCCTGCTGGCGTTCGCGCTGCTGCTGGCCGGCACCTACCGCTTCGATAACAAATATACCGCCGGCCCCCCTTACGGCGAGGACGGCGTGTTTTCTTTTTCCGAAAGCGATTTGACGAAACCCATCCCGCTGGTCGACGGCTGGCTCCTGGACGGACGGGAGGTTTTCATTGGGCAGTATTCCAATTTTTCATTTCTGTCGGGCCGGGATTCCCCCTTTGGCGAAGGGACCTATACCCTGACTCTGCGCTATGAAGGCCCGCCCCGCACCCTCCTGCTGGAACTGCCGCAGGTCTTCACCGAATATACGCTTTATGTGAACCAACGGCCGGCGGCATCCACTGGATCGGGCGCTGTGATCGATGTCCCCGTGGGTGGCGGTGACACCGGCCTTCGGCTGGAAACCGTCAATCGGAGCCACTACTACAGCGGCCTCACCTACCCGCCCATGCTGGGCACCGCTGAAGCCATTGGGCAAATGTCCTTTCTTCGCACACTGGTATATTCTGCGGCGGTGGTTTCGGCGCTGACGCTGGCGATCTTCTCCCTGTCGCTGTGGTTTTCGCGGGAAAGGGATGGGCTTTTCCTCCACTTCGGCGTCCTCTGCCTCGCCTTCGCCGTCCACTGCCTTCATCCATTCGTGTGGCAGCTGGGGCTTTCAGGGACGCTCTGGTACGCGGTGGAGGACGCCTCCTGGCTTCTGGCGCTCTGCGAGGCGGCGGCGGTGGCGGCCGTCGCCTCCGGACTACGCCGGAACGCCTGGTACCGGCGGCTTCTGCGCCCCGCCGCACTTTTCGTGTGCATTTTGTCTATGACCGCCGTACTTTTCATCATACCGGCGGCGCCCGGTTTCGTCAAGTTTTACGGCGGGCTGATGGATGGGGCCAAACTGCTGATCTGGGCTTTCCTCGCCCTTTGCGCGGGGACCGGGCTTGGCGGGGAAAAGCATGGCGCGGTCCCGTTTGTGCTGGCCGCCGCGGGCATTCTGGGCGTCAGCCTCTTCGCGGACTTCTGGGACGCCAACAAGTTCGAGCCGATCTATGGACTCTGGCAGGAGGAGTACGCGGGGGCCGCGCTGGTCCTGGCCTTCGGCGGCCTGATGGTGCGCCGGAATGCACGGCTTTTGCGGGAAAGCGCCGAACTTCAAGCAATGAAGCTGCAAAATCGGTTCGCCGCCGATAGCGCCGCCCAGATGCGCGGCGCCATTGAGCAAGCACGTGCCCTGAAGCATGAGCTGCGTCACCATGTGGAAACAATGACGGCTTTTTATCAGGCGGAAGAATATGTCCGTCTGGGCGCGTATTTGGCCGAGCTTGACCGGCAAAAAGAGGGGCTTCCTCAGCTCTATTATACGGAAAATTTTCTGGCGAACGCCATCCTTTCGGGGCGGCTCGGCCCCGCGGGGAACGCCGGCATCCGGATCGAGTGTGAGGCCCGCGTCCCCGAAAACCTGCCCATCGCCGACGCGGATTTGTGTATGCTCTTATCGAATCTGCTGGATAACGCGGTGGAGGCGTGTGAGCGCCTTCCCGCCGGCAGTGAGCGTTTTATTTCCCTGTCGCTGACGGTCAGGCAAGGGGTGTTCCTCGTCATCTGCCAGAATTCCGCCCCGCCCCGGAATACGGGGAGCAGCTCTTTTCTCACCAGCAAACCCGATGCCGGCTGCCACGGATTGGGGATTCCCACCATGCGCCGGGTGACTGAGAAATATGACGGGGCGTTGGAGCTTCGGCAACTGGGGTCGGTATTTACTCTGCAAGCCGCATTGCGGCTTCCCCCGGAAAATCATTGATTCTCCTCGTGCAAAAAAGCCGCTTGCGAAAGCGGCTTTTTATGTAAGAAACTCCAGCCACCGGGCCTGCGCATCCTGATAACGCCGGACGGCAACCGGAACCTCCCCTTCGCCGTGCAGCAGAAACCGGTATTTTTGAATCCCGCTCACACACGCGAGGTTGACAATGAAGCTGCGGTGGCAGTGGTAAAAGCTTTCCGGCGGCAGCGCGTCCAGAACTGTTTTCAACGCGCCGAAGCAGGAAACGGTTTTTTCCTTACAGTGAACCACCAGTTCCCGTCGGAAAATCTCAATATAACGAATATCACTCAATCGGATCGCGGTTGCGCCGCCTCCCAACGTCTCCAATATGAGAGAAGGCCGCTCCTTACGCCTTTCCAGGCAATGCAGCAATACCGGCCTCAGGTTTTCCTGTGTAAGCGGCTTCAGCAGATAACTCACCGGATAGCTTCGATAGCCCGCCAGCGCAAACTCCGGGCTTCTTGAAACGAACACCAGATCGGTTTCATCACCGCGTTCCCTCAGGCATTCCGCGACATTGATCCCGTCCTGCCCGTCATCCATCATAATATCCAACAGGATCAAGTCCCAAGACGTTCCCTGTTTGTGGGCCTTCAGCAGTTCAGAGGCCGTATGGAAAAATTCGGTCTCGGTTTCCATCCCTGCTTCCCGCAGCAACGTAGCGGCTGCCGCCGCCATCTCCTCCAAATCCCGCTCAATATCATCACAAACCGCTATCTTATAAATGGGTACTCCCCCTTATGACGCCCTTGTTTTTCAACTCTAAAAATAGAATTTACTTTGATGGTTTATGAAAACATTATTATTGTATGATAATGGGTTGTATTTTGCAAGTATTGAAAAGAAGTTCCGACCGGGTCTCCGCATAGATTCCCAAAATCTTGCGCAGCTCCGGCATATTTCAACTCTCCTCCTAGGAATCGCAAGCGTACAATTCCGCCCGTACCTGCTACGATAAGCTTCTTAGGCTTTGCGTGTGTTGGGTCCCGCCGCGATCCCTGATTTGGCGGTACATCCTCATGATTACCCGTTTTACGGGTCGTCTCGTGAAAACCGATGACACGCCTGCCTCGTCACCCCGCGCCCGCTGCTGCTCGCGCAGCAGGGCTACGGCCTGCTCCTGCGGGGCTGGGGCTCATTGGACAATTGGTATAAAAACTACGAATATCAACAAAACGTCATGAAATCACAGGAAGGCGTCCCGGTCGAACCGGACG
>ENA-UOIV01001663-UOIV01001663.1-human-gut-metagenome-genome-assembly--contig:-C59-NODE-1663-length-17822-cov-13.679968_pt1 | contig 17822 bp, 15 predicted proteins | sample MGYA00242333_ERZ723880 | MGnify/ENA metagenome assembly ERZ723880 | reverse complement strand
GTGCGCTGACCCCGCGCCCCGGCCCCCCCCGGTGGTTTAAAACTCCCCGCCCCCGCGTTTCCCGCGGGGCGCCGCCCCGGACAAAAAGGACCCGGCGCCTGTCTGCACAGGCGCCGGGTCCTTTTTCTCCTGATTCCGTCTATGGCCCCGGACGGCTATTCCCCCTCCGTGCCCTTCCGGTAGTACTCCTCCATCACATCCGCGGGCACCATGCTGCCGCCCGTCGCCCACGCGATGTGCGTGAACTGGCCCTGGAAGCCGGCGAGCTTCTCCCGGACCAGGTAGCCGCGCCCCTCCCCGGTCCCGAGGAGGTTGAGGACGCCCGGGACGCCGGCCAGCGCGCTCGGCTCGAGGCGGATGCCCTCGGTGTCCGCCATCCGCGCGAGCAGACGGTACATATGCCGGTCGCTGACCGTCATCGCGCCGCTGATGAACGGGTGCATCAGCCGCCCGACCAGATGGGAGCACCTGCCGACCGCCAGCCCGTCGGCCGCGGTCCGGTTGTCGATGCCGATGTCCTGCACGCAGACCCCGTCGTAGCGTCCGGTATAGAGCCCCAGCAGCATGCAGGGGGAATGGGTCGGCTCCGCAAAGAAGCAGTGGGCCGCGTCCCCGAAGAGGGTCTTGATGCCGAAGGCGACGCCGCCCGGACCCCCGCCGACCCCGCAGGGCAGGTAGACGAAGAGCGGGTGCTCGCGGTCGACGGCGACCCGCATCTCCTCCAGCTGCTTTTTGAGCCGGAGGGCGGCCACCGCGTAGCCGAGGAAGAGGTCCTTCGAGTTTTCGTCGTCGATGAAGTGGCAGGAGGGGTCGGACTGCGCCTGCCTGCGCCCCTCGGTGACCGCGAGGCTGTAGTCGTTCTCATATTCGACGACGTGCACGCCGAGACCGCGCAGCATATCCTTCTTCCACTGGCGCGCGTCCGCCGACATGTGGACGGTGACGTGGAAGCCGAGCTTCGCGCTCATGATGCCGATCGAAAGCCCGAGGTTCCCCGTCGAGCCCACCGCGATCTTATACCGCGAAAAGAACTCCCGGAAGCGCGGCTCCGCGAGGCGCGCGTAATCGTCCGTCCAGGAGAGCAGCCCCTCTTCGACCGCGAGCTCCTCCGCGTGCTTGAGGACCTCGTAGATGCCGCCCCGCGCCTTGATGGAGCCGGAAATCGGAAGCTCGCTGTCGCATTTGAGCAGCAGCCTCCCGCCGATCGGGACGCCGCTCTGCTCCTCGAGGGCCTTTTTCATGCGGGGGATCTCCCGCAGCGGGGACTCCAGAATCCCGCCCGAAACGGCCGTCTCGGGGAAGGCCGCGGCGAGATAGGGGGCGAACCGGTCCAGCCGGTCGCTGGCGTCCTCGATGTCCCGGATGGTGAACGGACAGTTCCCCGCCGCTTGCGCGGCGGGGCGTTTTTGATCGTTGATCCAGAAGCATTCCCGTAAATCCCGGAGGGAGCGGAGGAGCGGGTATTTCGCGCTCCATTCGCTTTCCTCCATCGACAATATCGTGTTATTCATATTCGACTCCTAAAACGTACTAGAATAATCCCGGCAGGAAGCCGCTGAAGCAGTTGATGAGCAGGATGATCGCAAAGGCGACCACGCTGGCCAGCGTGGTGCTGACCGTCACGACCATCGTCTCGTTGATGGAGATGCCGTTGAGCTGGGAGGGGTGCCAGAAGGCGCCGTCGGTGGGCAGGGTGAGGCCGACGGTGCCGGCGCAGACCGCGAGGCCCACGAGCACGGGCGACAGCCCCTGCAGCGCGATCGCCGGGCCGACGATGGAGACCGCCGTCATCATGGCGACCGTGGCGGAGCCGACCGCCGCGCGGATGATCATGGCGAGCAGGAAGCCGAGCAGCAGCACGGGCATGTTGAAGTGGGAGAACATGTTCGCCAGCGCGTCGCCGATGCCCGTCTGGGTGATGACCTTGGCAAAGCAGCCGCCGCAGCCGATGACCATGAGGATGCTGCCGACCTTGTTGGCGCTCGTGTCGATATACCGCATGATGCCCTTCTTGGCCGGGCCCGCGACCAGGTATTTGCGCAGGGTCACGGCGGCGAGCAGCATCGCCATGAAGAGGGCGACGTTTTTATCGCCGATGAACTGGAAGACGGTGTAGAGGATGCTCCCCTCCGCAACGAACATCGGTACGACGGCGCCCAGCACGATGAGGATGATCGGGAAAAGGATCAGCGCGAAGCCGATGCCCGCCGACGGCTTGGTTTCGTCGGCCTTGATCAGGTCGCTGTTGGCGTCGAGGAACTCCTGGGCCTCCTTGCGGCCTTTGGCGTTGATGCCGTTGGAGAACTGCCAGCCGCAGAGCAGGCTCGCGATGATCGAGACGATCAGGCCGTAGAAGATGAACCAGCCGAGGTTCGCGCCGACCTCCGCCGCGACCGCGACCGGGCCGGGCGTCGGCGCGACGATGCAGTGGGTGAGCAGCAGGCCCACGAAGAGCGCGTTCACATAGCCGGTCATCTTCTTATTGGTGAGCTTCTGCAGCGAATTGAGCAGGGGCGAAAGCATGACGTAGGCCGACCCGAAATAGACGGGGATCGAGACCACGTAGCCCAGCAGGTTGATCGCGAGGTAGTCGTGCTTGGAGCCGACCTTGCGCAGGAGGAATTTCGCGATCTCCTCCAGCGCGCCGGACGAGCCGAGCATCTCGCCGAAGATGCATCCGAAGATGATGACGAGTCCGGTGCTGGTCATCGTGCTGCCGAAGCCGCCGCTGATGGCGCCGGTCAGATCGGCGATCTTCATGCCGGAAAGCAGCCCCATCATGATCGTCGCAGAGACGAGTCCCACCGACGCGCTCCATTTGAAGCGGATCAGGACCACCAGCAGAAAAACCATGGAAACCAGGAAAACAATCAGAGTATTCATGCCGTTCTCTCCCTCCTAGATATCATTCCTGTGCGAATTGATCCGAATTGGCCACGGCGGCGACGTACATCTTGCTCCTGTCGAAGATCGAGTCGACCACCGCGTACTCCTTCATGGTGTGGTTCCACTGCCCGCGCACGCCGCAGGAGCAGATCGTCGGGACGCCCGCCATCGTCGTGGACGCGGCGTCGGACCCGCCGCCGAGCGGGCGGCCGTTGACCTCCGGGAGGCCGTATTCCTTCGCGATCCCCCTGACGTACTCGAAGAACCGCATGCCCTCGCCGGTCGTCTCAAAGACGTCCAGCTTATTCAGGAAGGCGTATTTGGTGGAGGTGCCGTCGATGTAGGTCTTTTTGCAGATTTCGTCGAGTCGGGCGAGCAGCTTTTCCTTGCCGCTCAGGGTGGTGTAGCGCATGTCGAGCACCACCTCGCAGTGGGCGGGGACCGCGTTGGGCACCGTGCCGCCCGAGATCGTCCCGATGTTGCAGGTGTTGCCGATCGAAAGGTCGGTCATGTTGTGGAAGTCGATGATCTTGTAGGCCATCTCGGCGATCGCGCTCCTGCCGCCCTGGAAGTCGTTGCCCGAGTGGGTCTCCACGCCGTCCACCTCGACCGTGTAGCGCAGGCAGCCCTTGCGGCCGGTGCAGAGGTAGTTGTCGATCATGCCCGTCTCCATATTGAAGGCGCACAGGCAGCCCTTCGCCTCCGCCTCCATCACCTCGGCGCCCTGGGAGCCGGTGTGGTTGATCTCCTCGTCCCCCGAGAAGCAGAACTTGATCGGACGCTCGTCGTACCCGATCCTGTTGAGCGCCTTCACGGTGGTCAGCGCGATCAGGATGCCGCCCTTCATGTCGAGGACGCCGGGGCCGTAGGCCTTGCCGTCGACGATCTTGAAGGGGTTTTCCGGGTGCATGCCCGTCGGGAAGACGGTGTCCATGTGCCCGCAGAAGAGGATCGGCTTGCCCGGGCGGTCCTTGCCTAGGACGCCGACCAGCGTGTCGGCGTTGACGCCCACCGGCACGTACCGGCATTCGAATCCGGCCTTCTCCATCTCCGCCTTCAGGAAGTCGGAAAATATGCGGACCTTGTCCGGCGTCTTGCTCCAGCTTTCACGGTTGACGAATTCCCGGTAGAGCCCGAGGGTCTCCTCCCGGATCTCGTCGATGTACGCATATGCCGCGGAGAGGTCTTTTTTCACTGCAGGTTCCTCCATTCCATTTTTCCCGGTCATTTTCTGCGAAAATAACAAAAGGGCATTAAAAAGTACTTAACAACAACGCTGTTTGTTAAGTACAGTTTAACACCCGTTTTAAAAATGTCAACCTGTTCAATTAAAAATCGTCAAATAGATTTGTTCACAGCCAAAAAATTGTACAATCTGACCATGTCGGCCGGTTTCCGCCGCCCGCCGCCGTCAAAAGCTGGGCGGCGTGATCGCGAACAGGACGTCGCATTCCTCGTCCCCGTCGTTCTTCCAGCGGTGGAGGCTCTCGGGCGGGATCAGGACGCTGTCGCCCTCCTCCAGCTCGTAGGGGACGTCGTTGACGTAGACGGTGATCCGCCCCTTGACCACATAGGCGACCTCCTCGCCGTGGTGCATCGTCTCGACGTTGTGGGAATCGTTCTTCCCCGGCACGTGCATCATGCAGAACTCGATGTCCCCGCTGACGTTGGCGGTCAGCAGCTCATAGACGATGTCCTCCGTCTCCGGCCTGCCGAGCGTGATCCGCGCGTCCCGGCGGACCACCAGGTCCCGGTCCTCCTCCTCGCTGAGGAAAAACTTGTACATCGGAACGTCCAGCGCCATGGAAATGAGCTTGAGCGTGTTGATCGACGGGTTCACCAGGTTCCGTTCAATCTGGCTTAACATCGAGGCGGTCATGCCCGTCTTTTCCGCCAGCTGCCGCAGGCTGATATTTCTTGCGCTTCTACAGTTTTGCAGTACACTGCCGATATCCAGATCTTCCACGTTACTCTCCCATAACCCGCCGGCTCCGCCCGTCCCGGCTTCGCGCCCGGCCGGGAGGTCCCCGCAGCTGTTGTCGTAAATTGTCTTTATTATAGGAGATCGGCCGTTAATTGTCAATGCACCGCCGCGCGCGGGTCCGGCCCGGCGGGGATCCGGTTCCCGCGGGAAACTATGGCACCGGATTGTGCGTACTTGCCGGTCCGGCGGAAGGAGGCTACAATAAGATCAACAGCCGCGCTCCGCCACAGCGCCCCGGCGCCGTCCGGGGCGGCCGATTTTTGCGCGGCCCGGGAGGCGCTATGGACCGCATCGAACTGATCCGCCGTCTCAACGGCATCCTGCTTGACGAAATGCCCGCATACCGCGGTCAGGCCGCCGGGTTCCCGGACGACCTGCCCGGCCAGCGCCGCCTGCTGCGCAGCCTGATGAATCTCCGCCCGCCCATGCCGCTGGAGCGGGAGTTCCTCGCCATGCAGGACGCGCTGCTCTGCGCCGAGCGCGCGGAGAGAGGCGTGGTGGACGCCGGCCTCCTCCCCGTCACCGCGGGCGACCCAGGGCTCGCGCTCTGGCAGGGGGACATCACCCGCCTGCGGGCCGACGCCATTGTGGACGCGGGCAACGACGCCCTGCTGGGGTGCTTCTGCCCCTGCCATGGCTGCATCGACAACGCCATCCATTCGGCGGCGGGCCTCCAGCTGCGGGACGAGTGCAGCCGAATCATGCGGGCGCAGGGCCATCCCGAGCCCGCCGGCCGTGCCAAGCTGACGGGGGCGTACAATCTTCCGGCGAAATACGTCCTGCACACGGTGGGGCCGGTCGTCCGGGGCCGCGTGACGGTACGGGACCGCCGGGAGCTGTCCTCCTGCTACCGCGCCTGCCTCGAGCTGGCGGCGGAGCACGGCCTGCAAACGGTGGCGTTCTGCTGCGTCTCCACCGGCGAATACCATTTTCCGAACGAGGAGGCCGCTGAAATCGCCGTCAAAACGGTCGCCGGTTTCCTGCGGGAGCCGACCTCCGTCAGAAAGGTGATCTTCAATGTTTTCAAGGACCTCGACGCACACATCTACCGGCGGCTGCTCGGAGCGGATCAGCCGCCTGAAGCGGGCGCTTGACCGGGCCGAGGCGGTCGTCGTCGGCGCGGGCGCGGGCCTGTCCGCCTCGGCGGGACTCACCTATTCCGGGCCGCGCTTTGAAGCGCGCTTCGGGGATTTCATCGAAAGGTACCATTTCCGGGACATGTATTCCGCGGGGTTTTATCCCTACGACACCCCGGAAGCGTATTGGGCCTACTGGAGCCGCCACATCTATTGGAACCGCTACGACCAGCCGGTCGGCGAACCCTACCGGCTCCTGCTGGAACTGCTGCGGGACAAGACGTATTTCGTCATCACGACGAATGTGGACCACTGTTTTCAAAACGCGGGGTTCGACAAGGCGCGCCTCTTCTACACGCAGGGTGACTACGGCCTGTGGCAATGCTCCAAGCCCTGCCGTCAGAGGACCTATGACAACGAGGAGGCCGTGCGCCGGATGCTTGCGGAGCAGAAGGGCCTGCGGATCCCGACGGAATTGATCCCCCGCTGTCCCGTCTGCGGGCGTCCCATGACGATGAACCTGCGCTGCGACGCCGCGTTTGTGCAGGACGAAGGCTGGTACGCCGCCCAATCCCGGTACGAGGCCTTTCTGCGCCGTTACGGGGGCGGGCGGGTGCTCTTTTTGGAGCTGGGCGTGGGCGGGAATACGCCGGCCATCATCAAATACCCGTTCTGGAAGTTTACGCACGAGAACCCGCGGGCCGTCTACGCCTGCGTCAACCTCACGGAGGCGTTCGCCCCGCGGGAGATCGCCGGGCGGTCGATCTGCATCGAGCAGGATATCGGCGGGGTTTTGCGGGAGACGGCGCGCCTTTAAAGGGCGCGCCGTGGATCCCAGAAGTCCTTCGGCGCTACGGCTTCCGGCGGCCGGGGTTTTCCGGGAACCAGCCCTTGCGCACCCGCTCCTCCTGCTCTTTGAGTTCTCCGATGCTCCACAGCGCGGAAAAGCCCGCCACCGCAAGCGCCGCCGGCAAAACGGGCGGCGCGATGAAGACGGAAGCCGCGCACAGCGCGAGGCCGGCGAAATGTTCCGGTGCGCCCTGTTTATCCATTACTGGGATAATCGGGAAAGATGCGCCTGTCAATATGCGATCTGCGGCGTATCACGAAAAAATACCGGCGGCGCGCGACTTCGCCCGCAAAGAAAGTTCCGGACAAAACACCTCCGCCGAAAAAGCGGACTGGGCAAATGCCCAGTCCGCTTTTTTGTATTTGCTTCGGCTGTCACAGTCCGGCTTGAGTTCCCATTTCGAGGCAGTTTCTCCCGAAAAAGCGCTCCCGGAACCTGCTGCTTGAGGACTTGCCGGCGAACGGATTAAAACCGCATCCTTGGGTGAACTGCACGCCGGTCAGGATGCAAGCCAGTACCTGGTCCGCTACGTTACAAATCGGAAACCATCCCACCGGCTTTTGCATCGCGCGGGGTCGAGGGCGCGATCCCGGTATTTTTTTATTTGCAGGCCAATTTTTGGACACGGTTTTACTTCTTATCAACCACAGGCCGGGTCCAAGGCCCGGACGGCAGGACGCGCACGTCCCTGCCGGCAACCGCTGCACGTTGGGAGGTGAATGCAATGGACATGGAATTTTTGAAAATGTTCAGTGTGGACGGCGTTTGGGCGCTGCTCAGCGTCGCGCTGATCTTTTATATCCTCAAGAGCCAGGAAAAACGGGATGAGCGCCAGGACCAACGCGAGCAAAACTATCAGCAGATGATCCTCAGCCTCACGGAAACCGCGAAGGATATCACGGACGTCAAGCAGCTGCTTCAGGACCATCTCTGCGCCGTCGATGAAAAAAGTCCCGAATGATCCGCCAGCGGAATCCATCAATAGCTTGTTCAGGGTCCGGAGCCGCGTTTCATCACAGCCTGTCGGGAAACGGACGGCTCCTCACGGCCCTCGGCAAATAAAAGAAAAGGAGAATGCACTATGTGTAACTCGCACGAACACCGTCAGACGGCCGGGTTCATCCCCTCCGCGCAGGGGCTGATCCTCGGCGAGATTCCCAGCGCGCAAATCCTGCTCGAGCCCTCTGCGAAAAGCGGGCGCGCCGCGCTCAGCCCCCTGGCCGGCCCGGTTCCCGCCGCTCGCTCGGCCTCCACGGCGATCCCGCGCGCCGCCGCGGCCCCGCCCGACGCGCGCACGCAGGTGAACTACTGCCTGCGCAACGCCGGCAGCGGCCTCTACCTCACGGCGGACGGCGCTGAAACGGGCGCCAACTGCACCCAGCGCGCCTTCGCGGGGACGCCGAACCAGGTCTGGTACCTCACGCAGGAGAGCGGCGGCTGGCAGCTCGCCCCGCGCCACTCCCCCGGCAGACGCCTCGCCGTCCTCTCCGGCAGCGCCGCCGAGGGCGCCAACGTCGGCCTCTCCCTCGGAAAGGATACGCCCGAGACCGCCCAGCTTTGGACCCTCTCCAAAAACGCACGCGGCTGCTACGTCCTTTATTCCCGGGCGAGCGGCGGCGCCCGCGCGCTCTGCGTCGATCCCGCCAACGCCTCGGCGGAGGGAGCGAACGTGGCGCAGTACGCCTACACCGACAACGCCGCCCTCAACGACGAGTGGGCGCTCGAGCCCTTCATCGCCCCCTACATGGAATACGATCAGGGATATTTCATGTATCATTCCGGCTATTCCGGCCTGGCGATCCAGGAGCGGCTCAACAGCATCGCGAACGAGGCCTTTTCCATCCTCTATGGGGAGTACGGCCTGCGGCCGGCCCCGTCGGTCAGCGAAATGATCCCCTCCCTTGCGGACGACTGCGCGGGCATGCTTTACCTCTGCGAGCACGGCGGCCCCTGCACCAACACCTACAGCGGCGAGGAGGACGCCCTGCACCACAACAACTGGCCCAAGCAGCTCTACTGGTACCAGGCCCGCGGCCGTTACGACAACGGCTTCCACCTTCTTTGGGACGGCCACCGCAAGTGCACCAACGCCTCCGGCAGGCACTCCAATTTCGGTCTGGGCGAGCAGTTTTACTACGCGAGCGTGCCGCTGAAACCGTATATTGCCATGAATCTCCCGCTCAACGTCACCTTTGAGCAGCTCGTCGCCCTGACGCTGCGCGGCATTTCCGACATCTTCGGGGCGCAGAGCAGCGCCCATGATTCCAGCTGCATCGCCGACCCGAACAGCAACACCCAGACGATCTACAACGCCGTCAAAAACGGCGCGCAGAGGAGCTTCTGGTGCAGCACCTGCCACGCCCGGATGCTCGCCAACATCGACAAGTTTTCAAACAGCCCCGCATGAGGCCGTGGGAAAAACGCCCACTTGACATGACATGAAAAGGAGTGTCCCTTATGAAACGAATCAAGGAAGAAAACGGCTGGGTCCTCTATGACCGGACCGAGGAGCTGCGGCGGCGGCTTTCCGCGCGCGCGGCCCGTTCCGCCGCCGAGGAGATCGTCAAGCCCGACCCGCCCGGCGACACCATCACCCCCTCCTGGAGCGACCCCAAGGACTATAACGACGCGCCCTTCTCGGTCGAGATCGGCAACGAGGACGTCATCCTCAACAGCGGCGCCGTCCAGCTCACCTACGACGATCTCGTGCTGCCGGGCAGGGGCGGCTTCGACCTGCGCCTCTCCCGCCAGTACGACTCCTCCAAGTCGAACACCGAGGACGTCAACCTCTATTACGACGACGAGGAGGGCGACCGCTGGAACACCGTCGTCTACCGCGCCAAGTGGCAGGACCGCAATCCCACCATGTACGTGCGCAAGGAGGACAGCTTCCTCTTCTGGACCTCCAAATCGGCGCTGAACAGCGAGGTGAAGCAGAGGTACAGCGACGTGGAGATCAAAAACCACGACGGAACCTTCGACAACGACCAGGAGTACTACGACGGCTATATCTGGCCCGATCCGTGGAAAACCAACGTCTTCCTGCGCACCTCCAAGCGTCCGAACGACCATTTTCACAAGCTCTACGGCCTCGGCTACGGCTGGCGGTTCATGCTGCCCTCCATCGAGAAGGTGCTCACCCAGGACTACCGGACCCGCTACAAGACCTTTGTGCACCTTGAAAACGGCCTCTCCCTGCCCATCAACGACAAGGATAACGGCTTTGAGGATTACCCGCTCAAGGACTACGCGGTCTCCAAGTCGAACAACGCCTACACCGTCTCCTATAAGGACGGCCGCAAGGCGTACTTCGACGCGAACAACCGCCTCGCCCGCATGACCGACCGGTTCGGCAACGAGATCTCCTTCGCGTACGACGCCGCCGGCCGCATGAACCAGATCACCGACACCTTCGGCCGCGTCATCCTCCTGGAGCTCTCGGGGACCGCCCTCACGGTCAAGCGGCAGGACACCGGCGAGGTCCTCATGACCTACACGGTGGAAAACGGCGAACTGAAGACGGCCACCGACAGAGCGGGCCGCACCACCTCCTACACCTACAGCCGCCAGAGCCACTTTACCCGCATGAGCCGGGAGGAGACGGGCGATCTGCCGGTGGATATCACCTCGGTGCTGCTGACCGCCATCGACCATCCCACCGGCGCGCGCACCGAATATGCCTACACCTCCCGCGTCGACCGCTACGAGTCGCCCTTTGAGGGGGAGCACCAGATTCCGCTGCTCGCCTCCCGCCGCGACCTGCCCGGAGCGTCCGACGCCGCGAACGCGGTCAATGAGCGCACCTTCAGCTATACCGTCAAGGAAGCGTCCAACAAGCAGAAGGACGACGACGGCGAGCTCCTCTACGGCGTCCAGGACTGGGGCAGCTATTACACGGCCACCGCGACCATCCACACCCACAAGAACGCCTCGGGCGGCTTCGACGTGTGGGAGACCACCGAGTTCCGGGACGACGGCTTCAAGCGTTCGGAACGGCTGTTCCACCGCGTGAACGGCGCGGAAAAGGAGGTGGAGCGGCACGAGTACGGCTACCAGGACCGTCTGCTCAAGACCCAGCTCGACTCCTATCTCAACTACGATTACGCCGGGCTTGAGGACAAGCTCAACATCTGGCAGCGGATCACCGAATACACCTATTCGGCCGACAAGCGGGGCGACGTCCTCAAGAAGATCGAGCGCTATCCGGCGCGCCCCGGCTGCGACCAGGAGCAGGCCTTCGTCTACGACGGCAATTTCAGCATTCCGGTGGAGCAGTCCACGCTGATCGCCGCGGGCCGGTATGTCGTCCAGCGCGACACCCTGCGCAGTGAAGCGGACGGCAAGGGCAAGGTGCCCGAATGGCGGAAGGTCTATGAAAAGCGGGACGGCGCGGAGACCCTCCGGGAGAAGATCCACTACGCCTATGACGCGAACTTCCGCGTAACCTCCGAGAAGCGCTACCACGGGGACGATCTGGAAACGGCGGCGGATTTCGTCGAGACGGCCTACACCTACGGGAGCTACACCGACCAGCCGGTCTCCCAGCAGCTCTCCGGCGTCAGGGATATCGACGGCGTCCTCGTCCCCTCGCCGAACGGCGCGGGCGTCCTGCGCACCGAAACCGCCTACGACTGGTTCGGCCGCGCCGTCAGCACGACCGACCCCAACGGCAACACCACCGCGACCGAATACGACGGCGTCGGGCGCGTCACCAAGGTGACCCATCCGGACGCGGCCTTCCGCACGACCGTCTACAACGACGCCGCCAACACGATCGTCACGACCGACGAAAACGGCTTCTCCCGCAGGCAGGAGTACACCCCGCTGGGCAAGATCGCGAAGGACTACGCCCTCGTCCCCGAGACGCTGCTCGTCGAATACCGCTACGACAGCCTCCAGCGGCTTTCGCAGCAGAACAGCTACGACGCCGCGGGTGCGGCGCGCGCCACGATCGACTACGCCTACGACCTGTTCGACCAGGTGCTGACCAAGCGCGCCGCGGGCGAAGGGGTCGACATGCTCGAGACCCACACCTACAACCCCGCCTACCCGGGCGCGACCCGGCTCGAACAGGTGGTCGTCGCGGGCGAGGAGGGCGCGCCGCAGATCACAAGGTTCACCCAGACCGACCCGATGGGCAAGGCGGCCGTCGAGCAGGTGGGCGACCTTGTCACCCAGCACACCTACGACCGCGCCGGCAACCGCGTCAAAACGGTCGATCCCCGCGGCTACAGCACGATGTGGGAATATGACTACGCCGGGCGGCAGACCCGAGAGATCAACGCGGTGGGCCGCAGCGTCTACACCACCTACGACGCGCTCGGGCGCAAGGTGAAATCCCGCGACCGCGCCGGCCACGACACCCTCTTCACCTATGACGCGGCGGGCCGCCTCATCCAGCAGGAGGCCCCCTTCTACAAGTCCTTCCACACCTTCACCCGCTACTACTATGACGCGGCGGGCAACCTCACCCGGCAGGACCAGCTCTGCTGCGAGGAGGATTACGAGATGGGCTACGACGACGAGTGGCGCACCACCCGCTACACCTACGACGGCAGGGGCCGTGTCGTCGACACCATCCAGTACGACGACCGGGCCGACCGGGAGATCCGCACCCGCTTCGTCTACGACGGGGCGGGCAACAAGACCGCCCAGTATACCGGTATGCTCGGGGACAGCATCGACGGCGCGGCCGTCACCTCCTACACCTACGACCGCTTCGGCAAGCTGCTGACGACGACCTACCCGATGGGGCAGACCGAGACGAACGTCTACGACGCCACCGGCCTGCTCACCTCCAAGACCGACCGCAACGGCAATACCACCGCTTACACCTACGACGGCGCGGGCCGCGTGCTGAGCGAGACGGTCACGGCGGACGGCGCGGCGTCGAGCGTCACCCACGCCTACACCCGCACCGGGCAGAAGAAGCAGGACGCCAACGGCACGCTGACCGTCTCCTTCGAGTACGACGCGATGGGCCGGATGGTGAAGCAGACCGAATCGGACGGCACGGTGAAGGCCTACGTCTACGACGAGAACGGCAACCGCGTGAAGTTCTTCCTGCTGCGCGGCGGCGTCCAGGAGATGAGCCTCACCTACATCTACGACCGGCTGAACCGCCTCGTGGAGATGGGCAGCAACAACTCGACGGTGGTCAAATACTCCTACGACGCCAACGGCAACCGCACGATGATGATGTATCCGCAGAGCGGCATCTACGTGGGCTACACCTACAACTACGCCAACCTCGTGACGATGGTCGACAACTACGTGGGAAACACCAGCCCGTCCTACCGTACCTACAGCTACTACATGGACGGCAGCGTGAACCGGGTCGACGACGACAGCACCCTCTACGTCTACAGCTACGACTCCATGGGCCGGCTGTACATGGAGGAGGACTACCGCGACGACACCGGCTACGAGCTCGACTTCGCCTACGACCGCTTCGGCAACCGCGAATCGCTCTTCGCCTACAACGTGGATTACGACGACTGGTACGAGATCGCCTACACCTACGATCTCAACAACCGTTTGATCCGCGAGGACCGCGAGGACTTCATCGACTCCCCGGGCCACACGACGGGCGTTACGGCCACGACCTACACCTACGACGGAAACGGCAGCCAGCTCACAAAAACGACGGTTGACGGCGCCGAAACGCGGACGTATAATGGATTTGGGCAACTGGAAGGAATTACCGGTCCATCCGGTTCCGCCAGCTTCGCCTACCGTCCGGACGGCCTGCGGTACCGCAAAACGACCGGAAGCGGGAGTGCCGCGGCGACGCACATCCACCTGTGGGATGGGCAGAACATCGTGGCCGAGGTCGGCGCGACGGGCGCCCTGAACACGCGGTACATCCGCGGGACCGGGCTGATCGCGCGGGAGATGGACGGCGCGCTGCAGTACTATCTCTTCGACGCGCACGGCGACGTTCTGCACCGGCTGGACGCGAACGGGAACGTGCTCAAGACCTACCGGTACGACGCCTTCGGCAACGAGATCGACCCGGAGCCGCTGGACACGAACCCCTTCCGCTACTGTGGGGAGTACTTCGACCGCGAGATCGGCACCTACTACCTGCGCGCGCGGAACTACGACCCGCGGATCGGACGGTTTACCACCGAGGACGCCCTGCGCAGCGCGACCGTTTCGCTCCCGGGGGACAGGAAGGCGGTCGATCCGCTCAGCCTCAACCTCTATACCTACTGCCACAACAATCCGGTACGGTATACCGACCCGATGGGGAACGCAGCTTATAACGGCGTCAGTTATCCTGTATCTAAAGAGACAAACGCGGCTTCCCTTGAGAACCTCGACTTTGAAAAAATTATTGAGCAGCAAGCTGTTGCAAAATGGTCTTCTCCGTGGTTCAAAATGGATAACGCAAAGGCATTTGATATGAATGCTTCTTTTCTCGATTGGAGCGAGGGAGTGCCGCGTTTAATCAAGGCTTCAGCATTGGTGGCTGAGGTTACAATTGATCAAAACCATGAGGGCGGTTACATGTCAATTGGGGCTTGGGATGCAAAGGCTGATGTTGGCTTGTCGTCGCTATCCGGTGAAGCAACTATTATGTACTATACGTTTGGGGTTAAATATTCTGGCCTTAATTTTGGACTAAAAGTGAACTTAGGAGGAATAGGGGGGGGATATACTTTCAATTCAAAGGAAGCTTCTTTTGGCGTTACATTTGGAGTTGGTGCACGTTTGTTCGTTAAAGAAGATGAGTAAAGGATGCGATCTTGTGAGCCCAAGCAAAAACGGGATGAAAAAATTGATTTACTGTATTAAATTCATCTGTGTCATTAGTATTCTCGGGTTCTTTTTAGCACTCCTATATAGCATTTATGCGTGGGACGTCATCCGGGAAAACGTTGTGGGCTATATTGTAATGCCGGTTGCCACATTTTTGATTCTATGGGGTATCCTCTCTTTGCAGCTGAAATTAGGTTTTATCAAACCCTGCCCGATGCTTCTGATTGCACTTGCATTTCTCCTGTTCGGAGTGATTATAATGCTCCGCTTATTGGCTGAGCAGGCCTTTATCCCGCTTCCGTTCGGCAACGGCATTGTCTTGGGTGCAAGTGCTTTCATATGGCAGAATCAATCGCAATTCCTATTCTATCCCTAAGTTGCCGGATGTAACAGGCGCTACTGGCGCTAAAGCTCGGGGAGTCCTGCGCAACAATTAAACAAAGTAAAAACGTGCGCTGCATAATTTGCAGCGCACGTTTTTAAATTGCAGCCAATGTCCCGCGCTCCTATGGGGCGCTAATTTTTTTGCCTAAAAATGAAATTTACTGTTAGGTTTTTCTATTTTCTCCCTTCTTAGTAAATAGATGGAACTTCTGGGAAGGGAACCCCCAAACGTATCAGGGAAGTAAAAAAACATGCCATAAAATCGCGGCGGCCCTTCTTCCCTTCCTCATTCGAAAAAAATCGACATCGGGGGTTAAGTTTCAGCATGTAGCTTCCTTGGTATCACCCAGGGGGGAAGCTCTATGTCTGATCTTCTGGTGAAAAAAGTGCGGGAGGCCCAGCGTACGGATTGTGTGGGTCAAGATGCGATGCTCTGTCTGCTTTCGCAGTTCCGCCCTCTCATGAAAACCTACATACGGCGGCTGCATCTTGTTTCGGCCGAGGATGCGGAGGCCAGCCTGACGCTGCATTTCATCCAAATCATCCGGTCTGTCGATCTAAACAGGGATACCCTGCATCAGGACAACCGTCTCGCGGGCTACATCATAAAAAGCATGTACAACGCCTATATCCACCTGTCGAAGGCCGCCGACAAAAGCCGCCTCTGTATCCCGATCTCCAATTACACCGGCGCGGACGATGAGAACGGCGGCCCCCCGGGCTGGCTGGAATCTAAAATGTCCTATGAGCCTGCGTTCGATGCAAACATCGTTTTGGAGGACCTCCTGGGGGTGCTGACGAAACGCGAGGCGGACATCATCCGCTGCCACTTTATATGGGGGTATGGAACGCGAAGGATCGCCCGGATATTAAACGTCTCGGAGTCCGCGGTCTCAAAATCGAAAAGGCGGGCGCTGGAAAAGCTGAAGGCCTATATAATCGAGCAGGACAAAGCGCTGAAAAACACTTGAACGCCGTGTCGGCCTTCCACGGCGCAGGCGCGGCGAATGGACGGGAACGCCCCGGCAGGGGAGTCCGGCCCCGCGCCGATCACGGCGGCAGGGATCCTGCATCCGGAACAAAGGAGGCGGGGGCGCCGGCTGCGCTCCCCCTTCTTTGTTATTTTTCCGAACAGCATCAATTGGGACAACTATTTGTTAGGAATCCGTCCTTATTTCACCCTTTTAAATCTATACGTTCTTTTTGATTTCTCACAATATGGGTAAAATATAATCGGAGCCGGAGGGGAGGGAGCTAATATGCACAGGAAAAGGGTACCGACTCCGTTCAGCAAGGAAGCTGGACTGCGCGTTTCGAAGGTGCGGCGTGAAAGAGGTCTTTCGCGCGAAGATCTCGCAAACTTGTCCGGCATCTCCACGCAGACGCTGAAGCGTCTGGAAAAAGGAGAGCACGTCATGCTCTATTGTTACGAAGAAATCGCGTGCGCCTTGGACGTTCCCGCCTCCTATTTTTTCGGCTGCACGCTGAATCCCGAGGAGGCGGATCAGTTCAGCCCCAGGGCGTATCAGTTCAGCCGAGCCGACATCTTTCGCTTCCTGGAGGAGCATCGGCTTGAGAACGATGGAAAATAAATGGCGGGAGCGCTGCCCGCGGCAATGCGGCACACTGTGAAAACCTGCAACTGATGTACGCGCGGAGGAGGCGATTACCGTGTATATCATGCTGCCGATTATGCTCGCCGTCCGCATCGGGAACGATGAGGACCGGAAATAACTGGAGAAACTATATAATGAAACCTATCGGGCACTCGTTTCCTATGCCGATTCCATCCTGCAATGCCGGGAGGATTCCCTCGATCAGGTGCAAGCGCTGTTTCTGGAGATGACCGGACACATAAAGACCCTCCGGGAGCTGCATTCGCCGTACTGTTATTTGAAGAAATGCCTCACCCGTCGGATTTTCAACCTGATCAACGAACGCGCGGCCAAGCCCTGCCGGAGCATGGACGAATTTGAAGAGAAATATGGGGCTCTGCCCGACGTGACCGCAGCCGTCGAAGGGGAGGTCGTCCGGAACGAGTCCTATCTGCTTCTCCGCGCCTACGTTCAAAACCTGAAACCGCTTTACCGCAGTTTCATCATCCTGCACTATTATTACGGGTTGAAAATCAAGGACGTCAGCAGGCTGCTTGACGTCACGCCGGAATATGCGAGCGTCATCCATAGGCGGGCAAAAGAGGAATTGAAGCGGCTTATTCCCAGGGAAGAAGTGACGTGATGGACATTGAAAGTTTCGAACGGGAATATGAAGAACAAAAACTGGAGCACCTGCTGAAATGTGCCGGACTGATCGCGGCGGAACTCGAATGGGAGGCCGACCATGCCCGCGCAGCCGCGGAGCCGGCCCCGGACGAAGAGATAAAAAACCGTATCTGGCGGGAGATCGAACGGAAACTGGAGAAAGAGCGGCGCGAAGAGGCCCGCGGGAAAGCCGTCCGGCGTGGGATCAAGGGCGCGATGCTCGCGGCCGCCGCCCTCAGCATCCTGCTGGTCGGGCTGTTCGTTACGGTGTCCGCCTTCCGCGTTCCCGTGTCCAACTACTTTTTTGAAAAATATGATAAATACTCAAAATTCATCGTGGACGCCGGCGGGTACACCATTGGAGAAAAACCGGAGTCCGATAACCAGCCTTTCGTCGAATGAATCCTCCGCAAGGCCCAAGGACAAAAAAACGGACACGCATGAGCGTGTCCGTTTTTGGTGCGCCAGAAGGGACTCGAACCCCCGACCTACTGGTTCGTAGCCAGTCACTCTATCCAGCTGAGCTACTGGCGCATACTGACTGTAATCAGCCTTACTATAATACTATGTTTGGAAGGTTTCGTCAAGTCTTTTTTCAAAAATTTACGGAGGCGGCC
>ENA-UOIV01001644-UOIV01001644.1-human-gut-metagenome-genome-assembly--contig:-C59-NODE-1644-length-17994-cov-6.035008_pt1 | contig 17994 bp, 8 predicted proteins | sample MGYA00242333_ERZ723880 | MGnify/ENA metagenome assembly ERZ723880 | reverse complement strand
CCATAAAGAACGTTTGGAAAATAGGAATGGTTTTGTGCAGGCGAATTATGAGAATCGTCTGAATAATGTTTTTGCTTTTAAAGTATTGGGCAAATTCGATTATGCTTGGACGCGTTATAGGGATTTCCATAGTCAATATGAGAATGGACAGCAAAAAGATGTGTACACGCAACGGGAAATATATGGTTCAGCTTCTTTATTGTATACACCTAAGGAATATTGGTCTTTTTCATTGGCGGAAGATTTCTTTTACAATACGTTAGATGCAACTACGCCCAAATGTCCTTTCCCGGAACGATTGACCTCTTTGACAGCTGTTGCGGCCCAATATAAAGACTCCCGATTGACGGTGACGGCCAGTTTGCTTGGTACGTTTATTACGGAGACATTGGAAATTGGCGAAGCGGCCCCTGATCGGTCAAAATTGTCACCGGCGGTAAGTCTCTCTTATCGTTTGTTTTCAGAACAGAATTTACGACTCAGGGCTTCGTATAAACACTCATATCGCATACCGACATTCAATGATTTGTATTATGATCGTCTCGGTAATCGGGAACTTGATCCGGAGAAAGCCACACAATATAACATAGGAATGACCTGGAGCGAGTCTTTCTCCGGTTTATCTCTTGATTATGTCAGCTTGTCGGTCGACGGCTATTATAATAAGGTAAAAGATAAGATTGTCGCTCTGCCGACTATGTTTATCTGGAAGATGATGAATATGGGGAAGGTGAATATTGGAGGTTTGGATGTAAACACTTCTGCACAGTTACGCTTGCCGGCTTCTTTTTCGGTTTTATTGGATGGCTCGTATACATGGCAACATGCAGTAGATCGTACTACTAAAGGTTCAAAGATTTACGGCGACCAGATTCCTTATACACCGGAGCATGCAGGGACTGTTTCCGTAGGAGTGGAACATCCTTGGTTGAATGCGACTTGGACGTTGATGGCTGTTGGAGATCGTTATTCTTTGCAACAAAATATTCCGGAGAACTTAATTAAGGGATATGTAGAGCAGCAACTCTCTTTTAACAGAACATTTTCGTTACGACGTTGTTCGCTTCGCTTACAGGCTGAGATATTGAATATCGGGAATGTCAGGTATGATGTGATTCGTTATTATCCGATGCCCGGACGGTCTTTTCGGGCAAGTGTGAGATTTGTATATTAAACTTTAAAAACTTAGACAGATGAATTTTAAAAAGTATGTAACTTTATTTTGGGCTGTAACATTATGTGCCGGCTTCTTTTCTTGTGATGACGATGTGGATGGTGAAGGGCCACAACCTGCTGACACCACGATAACGTCTGATTTCTTTATCCTGAATCGGGGAAATCATGAAGCGAATGATGCTTCCATCTCTTACTATGACGTTGCGTCCGGTATGTTGAATGATAAGTTTTATGAAAATGCCAATGGTAGTGGGCTGGGAGATTCTGCAGAAGATATGTTCGTTTATGGCTCTAAAATATATGTGAGTGTCACTACTTCCAACCGTTTGGCTGTCATGGATATGTCGGGAAAACTGCTGAAGGCGGTCGAACCTAAAAATGAAGGGGGAGAACCTTTGAGACCGAGATATTTAGCGGCCGACAAAGGTAAAATTTATATGACTTATTTTTATGGACACTCTGTCGCTGTGCTGGATACGGTTTCTTTGGAAGTGGAAAAGGTAATACCTGTAGGACGCTATCCGGAGCAAATAGTTGTTTCTAATAATAAATTATATGTTGCTAATTCCGGAGGTAATGACTATCCGAATTATGGAAAAACAGTTTCTGTGATTAATCTGTCCTCCTTGGAAGTAGAAAAAGAAATAGAAGTTGCTATAAATCCTTGCCGTCTTGAAGCAAATGAGAATGGCGATATCTATGTCATATCAATGGGTAATTATGAGGATGTTCCTAATACATTGCAATGTATCGATGGTAAAACAGGTACGGTTAAAACGTTGGGAAATGGTAGTCGTATGGATTTACGTGACGGTTATTTGTATGTATTATATGCTCAGTATGGAAAAGACGAATTGGTTCAGGTGTCTAAATACGATGCTTCTACAGGTGAGCTTGTTAATGAAAATCTGGTACCAGATATTAATAAAGTATCTACATTAAGTAGTATTAATGTAGATGCATCGGGTAATATTTACATTACTGATGCTCCTTATACGGAAACAGGTTCGGTTTATATCTTTAATAAGGATGGAAAAAATGTTGCCGGATCTCCTGTCGATTCAAAAGGCTATGGCCCGAATACTGTTTGGGTGATGGGAAATTGATTCTATAAATGAATAGACTGTTTTTATATATAGTTCTTTTGCTCTGCTTTATCTGGCCTTCTTGTCAGATGAGGCAGAGTTCCCATTCCGAAGAATCCCTCTCCTCCGACACCATTCGCTACGCCCAAGGTTTTACAGTGCATCATTTCGATGGTTATACGGCTGTTGAAGTGAGCGATCCGTGGGACAGCACACGTCTGTTGCAACGGTATCTTTTAGTTGACCGGGAGCGGCCTGTTCCCGGAAATCTCCCGAAAGGGACGGTCGTGCAGGTTCCGGCGCAGAATGTCGTGGTTTATACATCGGTGCATGCGGCTATTATCGACCAGTTAGGTGAGACAGGGCGGATCATAGGCGTTTGCGAGCCTCGTTATATGGACACCCCTGCTATCCGGGAAGGGCTGAAAGCCGGACGGATTGCCGATATGGGAGAGGCGACCGCCCCTAATGTGGAACTGATGATCGACAAAGGCGCCGAGCTTGTGATCGTTTCTCCTTTCCAGAATAGCGGCTACGGACCTGTCGAGAAATTAGGAATCCCCATTATCGAAGGGGCCGATTATATGGAGTCGCTACCTTTGGGACGTACCGAATGGATTCGTTTCTACGGGATGTTGTTCGGTAAGGAGGCGTTGGCCGATTCTATTTTCAGGAATACGGAGAAAAACTATCTCGATCTGAAACGGTTGATCACGGCCGATATGCCTCGTCCGACCGTTATCTCCGAAAAGAAGTTCGGTTCTTCCTGGTTTATGCCGGCGGGAGAAAGTTATATCGCCAATCTGTATGCCGATGCCGGAGCCGATTATGTTTTCAAGGAACTCCCCGGAGCCGGAAGTACACCTTTGGCTTTCGAGACAGTGCTCGACCAGGCTATCCATGCCGATATGTGGCTGATTAAATATAATCGGTCCGAAGACATGACCTACGATGATCTGCGTGCCGAATATACGCCGTACGAAAACTTCGACGCCTTTAAGAACCGTCGGATCTATTCCTGTAATACGGGGCTTGTCCCTTATTATGAGGAATTCCCTTTGCATCCCGATTACTTGTTGAAAGACTTGATCTGGGTTTTCCATCCGGAATCGCTGCCTGGTTATACTCCTCGTTATTATCGGAAGATGCAGGACTGATTACAATAAAAACTTTTGAAAAATAATCCTTTATCTGACTATATATGTGCTTGTTGCATAGTAAATCGCAGATGAGGGATTTTTTATAGACTCGTGTCAATCTTGGAGATAAGGGGATTTGGATACCCCTGTGTGATGTGAAATGCTTGTTTTACATATCTGGGACGCTTGTTTGTCAATGATTTTACAAGTGTTCTACAATTGGCAAGCAAGAACAAAGGTATGACTCCCGTTGTAGTGTCTTGCAGCTTTTCTCCTTATTGATTGGTGCTAATGAATCAATAATTCTTCATTTTATACCGAGGGATAATGCCTTGCTATGTTGTTTCTATTTATATCTTTGTCTTTATCTAAGAAAACATATTTATGAAAAGGAAATCGTATACTGATGCGCTTACCACATTGGCAAAAGGAACGGATGCCGGCTTGTACCGGCTGATCCCGGAAAGAGTAGAGATCGTAAACAGTGAAGAAGAAGTACAGGAAATCCTGGCCGAGTGCCGGGTTACCGGTAAGCCTTTGACTTTTAAAGCAGGAGGTACATCATTGTCGGGGCAGACTATTACGGACTCCGTCCTCGTGGAGATCGGTCCCGATTTCGGGAAGATAAAGATTTCGGAAGACGGACGGTCGGCTAGTTTTCCTTGCGGGATTACCGGCGATCATGCCAACCGGCTGTTGAAACGTTACGGGAGGAAGTTGGGACCGAGCCCGGCTTCCATCAAATCGGCCCGTATCAGTGGGATCGTGGCCAACAATGCCAGTGGTTCAAGTTATGGTATTACCTATAATTCCTATCATACGGTCCGCAGTATGCGTTTGATCCTGACGGACGGAACTTTGCTCGATACCGCTTCGGCCGAAAGCCGGAGACATTTTGTCGAGAGCCATCCCGAATGGGTGGACGGTTTGCTTGCACTCCGGGAAAGGGTGAAGCAAAATCCGGAGATGGAGGCCCGCATACGTCATAAATACGAACTGAAGAATACTTGCGGGTACGGAGTTAATTCGTTGGTCGACTATGACGATCCGGTCGATATCCTGATGCATCTGATGATTGGTTCGGAGGGAACGCTCGGTTTTATTTCGGAAGTGACCTTTGAGACAGTCCCTGACCTGAAACTGAAAGCTTCGGCTTTGCTTTACTTTCCCTCTATCCGCGAAGCTTGCCAATCTATTCTACCGCTTCGCGAGTGCAGTGTTTCGGCTGCAGAATTGATGGACCGCAATGCCCTCCGTGCTGTCGAGAACGAGCCGGGGATGCCTGAAACGCTCCGGACTTTGCCGGATGAGGCGGTCGCCCTCTTGATCGATACCTCTGCCAATGACAAACAGACGTTACAAATGCAGTTTGCCGAGATTGAAGAGAAGCTTTCATCCGTACATACACTTTACCCGGTTTCTTTTACCACCGATCCGGAGTTGTATGCCACTTACTGGCGTGTCAGGAGCGGCCTGTTTACTTCGGCTGCGGCAGGACGTCCGCGGGGGACGGTGTCCATTATAGAAGATATTGCTTTCCGGGGGGATGTTTTGGGAGATGCCCTGACCGATGTACGCGAGGTGCTTGCCAGACACCATTATCCCGATGCTGTGATGTGGGGACATCTGTTAGATGGAAATGTCCATTTCACTATTTTCCCGGATATCAACCGCTCGGAAGGGGTGGAGGGGTATGCCGCCTTTATGCAGGAACTGACCGACACGGTGCTTCGCCATGACGGTAGCCTGAAAGCCGAACACGGGACGGGGCGCAATATGGCTCCGTTTGTCCGCCAGGAATGGGGAGACGATATCTACCTGTTGATGAAAGATATCAAGAAGCTGTTGGACCCGCAGAACCTGTTGAACCCTGGTGTGCTGATCAACGACGATCCGCAAGTGTTCATCAAGAACCTCAAGCGGATGCCGCTGGCAAACGATCTGATAGACCGTTGCATCGAATGTGGTTTCTGCGAAGTACAATGTCCGGCACGTAACCTGACGATCACGCCCCGTCAGCGTATCGTGATTTACCGTACCTTGTCGGCGATGGCGGAAAGGGGTGAGACAGGTACTCCCCGTTATGCCGGACTAAAAAAAGCTTTTCAATACAAGGGGAATGAAACGTGCGCTACGGACGGTCTTTGTGGAACGGCTTGTCCGGTCGGCATCAATACCGGTTTGCTGATTAAGGAATTGCGATGGAAAGAGAACGGGAAGGCTGCGGAACGAATCGCTTCTTTTATTGCGAAAGACATGGATTCGGTCACGAATGCGTTGCGTCCTATGCTTTCCTTTGCGCATGGTGTTTCCAAAGTGATCGGTTATGGAACGATGGAAGGAATTACGCGTGGCTTGTTCCGGATCAGTGGTCATCGTTTTCCGCTCTGGACGCGGTATACGCCGTCGGGGGCTCGCAAACTTGATTATACGACTGAAACACCGCTTCCGGGACAGCCCGAAATGGTCTATTTCCCTTCCTGCATTACCCGTACGATGGGGTCTTCTGCTGATTATGATGATAAAGCGGGAGTGACGGAAAAGACGATTTCCCTGCTTCATAAGGCCGGATTCGCCATCCGTTATCCGGAAAATATCCACCGTCTGTGTTGTGGTATGGCTTTCAGCAGCAAAGGTTTCCGCCGGCAGGCCAAAGAGAAGGAGGACGAACTGAACGAGGCCTTGCTGAAAATCAGTGACAACGGAGCTTTGCCGATTCTTTGCGATATGAGTCCTTGCCTACTCCATATGCGTGAGACGCTGGATAAGCGGTTGCACCTTTATGAACCGGTCGAATTTATTTATGACTTCATGCTGGACCGGTTGGAGTTCAGCCCTCTGCCTATTACAGTTGCCGTCCATAGCACGTGCAGCACTACGAAAATGGGAGTGACAGCCAAGTTGCAGGCACTTGCCGGCATGTGTGCCGCCAAAGTCGTTTCGCCGGTGGAGGTGACTTGTTGCGGATGGGCGGGTGACCGGGGTTTCTTCTATCCCGAACTGAACGCTTCCGCTCTGCGGATGTTGCCCACAAGCCTGGAAGAGGCCACCGAAGGGTACAGTAACAGCCGGACCTGTGAAATCGGTCTGACGATGAACAGCGGCATCTCTTATAAGTCGATTGTTTATCTGGTGGACAAGGTTACCCGGAAGAAGGAAGAGCTTTAAAATAAAATCCCCCCGTACTCTTACAAGCGAGTCGGGGGATTTTCAGTTTGGCATTTTTATTATAGGGAGTTGTTTAGGTTATCATGCCCAGCCGTTCAACATTCCGTAGAAATACATGGGTTTCAGGAAATAAACTTTCAACAGCCATGCAGCCCAAAGTTCCTTCGATGTGTCAAGCATCGTGAACGGGAACGAATTTTTCGCTTCTTTCTTATAGTCGAACTCGCACAGGAGTACATGCCCGTAGTCCGTTACGATCGGGCAGGCGGCATATCCGTCGTATTTCTCTGCCGGTTCTTTGCCTTCCATCAGCGAAATCAGGTTCTTGGCGGCGATAGGCACCTGCTTGCGGATGGCGGCGGATGTCTTGCTGGTCGGAATTCCGGCTACGTCTCCTAAGGAAACGATATTCGGATATGTCTTGTGTACCAGCGTTTCTTTGTCTACCATCACCCAGGCATCGGCGGCCAATTTTCCTTCCGTCCATCCCAGGCCGGCTTCCTTTACGAAATCGGGAGCAGACATCGGCGGCGTGAAATGCAGGAAGTCATAATCTTCTACAAACGGCGTGTAGACTTTCTGATCGCCCACTGTTTCGATTTTCTCGAAATGAACCTGCTTGGCAGCCGTGTCTACGCCTTTCACGCGTACATTCAAGTTGATAGGAATGTTGCGCTCCTTGTAGATTTCCAACAAGCGGGGAGTGAAAAACGGCACGTCATACAGTTCTTTGGATGCAGTGTAAAAATTCAGGTCCACTGTCTCGCGTGTACCCTGCTTGCGGGTATAATGTTCTGTCAACAAGCAAATTTTCTTGGGAGCACCCCCGCATTTGTGCTTGGTATAAGTATCTGTGTAGATTCCACGCCCACCTGTCTTGGAGAATTCCTGTATGGCTTTCCAAGTCTTTTGTGCACCTTCGAAGTCGTAGATGCTATGGGCGTTTCCTTGTCCAAGTGTCGCTTGCGTGATACCTTCCACCTTTTCCCAGTTGATTTGGATTCCGGGAGTCAAGACCAGGAAGTCGTAGGCGATCTTTCCGTTATTTTTAGTTGTTACCTGATTCCATACGGGATCGACGGCGGCAACAGAATCTTTAATCCATTTGATATCGCTGGGCATGCAGTCCTCCTGCTTTCTCCAGACATCATCCGGTTGGTACACACCCGATGCGATCAGGGTGAAGCCCGGTTGATAAAACTGACGGTCGCTGGGATCGATCAAAGTGATATCCGGCTTGTCCAGCCAGCTCTTTAAACGGGCAGCCATACTGATACCGGCAGCACCTCCGCCGATAATTACAATTTTACCTTTGGCTTTGCTTGAAAATGCTTTTGCCTTTTGTGTACTTGCAGCGGTCAGCAACCCGGCCATTGCCATCAGTTTGAAAAAGTGGCGGCGGTCGACACCTTTCTTCTCAAACGCCTTTAATTGATCTTCCAGTTCGTGTTTCATCATGTCTAAAAAATTAGATTTTAGTCACAAAGAAAAGATAATCCGCAGGGGCGTACAAAGAAAGGACTACTACATAGCTTGCGCAAGTGTTTTGAGTGGAAAGAAATACTACAACATTACTTTCTCATGTTCTTTTATGTTGTGTATAATTAGTTGGTATATAATTACATATAAGATGTGGGTTTCTGAGAAAATATTTTCAGAAGCCCATTAGGAAATCGACAAGATTTGTATCCCCTTCCAGCTCCAAACGTTTCCTCAAACGGTATCGACGCAGCTCTATCGCCCGTACGGATACGTTCATGAGGGACGCGATTTCCTTCGTGGAGAGATTCATGCGGAGCAGACAGCAGATGCGGAGATCGCCTGTCGTGAGATCACTGTATCGCTGCCTGAGGCGGTCCATGAAATTCTGGTGCGTACTGTTGAAATAGCTTTCAAACAGTACCCAGTCCGCCTGGTTGTTCAAAGTCTCTTCCATCAAAGTTTTCATACGGATGTAGAGTTTGTTCGGATAACGTTCACCCAGCGTCTCCTTCTGCTTTTCCAGTTCTTCCAACAGGCTTTGGACGGCCTGGTTGCGTTTGACAAGGGCAGTAGTCTGGAGTGTCAGCTCGTTATTTTTGTTTTGCAGCTCGGCTTCGAGCATCTGGTTTTTTATGAGCTGCATCTGCTGTTGTTCGGCCTGCCGTTCGGCTTCGGCTTTTTCCTGTTCTTCCTTATGCAGGTTTCTCAGGTTGTAGCGGAGCACGGCCTGCACGAGGAACCAGACGAGTGCGATATAGACCAGCCACGCCCATACGGTGTTATACCAGGGAGGACGGACTTCGATGGGGAGTGTGAGTTCGGGATAGGGCCCCTTGATGACATATTTGCGGACTTTTAATTCATACCTCCCTTCCGGTAATTGCAGGAAAGTGATTTTCCCGTCGTGTTGCCAGGCAGACCAGTCCGAAGATACGCCTTCGATCTTGTAACTGATCTGGTGGTTGGAGGTGAATATCGTGGTGCCTGCCCAGACATTGAATTCCTGGAAGTCGTGTGGGAGAGAAATGTGCTGCGTGTTGATCGGCAGGCGATGGATGCCGGAAGCATCGACATATTCAAGTTCCGAAATCTTCAGGGGAGTGCTGCCCAGACTGTTGCCGATCAGTTCCCGGATGTTGATCAATAAAGCCCCTTGCATGGCGGAGACCAAGACCAGCGAATCGTTTAAAGGGATGATCCGTTTGCCCCTCGTCACGAGGTTCATATTATAATTGTCGAAGAGCAGGCGGCATTTCAATGTCCCGATGCCGTCTGCCACGTGAAACAATCCGGCTTCGTTTCCGATGGAAAGCCAGTAGAGGTCGTCACCGGCCGGGTAAACGAGTCCGGCTTGGGCGAATATTCCCAATGCTTCCGTGTTCCGGAATAATTGCTTGACGTCCGGTGCGGGGGCTTTGTCGGTTTTGAGACAAGGTTGTGCTTCGGCTTCGTTTACGGGAACGAAAGGACTTGTGGCTCCTAATGAGCGTTTGAAATAACCGAGGTTGGTCTGGATATACAATTCTTCGCCATCCAATCCGGCATTCGCCAGTTTGCCGATCGCGCTTCTTTTCCCTAATAAGGTGATTGGGGGATCGAAAGAGATTTGTGATAATCCGTTGTCGAGCGCCACCCAGATTTGTCGTGTGTCTTGTACGCAGATAAAGCGGACGATGTTGTCTTGTAGCTGGTTCTGCAGAGACAGATGTTGCAGGATCGTACCGTCGGAATCCGTGATATATAATCCTTGTGTCAGGGTGCCGATGAAAAAGAGCGTTCCGTTGGTCGCAAAGGCGCTTGGTTGTGCGTCTTGTATTTCTTTGGGTAAAGTAAAAGGTGTTTCAACGGCTGGTGGGGTGAAGCGGACTTCTGGCGGAACCATGTTTAGCGGGCGGTATCGAAGGGTTCCGTCCTTGTCGTATGTCCAGCTTCCCAGCATCGTCTCGTTGCGGGTGTAAATCGTGTCGTTGTAGTTGGTTACGCCGGTCACCTCTTCCTGTCCCGGCAGTGAATAGAGCCTCCAGGTATTGCCATCGAAAGCAAGCAGGCCGGAATTGTTGGCGACATACAGCATACCGTCGGGTGTTAGCGAAAAGCCCCAGTTCTGGCAACTCGCCTTATAATCGTCGACCGTATAATTTTTTACGAATACATAGGGAATGGCTACTGACGCGCACACGGTATGTACCGTGAACAGGAAAGAAATGAGAATGATCAGCAGTCTGTACATAGGTCTATTATGAATAAAAGGGAGGTGTGTCAAAATCTCCTTGTCCTCGCGCTTGATGCGGGGCCGCAAAAGGACAGACCTTATCAATCAGATTTTTATAGGGCCGGTTTTAATGCGATCCCGCGTCAAGCGCGGGAACAGGATAGTTTTGACACACCTCCCTGAATTGTGCTGCAAATATACTTAAATTCTTATTTATTTGTATTCCTGCCAGCTCTTAATCTGGATGCCTTTTTCATCCATATTGCAGAAAGCGCTGATGAAGGCACTTGCCAAACGGGCGTTGGTGATCAACGGAATGTTGTGATCGATCGCCGCACGACGGATCTTGTAGCCGTTGGTCAGCTCGCGCTTGCTGTGGTCCTTCGGTATGTTGACAACCAGTTCGAACACGTGCTGGCTGAACATATCCATAATGTTCAGGTCGCCCTGTTCGTCCGGCCAGCAAACAGCTGTCGCAGGGATACCGTTTTCATTCAGGAATTTAGCTGTTCCGGCTGTTCCGTAGATGTTGTAACCTTTGGCTGCCAGCATGTGGCAAGGTTCCAGCAGTTCGGCTTTGCTCTTGGCGGCACCGGAAGAGACTAACACGTTCTTCTGTGGGATTCTGTTTCCGACAGCCATCATGGCAGAAAGCAGTGCTTCGTCGAAGTCGTCGCCGATACAACCTACTTCACCTGTAGAGCTCATATCTACGCCCAGTACAGGGTCAGCCTTGTGTAGACGGGCGAATGAGAACTGCGAAGCCTTCACGCCGATCCAGTCGATGTCGAATGCGCTCTTGTCCGGTTTGGTGTAAGGAGCATCGAGCATGATACGGGTAGCCGTTTCGATAAAGTTGCGTTTCAGAACTTTGGATACGAACGGGAAGCTGCGGGATGCACGCAGGTTACATTCGATTACCTTCACGTCGTTGTTCTTGGCTAGGAACTGGATGTTGAACGGTCCGCTGATATTCAACTCTTTGGCGATCATCTTGCTGACCTTCTTGATGCGGCGGGCTGTTTCGAAGTAGATCTTCTGTGCCGGGAATACCAATGTCGCGTCACCGGAGTGAACACCGGCAAACTCGATATGTTCGGAGATGGCATATTCAACCACTTCGCCGTTCATGGCTACCGCGTCGAATTCGATCTCTTTCGCTCCCTGCAGGAATTCGGAAACGACTACCGGATATTCTTTGGAAACCTTGGCTGCCAGGTTCAGGAATTCGATCATCTGTTCCTTGTTGTGGCATACGTTCATGGCTGCGCCGGAAAGCACGTAAGACGGACGGATCAGAATCGGGAAACCTACCTTTGCGATAAAGGCGTCGATCTCTTCCATGCTGGTCAACTCGGCCCAACGCGGCTGGTCGATACCTAACGTATCCAGCATCGCGGAGAATTTATGACGGTTTTCGGCACGGTCGATCGACAGCGGCGAAGTGCCTAATACTGGGACGTTTTGACGGTACAGCTTCATGGCAAGGTTGTTCGGGATCTGTCCGCCTACGGACACGATTACGCCCTTCGGCAGTTCTAAGTCCATGACGTCGAGTACACGTTCGAACGACAGTTCGTCGAAGTACAGGCGGTCGCACATATCATAATCGGTGGAAACCGTTTCCGGGTTGTAGTTGATCATGATGGATTTGTAGCCTAACTTGCGGGCTGTCTGTGCGGCATTCACCGAACACCAGTCGAACTCTACGGAAGAACCGATGCGATAAGCTCCCGAACCTAAGATCACGACACTCTTGTCGTTCGGATAGTAAGAGATATCGTGCTGGCTACCGTCGTATGTCATATACAAGTAGTTCGTCAGTTCGGGATGTTCCGAGGCGATCGTATTGATGCGTTTTACGCTCGGTAGGATACCTAATTTCTTACGCAGGTTACGCACGCGGATGTTTTCCTTTTCCATGTTGCCTTCCGGATTTTCAACATAGCGGGCGATCTGGAAGTCGGAGAATCCCAGGCGTTTTGCTTCCTTCAGCACATCTTCCGGCAGATCCTCGATCTTATTGTAGGCAGACAGTACTTTCGTATAGTCTACGATGTTTTTCAGTTTTTCCAGGAACCACGGGGTGATTTTGGATAGTTCGTGTATGCGGTCTACCGTGTAGCCTTCTTCAAGCGCTTTGGCTACGGCGAAAATACGCAAGTCGGTCGGGTTGGCCAGTGCGTCGTCCAGGTTGTCGAATTCCACGTCGTTATTGCCGACGAAGCCGTGCATGCCCTGTCCGATCATGCGCAGACCTTTCTGCATGATTTCCTCGAAGCTCTTACCGATCGACATGATCTCGCCGACAGACTTCATGCTCGAACCGATCAGACGGCTTACACCGACGAACTTGGTCAAGTCCCAACGCGGGATCTTCACGATCATGTAGTCTACTTCCGGTGCTTTATAGGCGGAGTTGGGGGTTCCCATTTCGCCGATTTCGTCAAGGCTGTAACCCAGCGCCAACTTGGCTGCCACGAATGCCAGCGGATAACCGCTCGCTTTGGAGGCAAGTGCGGAAGAACGGCTCAGGCGGGCGTTTACTTCGATCACGCGGTAGTCACAAGTCTCGGAGTTGAATGCGTACTGGATGTTACATTCGCCGACGATACCTAAATGGCGGATCGTCTTGGTTGAAAGTTCTTTCAGCAGATCCAGTTCTTTGTCTGTCAGTGAACAGGTAGGAGCGACAACGATACTTTCGCCGGTATGTACGCCTAACGGGTCCACATTTTCCATGCTTACGACCGTGAAGCAGTGGTCGTTCTTGTCGCGGATTACTTCAAATTCGATTTCCTTCCAGCCTTTCAGCGATTCTTCCACCAATACCTGGGGAGAATAGGCGAAAGCACTTTCTGCCAGCGAACGCAGTTCGGCCTCGTCCTTGCAGATACCGCTACCCATACCGCCCAATGCGTATGCGGAACGGATCATAACCGGGAAACCGATCTCGTAAGCCGCCTTTACGGCGTCTTCCAGGTTTTCGACAGCGTGGCTGACCGGAGTTTTTACTGCTATCTCGTCAAGTTTCTTAACAAACAGGTCGCGGTCTTCTGTGTACATGATTGCTTCGACCGAAGTTCCCAGTACTTTTACACCATATTTGGCCAGTGTTCCGCTGGTATACAGTTCGGTTCCGCAGTTCAGGGCAGTCTGTCCGCCAAAAGCCAGCAGGATACCGTCCGGTTGTTCTTTTTTGATCACTTCTTCAACAAAATAAGGAGTGATCGGCAGGAAATACACCTTGTCGGCTACCCCTTCTGATGTTTGAATGGTTGCAATGTTCGGATTGAGCAATACGGTGCTGATTCCTTCTTCTTTCAGCGCCTTCAATGCTTGTGAGCCAGAGTAGTCAAATTCTCCGGCTTGTCCGATCTTCAGGGCACCCGAGCCCAGAACAATCACCTTTTTGATACCACTTTTCGACATAGTAATTTGGGTTGTTTAATTTATTGATTTTATAGAATGTTATAATTGTCTTACGAGATCATAAGGCACAAAAAAAATGCGTTAGTAAAAATAACTAACGCATCCTATATAACCAAATGATAATCCTTTAAAATAAAGAAATGAGCTTCATTGTCCGACATATAACCGGAAAAGTATGCTGGATTATCCTTATGTGCCTTCTGTGTCATGAAACTCTATCTTCAAAATTTCGGCAAAGATAAGGCTTATATTTTAAATATGCAAGAGGTTCAGACTGTCTCTTTTTTGAAAAACACCCTTTAGGCCAATAGGACAATCGCGTCAAAAGATTCTTTTCCGACTATCTTTTACTAATTGTCATTTTGACAACCTAATCAGGGTATTTACTATCAAATAGAATGTTAAAAAATATTACCCTTGCGGGTAATTTCCAAAAGATGCCCTACTAATTCAAATTAGATGGGATAGAGGTATCGTTTTGATAATTTTATTTTCCTATCTTTACCTCATCAATCATTCAAATAATTCTGATATTATGAATAAGACGCTTTATCTCATTTTTACTTGTTTCCTTCTGTGTGCCGGCACCCGTCTTGCCGCCCAGACTTTTGATTATGATCGGGTGAGCGGCCATCCCCGCTTGTTGATGAAGCAGGGCGAGGAACGGCAGATACGGGAAAGCCTGAAAGATAATCCCGAAATGCAGCGCGTCTATAATCAGATTGTCGGAGAAGCCGACCAGTTGTTGGTCTGCCCGACGCTGACGTATAAGAAAGAGGGACGCCGTCTGTTGGCCGTTTCCCGTGAAGCGTTGAAGCGTATTTTCGACCTTTCATTTGTGTATCGGATGACCGGCGAAGATAAATACCGTCTGCGTGCCGAGCAGGAGATGGTGTCTGTCTGCTCGTTTGACGACTGGAACCCGTCTCATTTTCTGGATGTCGGCGAGATGACGATGGCGGTTGCGATCGGCTATGACTGGCTGTTCGATAAGCTGTCTCCGGAGACAAGGAGATTGGCACGTGAATCGATTCTTCAGAAAGGTTTTGCTCCGTCGAACGACAAACAATATAACTGGTTTCTGAAAGCGGAAAACAACTGGAACCAGGTTTGCAATACCGGTTTGGTATATGGAGCCCTTGCCCTTTTGGACTCGGATGGCAAGGAGGCGGCTGCTGTCATCGAACGGGCTATGTCGTCTGTCCCCCTGTCGATGAAAGTGTATGCCCCTGACGGCAACTATCCGGAAGGATATAATTATTGGGGATATGGGACGAGTTTCAACGTGATGTTGATCGCTGCGCTGGAATCGGCTCTCGGTTCGGACGGTGGGCTGAGTACGGTGGAGGGCTTTATGCCTTCGGCCCGCTTCATGCAGTATATGGCGGGGACGACCGGTCTTGCCTTCAATTTCAGTGATGCACGCGAAACGACTCAATCTTTTCCAGCCATGTTTTGGTATGCATCCAAATTGGGCGATCCTTCCTTGCTCTGGAACGAAAAAATATTCCTGACACGCGAGGATACGCATTTTACTGCGGAGGAAGAGCGTTTCTTGCCGATTATCCTGATCTATGGTTCCCGTTTCGATATGAAAGAAGTGACGCCGCCTGTCTCGAAAATCTGGACTGGACATGGAAAAGTGCCTGTAGCCCTGATCCGTACCGGATGGGACAAAGGAGAAGGTTTTTATGTCGGGATAAAAGGAGGAACGGCTTCGGCCAACCATGCCCATATGGATGCCGGCTCATTTGTGTTCGAAGCTCTGGGAGTACGCTGGGCGCAAGATTTGGGTATGCAGGAGTATTATTCGCTGGAAAAGGAGGGGGTGCGTTTGTGGAACGGTAATCAGGACGGGCAACGTTGGGATGTCTTCCGCTATAATAACTTTGTACATAATACGTTGACGGTGAACGGAGAGAAACACCAGGTAAAAGGAACGGTCCCGATCCTTGCTACCTATACGAAAGATGCACGGTTAGGGGCCAGTTTGGATATGACTTCACTGTTCGGCGGTAGTCTGAAAAAAGCGACACGCGAGGTCGTGCTTGTGAAGGAGCGGTATTTGCAGGTAACGGATCAGGTGCAGGCTGCCGGCAAACCGGCTTCCGTCCGGTGGACAATGGTCACATCCGCCACTCCTAAGTTGCTCGATCCTCACACGATGGAGTGAAAGAAGGTAAGAAATTACATGTGATTATCGACAGCCCTTCGGCTGCTATATTTTCGGTGGTCGATAATGTTCCGTCTCACAGCTACGATGCTCCGAATCCCGGTTCCGTCCGGATTGTTTTTGATGCTGATGTGAAAGCCGGTCGGAAAGAAACTTTGAAAGTGCGTCTGGTTCCGGTTGTGGAATAATATATGAATGTACCGATATGCCGGGGTACGACAATACCGGTGAATGGGCATATCGGTATGCTTCAATTCCTGTTTGTTATTTACCGAAATCCCAGTTCCTGATGATTTGCAATATTTCCTCTTTCATCTCCTTCGTTATGTTGTTTTGTGTACTGGGCTGGAAGGCGAGAAACCTTTTGGCAGCCTTATGGAATTTGTCCGGATGTGAAAAAGAGGGGTGCGTATACAGTTTGGCGAGCAAGAAGTAGGTATATCCGTGTTCTGGCAGGATTCGACTGATTTCCAGTAGGTAACTTTCTGCTTTCCGGTATTGCTTGATCGCCTCTTCGTTTTCTGCAATTGCATAGTACAGTTCGGGAGCCGCACTTAGCTTTAAAGCCCTGTCCAACCACTTGATGGCAATATCGTGCTGCCCGGTCTTATAGAAACATTCTGCTCCTTCGTATAGGAAATCTGTCCGGTGGTATAACTGGACAAATAGGTCGGTATATCGGCTGGCTGCTTGTTCGTATGCCTGATCGTGATATAATTCCTGAAGCGTCTTCCATTCCTTATAGCTATAGTAGGTATCTTTCTGTCCATAGAAAAGAATGCAGGTGAGGGCGGCAGCGATGGCGCTGATATACGGGATGCTCCTCTGTGCCCGTTGCTTGTCGTGCTTCGGATTGGTCACACATATGACAGTCAGGAATAAGAGCAGGACCCAATAGGTCGGGAGTTGGAGCGGATAGGAATAAAGGGCGAAGATTCCGAGCGCCAGAATTCCGCCGGATGCTCCTATTTGTCTGTGTCTGATACCGTAATAGAGAGAAAATGCCAACCAAAAGATAAAGAGTAGCAAGCCTGTAATACCTAACTCAAGTCCTATCTGCAGATATTCGTTGTATGCATACCGGGGACAGGTTGCGGTCTGTTTTTCTTTGGAAGAGGCGGTAGCGGTTTCGAAATAGGCGGATTGTCCCTTTGCGTATGTGGCAGGAAAGCCGCCTATGCCCGTGCCGGTTACCGGATGTTCCATGATGGCCTGCGTCGTGATATTCCAGATCAAAAGCCGGCGGTCTCCAGCCTGGGCTTTTTGGATATTTCCGACTAGGATGATTGCCGCGATGATAACAAACAGGATAATCGAAGAGATGGCGAACAGTTGGATATGTTTCTGTATGGCTTCTTTCGTCTGTTTCCATCCGATCATCTTCATCCAGCAAACCCAGATCCCGGAAAGGATGGCAGCCATCCATACGGGTTGGTCGGTTTTGAAGAGTAAGGCCGTGATAATCAAAGTAGCTCCGAGAATAGAAAAATAGAACAGGAAGGTACGGGATTCCCACAAAGCGACTTTGTCACAATTCTTAAAACGGAGTAACGTATTCAGGCAGACCGGGAAAATGACCGCGATATAGCCGTAGAAAGGTTCCGGTTTCAGCGATGTTTCAAGCAGTCTGAAGACCGGATGGGTGATGGGAGCAGGATCGATAGAATGGCTGATCCCCCAGATGGCTGGAACGATTCCGGTGAATATGATGATCGTAATGAAAAACGGGCGTAATTCCTGGTGTGCCTGTAAAGCGCCTCTGAGCATAAACCAGAGGGCGACTAGCTGGGCGATGAAAAGGAAACGTTCCGGTTGAAGATTCTCGTCTTTGTCGTAAGAAACCAGTACGATACCGAATAGGAGCAACAATAAGGCGTCCGGTAATGAAAAGATAAAACGGCTTTTCCTTGTTGTAAATTCCATAAGTAGAACCCCACCGGCTAATAAGAGAGATGTGAAATGAAACCAGCAAACTTTTCCGGACAGCGTGCTGTCTGCTAATTCCGGATTCATGGCGAAGATTATACACAATAGTAACATTCCACTCGTTGCGAGTAAAAGTAATCTCAGATAACACTACTGTCCAAAGAAATTACCCCATAGGTTCAGTTGATCTGAATCGGAATC
>ENA-UOIV01001641-UOIV01001641.1-human-gut-metagenome-genome-assembly--contig:-C59-NODE-1641-length-18058-cov-26.273066_pt1 | contig 18058 bp, 15 predicted proteins | sample MGYA00242333_ERZ723880 | MGnify/ENA metagenome assembly ERZ723880 | reverse complement strand
CACACTCTACACAGGGCGCTTTTTATTCATGTCTACTAATCTTGGGGCGGTTCAAATGGATGGGGGCTCCTGTTTTTTGCAATGCTGAAAGGCTCTCCCTTTGGGAGAGCTGGCGCGAAGCGCCTGAGAGGGCAAGGCTGCTGCCAAACAGCTCTTACACAGCGATAGTATCGCTCTGACAAAGAGCCTGACTATCGCTGCGCCTGCGGCTCTTTCGTGCCGGGCTTGCCCTCTCCGTCACCTACGGTGACACCTCTCCCAAAGGGAGAGGCCTTGGCAGGCCGGGTCACTTCCTACTAGACGCCTGAGGCGCAATATGGCGTAAAAGGGCGGGCCTTGCTACAGAGGGCAGGCTCGTCTTTGTACAACCTCTCCGTCACGCCTGCGGCGTGCCACCTCTCCTTGTAGGAGAGACCTTGGCAGTCCTCGCAAAGTGAACGGTTCCGCCAGAGGCTCTCCCTTTGGGAGAGGCTTAAGCTTCGGGGGAAAGCTTCACATCGTTCAGGAACGCCGCTATCTTATCGATCTGGTTCTCCGCCACGGCGCGGCCCGTCTCGTAGACCCGGCGCAGCTGGGCGGGGTCGCGCTCCATAGCGCCGATCTCCAGCGGGATGGGCGGGCGGATGACATAGTCCTTGCCGGAGGCCTCCTGCATGGCGATGTAGGAGAGGGCCTCGTTGTATCGCTCATGACGGTCGGCCACCGCTGCCACGAAGGCCGGATAGCGCAGATACCGCGCACGGATGGCGGGCAGCATGGGGTTCTTCTTTTTCACAAAGCCCTTGGGCTGGGTCAGAATGATGAGGTTCCGCTTGTAACCCAGGCTCTCGAAGAAGCGGACGGGGATGGAGTCGGCCACGCCGCCGTCCAGCAGGGAGTAGTGGCCGATCCGGACGGCCTTCGCCGCCAGCGGCATGGACGCCGAGGCCTCCATCCAGCGCACGTCTTCGGCGTCGCCGCTGCGGCACTTGTGGTAGATGGGGTCGCCGGTGCGCAGGTCGGTGCAGACGACAAAGAAGTCCATGGGCGAAGCGCGGAAGGCCTCTTCATCGAAGGGGTCCAGCTTTTCCGGCACTTCGTGGTAGCAGAAATCCTCGCTGTAGAGGTTGCCGGTGCGCAGCAGATTGCGGAAGCTGGCGTAGCGCTTGTCGTTGCAATATTCGGTGTTGTAGCGGATGACGCGGCCGATCTGGTGCGACTTGAAGTTGCAGCCGAACACCGCGCCCGCCGACACGCCGATGGTGCCGTCGGTGGTGAGGCCGTGTTCCATCAGGACATCCAGAACGCCTGCGGTGAACATCCCCCGCATGGCACCGCCCTCTAATACTAACCCTGTCTTCATATACTGACTCCTTTTCCCGGTGCAGCCCTCGTCGGCCGCAGCAAGCCGTTTCCGGCTGCTACCAGTATACTCGATTTTGCGCAGAAAACAAGAGACAACTGCACAAATCGTCCGCCCTGAGACACAGACCGTACTGCAAAAGTCGCACTTATAATCGAAAGGGCTGAAAAAACCGGAGAGAACGAGTCAAATTTGGGCAGAAAAAGCCTTGCCAACCGGGAGAGTATCCGGTATACTGATATGAAATATTGACCGTTTTGTGACAGGAAAATTGGGAGGAAGAGACGAACTATGAAAATGCTGGAAGACCGCATCCGCAAAGACGGCATCGTCCGTGAGGGCAACGTGCTCAAGGTGGACAGCTTCATCAACCATCAGATGGACATCCCGCTGTTCCGCGAGATGGCAAAGGAGTGGAAGCGCCTGTTCGACGGCAAACCCATCAACAAGGTGCTCACCATCGAAGCCAGCGGCATCGGCATCGCGGCTGTGGTGGCCAGTGAGTTCAACGTGCCGGTGGTGTTCGCCAAAAAGTCCATGAGCATCAACCTGGACTACGACAACTACGAGACGAAGATCCAGTCCTTCACCCACAAGAAAATCTATAATGTCATCGTCTCCAAGAAGTTCCTCACCCCCGAGGACCACGTTCTTATCATCGACGACTTCCTGGCCAACGGCTGCGCCCTGCTGGGTCTGCTGGAGCTGACCGAGAAGGCTGGTGCCACCGTCGAGGGCATCGGCATCGCCGTCGAGAAGGGCTTCCAGCAGGGCGGCGACCTCATCCGCAGCAAGGGCATCCAGCTGGAGAGCCTCGCCATCGTCGAGTCGATGGACAGCGCCACCGGCGAGATCGTGTTCCGCGACCAGCCGCAGCAGAGCTGAAAGGTTTTTGTTGACAATCCGTCAGGTTTTGTGTATACTGTAAGTGAACCGGAAGGTTCCGTGCGGCGGCACGCAAAGCTGTACTGTGCGTGGGCAGGGTAATTACCACGACATAAGATGTCCCACCGGACATCGCGCCCGCACCGGGGAGATAAGGTGGGTCCGCGCCGGGGACGGTAAGTTCCGGCGACAATAGATGCTCTACCGGGCATCGCGGCTGACAGCCAGCAGAAAACCGCTGTTTTAAGAATGATGGGCGTCGGATGAAGAGTCTGACGCCCTTTCTTTATAAAAGAAACTGAGGACGTATGAAAAAGCTGAACGATAAAAAGCAGGTGGCAGCCCAAATCTCTGCGGCGGCGCGCCTCTATAAGAAAAATCTGGTGGGGAAACACTTTTTGTATGTCTTCGACGGCAGAGCCATCGAGGTGGCCTATCAGGCAAAGGGATTCCGTCACCTGACCGGCGTGGATACCGGGCTGGACGCGATGTCCTTTTACAAAAAGGCGGTGAGCGGGACGCTGCAGGCAAACCAGATCTTCTTTTCGTCTCACCACCCCTATCAGCTCTGCCAGCGCAAGCTCGTACACCTGAGCAACATCGCCGGCATGGTCACTTCAGAGTGCTTTATGCTGGAAAATATCACGACTGAAACGCAGTCGTTCCAGTTCGGCACGACGGACCTTGCCTTTGTGCTCTGCCTGAACCGTCACAAGGACGCCAGCGGGGAGTACAAGAGCAGCAAGTACATCGTGGAGTCCCTGCGGGATGAGGACGGCTTTGCCAAGAGCGAGGGCGCGTATCCGGTGACGCACATCCTCTCGAAGCGGAACGACGAGCCGTTTTATCACGAGGTCGTCTATCTGGACGAGGGGGAAAGCATAGAGACTCTTCCGCCGCTGGCCGCAGAGCTGGTACGTTTGACGGACGAAGCAGGAACGTGAGAAAAGACCGCCGTCCGGCGGTCTTTTCTTTTGCCCCTTTTTACGCCCCGTCGAAGCTGTCGCCGTCCTCGGGAAGGTCGGCAGAAGTCTCAGCGTCGGAAGCGGGCGTATCCGGGACAGCGGCGCGGGGGACACCTTTATAGACCAGCGTCTGCTCGAGGACCTCGGCGCAGACCGGGGCCGAGAGGCTGCCGCCCGCTGTCGTCCAGCTGTGGGGCTCGTCGAGGCAGACGAGGCACAAAAACTGGGGGTCGTCGATGGGAGCCACGGCCACAAAGCTGGCGATGCGGGCCTTCTCGTCGGCGCTGTCCAGCTTCTGGCTGGTGCCGCTCTTGCCGCCTACCCGGTAGCCCGCGATCCGGGCGTTCCGGCCGCCGCCGTAGAGGACGACGGCCTCCATCATCTCCCGCATGGTGCGGGAGGTCTCCTCTTTCAGCACCTGCCGCTTGCAGATGGGGGAGAGGTGGTCGATGACTTCGCCCTCCGGGCCGAGGATGTCCGAGACGACGTAGGGCTGCATCAGCCGCCCGCCGTTGACCACGGCGCAGACCGCCGACGCCATCTCGAGGTAAGAGATCTTGCTGCTCTGCCCGAAGGCGCAGGACGCCAGCTCCACCGGCCCCATCCGGTCGGCGGTGTAGTAGAGGCTCTTTTTCGGCTCGGCGGGCAGGTCGATGCCGGTGGGCGCGCGGAGGCCGAAGGCCGCAAAGTAGTCGCAGAACGCCTCTTTGCCCAGCCTTGCACCGATTTGGATGAAACTCTGGTTGCAGGAGTTCTCGAGGGCCTGAGTGACGGTCTGCGCCCCGTGGCGCTTGTGGTTGGCGCAGTGAAAGCGGGTGCCGGCCACCGAGATGCTCTCGCCGCAGTAGAAGCTGGAATTTTTGCTCACAGCCCCGGTGTCCAGCGCCGCCGCGCAGGTGATGAGCTTGAAGACGCTGCCCGGCTCGTAGAGGTCGCTGACGGCCTTGTTCCGCCACTGGGTCTGCTGGGCCAGCTGCAATGCCGCAGCCCGCTCGTCGCCGGAAAGCCCCTCCACGGCCTCCCGGGCAGCCTTGTCGGCCAGCACACGGGGCTGGTTGGGGTCGTAGGCGGGGGTGGTGGACATGGCCAGCACGGCCCCGGTGTTCACGTCCATGACGATGCCCACGGCACGGGCTGCGACGTGGTGCTCCTTTACCGCGTAGCCCAGCGCGTTCTCAAGGTAGTGCTGGATGTTGGCGTCGATGGTGAGCCGCAGGCCGTCCCCCTCGGTGGGGAAGCGCTCGGTCTCATAGCTCTGCTCGAGGGTGTAGCCCCAGGCGTTCACCGCCGTGAGGACGACGCCGTTCTCGCCGGTGAGCAGGTCGTCATACTTCAGTTCGAGGCCCGAGACGCCCGCATTGTCCACATTGGTGAACCCCAGCACCGAGGCCAGAAACTCCCCCTGCGGGTACCAGCGCTTCGAGTCCTGATTGATGCGGATGCCGGTGATGCCGTTTGCCTCGCAGAAGTCCCGCACGGCGTCGGCCATGGCCCGGTCTACCCGATAGCGCAGGAGGCAGTCGTTGGAACGGCGGTCGCTGAATTTCTCGAGAAGCTTCCCTTCGTCCAGCTCCAATATCTCGGCCAGCCCCTTGGCCGCGAGGGCGAGTTTATCCTCCGGCATCTCCCGGGGCGAGGCCCGGAGGGTCCAGCAGCTGCTGTTGGCCGCCAGAAGGACGCCGTCGGCGCTATAAACGCGGCCCCGGTCGGCGGGGACGACGGTGTCCCGCAGCTGCTGGCCCAGGGCGCGGTCGGTGTACCAGCCGCCGCCCAGCACCTGCAAAAATAAAAGCCGCACCGCCAGACCGCAGCAGACCAGACAGAACACCCCCGCCACCAGCCCTGCCCGGGCGCGGAACGCCCGTTCCGGCAGGGTGCGCAGGGCATCGGCGGGTTTTGGCGATTCGGACATGAGACAGCACCTCCCTTCCTGCAATCATATGCGCGAAGCCCCGTGACTAGCCGTCCGCTCCGGTGCGTACACTAAAGGGAAGGGGGGAGAGGATGAAGAAGAGGATCCTGCGTCCGCTGCCCGGCATGGACCTGCCGTTTCTGATCCTGGTGCTCACGCTGGTGGGCTTCGGGCTGGTGATGCTGGCCAGCGCGTCCAGCGCCGTGGCGCTCTACCGGCGGGGCGACGCCTGGGCCTATCTGCGGCCTCAGCTGCTCTACGCGGCGCTGGGGCTCTGCGGGATGTGGCTGGCCAGCCGGGTAGATTACCATATCTTCCATAAGCTGGCGTGGCCGCTGCTGGGGCTGTCGCTGATATTGCTGGCGGCGGTACTCTTCATGCCCGAGTACAACGGCTGCAGGCGGTGGCTGGTCATCCCGGGGTTCGGCACCCTGCAGCCCAGCGAGATCGCAAAGTTTGCGGTGGTGCTGGTGTTTTCCCACATCATTGCACTGAACCACGACCGGATGAAGGATTTCAGCGTGGGTGTCCTGCCCTTTGCGCTGGTGCTGGGGGTGGTGGCGGCCCTGATGCTGCTGGAGCCGCACCTGTCCGGCACCGTCCTCATCCTCGGCATCGGCGCGGTGCTGATGTTCGTGGGCGGTACGGGGCTGCGGTGGTTTTTGCTGGCGGGCGCGGGAGGCGTCGGAGCCATTGGTGCGGCGGTGGCCGTCATGCCCGACCTCGTCCCCTACGCCGCCGACCGGCTCCGCTCCTGGCTCGACCCCTTTGCCGACCCGCTGGGCGACGGCCACCAGACCATCCAGAGCCTCTATGCCATCGGCTCCGGCGGGGCCACCGGCCTCGGTCTGGGGGAAAGCCGCCAGAAGCATCTTTTCGTCCCAGAGCCTCAGAACGACTTCATCTTCTCCATCGTCTGCGAGGAACTGGGCTTCCTGGGGGCCTGCGCAGTGGTGGGGCTGTTCGTGCTGCTGCTCTGCCGGGGCATCACCATCGCAGCCCACGCGCCCGACCGGTTCGGGGCGCTGCTGGTGGTAGGATTCGTGGTGCAGGTGGCCCTGCAGGCGGTGCTGAATGTGGCTGTCGTCACCAACACCATCCCCAACACCGGCATCTCGCTGCCCTTTTTCTCCTCCGGCGGCACCAGCCTCATGATGCTGCTGGGGGAGATGGGGGTGGTGCTGGGAGTATCGAGGGGGGAGACGTAGAGCCCTCTCAGTCTCGCTTCGCTCGCCAAGGCCGGGTTGCGGCACCCAGCATCCGCAGCGCTTCGCTTGCGTCTTGCTGGCCGCTGCCCCAACAACTCCTCCCTGTTTCCGCCACTGGCGGCGGTCGTCGCTGTTGCCCCCAAAGGGAGAGCCATTGGCAAGCCGGGCCACTTTCGCCTGACCGCTGAAGGCCCGACGGGGCGCAAAAGGGCGGGCGCTGCTACAGAGGGCAGCCGCTTCTGGACAACGCACCTTGTTAAGCTGCCGTGAATCTAGACAGCGGAGCACTACCGTTTCCGAGACATCGTGCTTCGCTCGTCCAGCGTGGGCCTGCCCGTCACGCCAGAGCCTCTCCCTCTGGGAGAGGTGGCAGCGCGGCAGCGCTGACGGAGAGGGCAAGGTTGCTTCCGGGTAGCACGCCTAGATAGACTCACAAACACATTCACAAACTCAAATCGTGACATCCGCCCCTGCTTTTGCATATCGTGGGGTATCTTTTGCGGAATGGGGGCAGCGGATATGACACAGCAGAGCGGGCGGATTTGGGTAATGGGCGGGCGGCCGCTGAACGGCACGGCGGCGATACCGGCGGCGAAAAACAGCGTACTTCCGCTCCTTGCAGCGGCACTGCTCTGCCGGGGACCGGTGCGGCTGCGGGCCGTGCCGAGGCTGTCGGACGTGGAATGCAGCCTTGGGCTGCTGCGGGGCGCAGGGTGTGCTGCCTACTGGCAGGGGGCAGACATTGTGGTGGCCGGGATGCCTTCAAACAGCACCCTTCCGGGAGAAACCGCGGCACAAATGCGGGCCTCCATCCTCTTCTGCGCACCGCTGCTGGCGCGGCTGGGCCGGGCCGAGACTTCGCTGCCCGGCGGGTGCAATATCGGCGCCCGTCCCATCGACTTACATCTGGAAGGTCTGGCCCGGATGGGAGCAAAGGAGCTGGACGCCGGGGCGGGAAAGCTGGTGCTGGCCGCGCCGGGGGGACTCCACGGGGCCGACATCACCCTCCGCTTCCCCAGCGTGGGGGCGACGGAGACATTGCTGCTGGCTGCTGCCTGCGCCCGAGGCACCACCGTCCTGCGGGGCGCGGCGCGGGAACCGGAGATCTCCGACCTTGCCGAATTTCTGAACCGCTGCGGCGGGCGTATCGAGGGTGCGGGGACTTCCACACTGCGCATCGAGGGGCGGCGGGGGCTTTCCGGCTGCGATTTTTCGCCCCTGCCGGACCGCATCTTCGCCTCCACGCTGGCCTGTGCCGTCGCTGCTGCCGGAGGGCGGGTGGAACTCACCGGATGCCCGCCCGCGCTCTATGCGCCGGTGCTGGAAATTCTGGAACAAATGGGCTGCACCGTGGAGCGGGGCGCAGACCGGGCCGAGGTGGCACGTTTCGGGCGGCTGTACGGAGCGGGCCGGGTCTTCACCGGGGTGTACCCGGGTCTCGCCACCGACGCTGCGCCCCTGCTGGCCGCCGCCATGCTCTGCGCCGAGGGAGAGAGCAGCATCGAGGACGTCATCTTCGAGCGGCGGTTCGGCTGCGCGGAGGGCTTCGAGCGGCTGGGCGGGCGGGTAAAACGGTCGGGCCGGGTGCTCTCCGTCGGCCCGCTGCCGGAAAGCGGCCTCCACGGAGCCACCCTCACTGCGCCCGACCTGCGGGGCGGCGCGGCACTGGTGGTGGCGGCTTTGTCGGCACAGGGAAAGAGCTTCGTGGAAGAGACTCGTCATATCGACCGGGGCTATGCCGGTCTGTGGGAAGTCCTGGCCTCTTTAGGGGGACGAATTGGCAGAGAAATGCACCCCCTTGACGCCGCTGTGAAAAAAATACCATCGAAAAAGCAAATTTATCTTGCATTCGGGGCCAAAAGATGATACGATACTGTTATATAGTAGCAGTAATGTTGAGTTCTATCCTGCGCCAAGGCGCGGTCTACGATAAAATCCGATGGAGGACAATGATATGGCACTCATGCTCGACGAAGAAATGGATGAAAACGTAACGACAATAAAGGTCATCGGCGTGGGCGGCGGCGGCGGCAACGCCGTCAACCGCATGGTCAGCGACGGCCTGCAGGGCGTCGAATTTATCGCAATGAACACCGACCAGCAGGCACTGGCAAAGAACCATGCCGCCACCAAGGTGCAGCTGGGCTCCAAGCTCACCAAGGGCCGCGGCGCAGGTGCCGACCCCGAGATCGGCCAGCGCGCCGCCGAGGAGAGCAAGGACGAGATCGCAAACGCTCTGAAGGGCTCCCAGATGGTCTTCATCACCGCCGGTATGGGCGGCGGCACCGGCACCGGTGCTGCTCCTGTGGTGGCCGAGGTGGCACACGACCTGGGCATCCTGACCGTGGGCATCGTCACAAAGCCCTTCTCTTTTGAGGGCAAGCGGAAGATGGGTCTGGCTGAGCAGGGCATCGCAAACCTGCTGATGCACGTGGACAGCCTCATCGTCATCCCCAACGAGCGCCTGAAGATGATCAGTCAGGAGAAGATCACCCTGATGAACGCCTTCCAGGCCGCTGATAACGTGCTGCGTCAGGGCGTCGAGTCCATCTCCGCCCTGATCAATGTGCCGGCCTTCATCAACTTGGACTTCGCCGACGTGCGCTCCATCATGAAGGACGCCGGCTACGCTCACATGGGCGTCGGCAGCGCCAAGGGTGCCGGCAAGGCTGAGAACGCCGCCAAGGCCGCTATCTCCTCTCCGCTGCTGGAGACCAGCATCGCCGGCGCACACGGCGTCATCATCAACATCACTTCCAGCCCCGACATCGGTCTGGAGGATGTCGAGACTGCCGCCGGCCTCATCACCCAGAGCGCACATCCCGATGCGAACATCATCTGGGGTACTGCCTTCGACGAGAACCTCTCCGATGAGATGCGCGTCACCGTCGTGGCCACCGGCTTCGACAACAAGGCCGCTGACGGCCTGCGCGGCACTCTGGGTACTGCTGCCGCCGGGACTGCTCCCGGCGTGACGGCTTCTGCTCCGTCCGCTGTCTTCAGTGCCGAGGTCAACACTCCCTCCGCCGCTTCCGGCAGTGCTTCTGCCGCCAAGCCCGTGGAGGAGGAGAACAGCGACACCAGCTACTACGACGACCTGCTGGCGATCCTGAACAAGCGTAGATAAGCGCAAGAATAGAGAAACCCCTTGCGCAGAAAAAGCGGAAGGAGGCCGTACCGTGGAGCAGCAACAGACGAAGCTGCCGCTGGAGTGGCTGAGCAGCCGCCGGACGCCGGAGCTGCATCGGCTGGAACAGCTTTGCCGGGAGACAGCCCGGGAGCATCGCTGCGCCCAGCGCAGACTGCAGGAGGTGGAAGAGGCGATGGCATCCGAACGGGAGAAGTCCTGCCCTGAGGCTCTGCCCGCTGCGTCCGGGCCGACTCAGCTCGAGCAGCTGAGCCGGAAGCTCAACGCGGCCAACGCCGAGCTTCGCCGCTATGAGACACGGATGTTCGCCTACGAGCGCACCATGCTGGCCCTGCGGAAGGAGAACGCCGAGCTGACCGCCCGGTGTGAGGAGCTGCGGAGCGAGCTGGACAAAATATCCACCGCCCCGCTGCGGCTGGATGTTCCGTCCGCACAGCCCGCGGTCCCGTTCCCGGAGACGGCTGCACAGACACCGCCTGCTGCGGACCGTCAACCGAAAACAAAGCTGGAACACCTCGGCGACGAGGTCCTGGCCGAGCTTGCGAAGCTGATGCCGTAGCCCTCTCAGGCGCTTCGCGCCAGCTCCCCCAAAGGGGGCAACAGCGACGACCGCCGCCAGTGGCGGAAACAGGGAGGAGCTGTTGGGGCCGCGGCCAGCAGGATGCAAGCGATAGCGAAGCAGACGCTGGGAGCCGCAACCCGGGTGCGGAGCACCCCTTGGCAGGCCGGGCCACTTTCTACTGGACGCCTGAGGCGCAATATAGCGTAAAAGGGCGGGCCTTGCTACAGAGGGCAGGCTCGTCTTTGTACAACCTCTCCGTCACGCCTACGGCGTGCCACCTCTCCTTGTAGGAGAGGCTTTGGCAGTCCCCGCAAAGTGAACGGTTTCGCCAGAGGCTCCCCTACTAGGGGAGCTGTCGAACGAAGTGAGACTGAGAGGTTGTACGAAGGGAAGCCTGACCGTGAGCCGTCAGCGGGCTTGCCCTCTCCGTCATTGCTTCGCAATGACACCTCTCCCAAAGGGAGAGGCTTTGGCATACCGGGCCACTTTCTACTGGACGCCTGAGGCGCAATATAGCGTAAAAGGGCGGGCCTTGCTACAGAGGGCAGGCTCGTCTTTGTACAACCTCTCCGTCACGCCTACGGCGTGCCACCTCTCCTTGTAGGAGAGGCGTTGGCAGGCCGGGTCACTTTCTACTGGACACCGGAAGCCTAATATAACGTAAAAAATAGTGCCCTGCTACAGAGATTAGCAGCAGCTTGACAAGGATATTGTTCCGAAACTGCTGCCCTCTGTAGCAGGGCACTGCTGTTTTCAATATAAAGAAACTTTGCTCGTCCAGCGTGGACTTTACCGGTACGCCAGTGCCTCCCCCTTTGGGGGAGGTGTCACCGAAGGTGACGGAGAGGGCTACCGCTGTTCCAGCAGATAGGTCGCCTCGAGGTCGGCGATGTGGAGCTTGACGGCGAGAGGGTACTTCTCGAAGGCCCCCGACAGGGCAAAGCTGCCGCCCCGGACGGCGTCGTCGAAGCCGCCCATGTGCCAGCGGATGGCCACGGCTTCTTCCACCTTCAGCTTCATGAACCGCTCGATGAGGAAGACGCTTTTCTCGCCGTGGCCGTAAGGAAACATGTCCTCCACGCTGTAGCTGGGGACTTTCTCCCACTGGCCCGTCGCCTCGTTTTTTACGTTGCGGGTACCTTTTTTGTAGAAGTTGGCCTTGCACAGGTCGTGGAGCAGTGCGCAGATGGCGAAGGTCTCCTCGCTGTCCTCGTCCGGCGTGAAGAAGGTGCCGTGGAGCACGCGGTAGACGTTCAGGCTGTGCGCACACAGCCCGCCCTCGCAGGCCCCGTGGAAGCGGGTGGACGCCGGCGCGGAGAAGAAGTCCGTCTTGCTGTCCATCCAGTCCAGCAGCTTCTCGCTGCCGGGCCGGGTGACATGGGTGCGGAATATCTCCAGAAATTCCTCGCGGTCCGTCATCTTACAGCTCCATATCCTCTAGGATGCCCTTCAGGATGGCCAGTTCGTCGTGGCTCAGGGAGATGCCCTTGCCCATGCGGGTGCCGTCCGGGGACCAGTCGCGGATGTCGTACTTGGGTTCGCCTTCGTTCCAGCTGATGAGGTTGAGCTGGCGCTCCCAGCCGCGGGGACGCTCTCCGAGGACTGCGATGCGCTCAACGATCTCGTATTTGATTTCTGCCATAGTGCATTACCTGCCTTTGCTTTGTTTGCTACCATAATAAAAGAAGCGCGCGAAGATTTCAACAGGTAATTGGAAAATAATTTCTGAATTTTACATCTCTTTCAACCGTAAGGCGCTTCTTCGCGCCACTCTACCAGCTGTAAAACGCCGCTCTGGTCTTCGTCGGGCGCAGGTTCGCGGCTGTGAAGATGCTGCTCGGCCCCGAAAAGCCCGCCGCCGTACTGGGTCATCACCCCCGGCGACCGCCCGGCCAGATACTCGGCGGCGTTCTTCTGCCGACAGGCCGCAGGGGTGCCGTCGGTCATGGGGATGCCGCAGTCCGGACGGGGCTGCGGGACTTCCGGCGGCGGGAGCTGCACATCCGGGCCGTCCGGCTGCGACGGCGGCTGCTGGGAGCCGCAGCCCGGCTTTGGCGGTTCCGTGACGGGCGGCTGACCGGGTTCCGCGCCCAAAGGCGGGCTGACCATGCTGCTCGTCTCCTCCGGCGGGCCGCTCGGCCCGGGCGCATCCTCAAGCTCATGGCGGATGAAGGGCGTCAGAGATTCCATAAAAAACACCTCCGCACCTAGGATGCCCGGCGGCAGGGGCAATCATGCACAAAAAAATCCCCCCGGGACTCCGGGGGGAGAGGTGCTGCGCTGTGTTACTTATCCGACACCACCACGGCAAACCGGACCTTGACCTTTTCGCCGTTGGTGTCCGTAAAGCTGGTGGTGATCAGGCCGATCTGGCGTGCATCGGCCAGAGACGGAGCCCTACCACTATAGGTGTTGATGCAGGCAGAGTGCGCATTCAGGTTGATGGCCTGCTTTCCGGCATCCTTGTCGTACTTGCCGCAGTAGAAGTAGACGACCTTACCAGAGTGGGTGAGGGAACCGGAGAGGTTGGAGCGAATTCTCGAGAGAATGGTGTCGTCGCTGTTGTAAACCGCCTTGACAACAGTTTCAAATCCGGGCTTCGCTGCCAGCTGTTGCAGCTTGGCGTCCCACTCGGCAGAGGGGGTATAGATGATGTTAGAATTCTTCTCAAAATTTCTGTCGAAGTCTTCCATAGCCTTTGCAATGCTCTTATGGGAGGCCGAGCTTCCGGTGCCGCAGCCCGTAAGCAGGGCCAGTGCCATCACCCCGGCAAGGGCGAAGGCAAGGATCTTTTTCATAGCGTTCATAGTTGTTCCTCCCTGTGTTCGTGCAGGCTGTTAACCTGCGGAATAATCATAGATGATCACGGCGATGCGGTAGCGCTTGCCCCCTCTTGTTACAAGCCGGGTGGCGCACTTGACAGCGGTTAACGACGTAAGAGACGTACGATGAAGTGGCAGTCCGTAACCCGTAGTGAACATAACACGCATGGTCTGGTTGAACTCGCTCTGCTTGCTGTCTACCTCGCAGGCGTAAAGAAACACGTTATAATTGTTTTCGTAGTTGCTGAAAACATCCTTCAGAGCCTGGCGTCTCTTATCTGGAGAAGAATCAGTCTTAGAAATAGTCCAATTGCCCTGGGAGTCCAACCAGGAAGGGTCGAATTTTTCGGCAACGGTCTTTATCTCAGGGACATCGTGGGTGATGGGAATGTTACTTGATACAGCGTGCTCGCTGAGGAAAGCAGCCATATACTCCTCCACCAGCCGGTCGCCGGTTTTTCCACCGCCGCAGCCGGTGAGGATGGTGAGCAGCATCACCCCGGCAAGGGCCATGGCCAGCAGCTTTTTTGTTAATTTCATTGCAGTTCCTCCTTCAAAGCAGATCGGTAGTATTCTCCAGCCCCCGTGGGGAGTTGGTAATACCATAATAAGAGATATTACTAGTTGATGTCAAGAAAAAATGGAAAAAACGTCAAAAGAACGAAGTTTCTTTTTTTTTTTTTATGCAAAACATACAAAAACACCCCGGGGCCAGAGGGGCCTCGGGGTGTGGAAAAGGGACTGGGCAGGCAAAAGACTTTCTGAAAGACGCGGCCCTGAGAAGGCAGGCGATGAGGAAGAGAAGGAAAGCGGTCACACAATGACCTCCACCGTGCTCCCCCCGCTGCGGGCCTTTTTTACGACCACCTGTTTGTCGATGCGCTCCTTGAGCGCGGCGACGTGGGAGATGATGCCCACGAGGCGGTCGCCCTCGGTGAGGCCGGCGAGGACCCGGATGGCCTGCTCAAGGCTCTCGTCGTCCAGCGAGCCGAAGCCTTCATCGAGGAAGAGGGTGTCCAGCCGGATGCCGCCCGCCGCGCTCTGGACCTCGTCCGAGAGGCCCAGAGCCAGCGCCAGTGAGGCTTTGAAGCTCTCGCCGCCCGAGAGGGTCTTGACGCTGCGGCGGGTGCCATTGTAGTGGTCGATGACGCCGAGGTCGAGGCCGGTCTGGCTGCGCTGGTTCTCGGCGCCCACCCGCTCCAGCTCGTACTGCCCGGCGGTCATCTGCATGAGGCGGGTGTTGGCGTGGACGAGGATGGCGTCGAGGTAGTTCATCTGGATGTAAGCCTCAAGGCGTATCTTCTGTTTGCTGCTGAGGGTGCCGCCCGCCGTGGAGGCGAGGGCGTTCACCCACTGCCAGCGGCGTTCCAGCTCTGCCCGGGCGGCGGCGTGCTGACGGTAGAGGTCGGCGGACTTCCGGTTGGGCAGGAGGCGGGCCGTCAGGGCCTTTTCCTGAGCCGCGAGAGCGGTGCGCCGGGCCGTCAGGGCGTCCCGCTGGGATTCGAGGGCGGGCAGGTCGGCGGCTTCGCCCGCCTCCGTCTGCTGGGCCGTCAGGGCCGTGACTGCGGCCTCGGCAGCGGCGTAGTCCTGCCGGGCCTTGGCCAGAGCCGACGCGGCGGCGTCCATTCCGGCCCGGAGGGCGCAGCGCTCGTTTTCCAGCCCGGCCAGCGCCCGGCGGGCTTCCTCCCGGCCGGCGGCGGGCAGAGCGGCCCGGGCCTCGGCACACTGGGCCTCCAGCGCCTTGGCGGAGGCAGACTGCCGGGCGGCTTCCTCGGCGGAAGCCCGTGCCTCGGCCTCGAGGGCAGAGCGCTGGGCGGTCTTTTTCTGCCGCTCGTCCTCCTGCCGGGCCTTGGCGGCGAGGGCGGCGGCATTCTGTTTCTGCGCCTTGTCGAGGGCTTCCTGTGCGGCGTGCAGGGCTTCGCTTTCTTCGGCCAGAGCCGTCTTTAAGAGCGAGACGGTCAGCTTCACCGGCCCCTCCGGCGAGGTGAACCGCTCCGGCAGCAGGGCCTCGGCGTCCCGGCGGAGGGTGGCTTTGGACTCCCGGTCTGCGGCTACGGCCTTGGCGGCGGTCGCACTGGCTTCCTGTGCGGCGCGGTCGGCCTCGTCGGCGGACTGTCTGGCCGCGTCTACCCGGGCCTGCGTGGGGGCTTCGGCGGGCAGAACGGCCCGCTTCGGGTGATGGGTGCTGCCGCAGACGGGGCAGGGGGTGCCGTCCGTCAGACTCTCGGCCAGCAGGCCCGCCTGCGCGTTGAGAAAGGCCCGCTCGAGGTGGTCGCGGAGGGCGTGGGCGCGCTCCTTTGCGCCGTCGGCGAGAAGATAGCGCTCCTGCGCCTGCCGTGCGGCCTGCCCCCGGCGCTGCCCCTCGGCGAGGCTCTGGGCCAGCTGCGCGAGGGCCGTTTCCCGCCGGGCCAGCTGTTCGGCCCGGGCCTCAAGGCTCACGTTCTCGGCCTCCGCGCCCCCAAGGGCGGCGAGGCTCTGCTCCAAAGCGGTCAGCTCTCCGTCCAGCTGCCCGAGGGCGGCGCGGCGCTTTTCAGCTCTGGCGTTCTCGAGGGCGGCGGCGTCCCGGGCGGCAGAAAGCTTCTTTTCAAGACCGTCCAGCCCGTCGAAGGCCGCGAGGTCGGCTTTCGCCCGCTCGAGCTTTCCGGTCAGCGCGTCCAGCGCGGCGGCATCTCCGGCGTGGCGGGCCGCTTCGGCCTCGGCGGCGTCCAGAACGGGCCGCAGAGCGTCCTGCCGGGCCTGCGCGGCGGTCAGCTCGAGGCGGAGCTTCTCGGCCTGTTCGGCCCGGCCCAGCGTCTGCTGAAGCTTGTCCAGCTCTGCCTCGGCCTCAGTCCGGGCGGCGGTGGCGGCGTTCAGCGCCTGCTCCTGCCCGGCCAGCAGGGCGTCCAGAAGGGGCAGCACCGCTTCCGGCGACGCCTGCCCGCCCGCCTCGCAGAGGGGGGCCAGCTCGTCCAGAACGGCTCCATCGGCGTCCCCCTCGGCCCAGCTCAGGCCGGAGAGCAGCTGCCCGATGCGGACGCTCTGCTCCTCCCGCCGGCGGGTGAGGGCGGCGTTCTCGGCCTGCAGCCGCTCCTGGAGACGCTGGTAGGGCTGGGTGCGGAACAGCTTGCGGAAGATCTTGCTCCGCTCCTCGGTGGAGGCGTTGAGCAGCCGGGTGAACTGCCCCTGGGCGATCATGGCGATCTGGGAGAACTGGTTGTAATCCAGCCCGATGATGTCCACCACGGCGGCGGTGACGTCCTTGGCCCGGGTGACGGGCGGACGGCCGTCGGCGTAGGTGAGGCAGGCGTCGGCCTTTTCGGTGGTAAAGCCCTCGCCCCGGGCTTTCGGGCGGAGGTATTCGGGATTGCGGCGGACGGTGCAGCGCTGTCCCCGCACCTCGAATTCCAGCTCCACGAAGGTGGGGGTGCCGGGCTCGGCGTACTGGCTGCGGAGCATGGCCCCCTCCCGGACGCCGCCGCTGGAATGGTCGTAGAGGGCGTAGGTGATGGCGTCGAAGAGGGTGGTCTTGCCCGCGCCGGTGTCGCCGGTGACGAGGTAGAGCCCGCCTCTGCCCAGCTGGGCGAGGTCCAGAACGGTCTCGGCGGCGTAAGGCCCGAAGGCCGACAGGGTCAGTTTCAGGGGCCTCATGCTTCGTCCTCCTTCCAGATGTCCTCGATGAGCGATTGGCAGAACGCCGCCTGTTCGTCAGAGAGAGGCTGGCCGTTCTGGGCTTCGTAAAAGGCCGCAAAATGCTCGAGGGGCGTCTTGCTCTCGGCCCGTGCAGCGGCGTCGGGCGTCTCGGCGGCTCGGGTGCGGCGGTTGTCGTAGTCCAGCCGCATGAGGTTCGGGTAGATGACCCGCAGCCGGGCCAGCGCGTCGGGAACGTCCTGCTCGTCGGTGAGGGTGATGTGGAGGTAGTCGTCCGTCGGCGTGCCGTCGTAGGCCCGGCGGTCGGTGAGCTCCATGTAACTGCCCCGCAGCTCCCGCAGGTCGTGCCGGGGGGTGAGAGGCGCGGCCTCGAAGCGGACGCTGCCCTTTTCGCCCAGGGTGACGAAGAGGGCGGCTTTGTGCTGATGGGCCTCGGAGAAGGAATATTTGAGGGGACTGCCTGCGTACCGGACGGTGTCCCGTCCCACCTTCTGAGGACTGTGGAGGTGGCCCAGAGCCACATAGTCGAAGCCCTCGAAGAGGGAGACGTCGATGCTGTCCACCCCGCCCACGCTGGGCTCTTCGCTCTCGCAGACCGCCGCCCCGGCCACGAACTGGTGGGCCACCAGCACATTCCGGCGGGCGGGGTCGGGTGTACAGGCGTTCAGCACGCAGCCGATGGCGTCGTTATAGCTCTCGATCTTCTCGTCCGGGAAGATATGCCGCACGGCGGCGGGCTTCAAAAAGGGCAGGAGCCAGACGTCCACCGGGCCGTATTCGTCCGTCAGGGTGATGGGCGCGGGCGGCGCGGCAAAGACCGGGCTGACGTACACCCGGCTCCCCGCCAGAAGCTGTGCGCCGAAGGCGATGCGGTCTGCCGAGTCGTGGTTGCCGCTGACGGCAAAAACGGGCAGTCCCCGCGCCGCAAGCTCGGTGAGGAACCAGTCCAGCAGCCGCACCGCCTCGGCGGGCGGCACGGGCTTGTCGTAGAGGTCGCCTGCCAGCAGAACGCCGTCCACGGGCCGGGCGTCCAGCAGGGAGAGGACCTGCTCTAAAATGTATCGCTGGTCGTCCAGCATGGAGAATTCGCAGACCCGCTTGCCCAGATGCAGGTCGGAGAGGTGAAGGAAACGCATGGGGACACCGCCTTTCGTTGGGATGATTTTATTATAGGAGAGTTGGGGGCGTTTGTCGAGGGGGCAACGGCGACGACCGCCGCCAGCGGCGGAAACAGGGAGGAGCTGTTGGGGCCGCGGCCAGCAGGATGCGAGGCCCGCACCAAGGGCCGAAGCAGACGCTGGGAGCCGCAACCCGGGTGCGAAGCACCACTGGCGAGCCGGGCAGGCCCACGCTGGACGCTGAAAGTTTTTTGATTTCGGAAACAGTAGTGCCCTGCCACAGAGGGAAAGTGTCTTTGTAAACTTTCCGCGCACCGCTTGACTTTTGCGCGGGATGGCATATAATAAACTCAGGAATGTGAATACTCCATTGGTTTCACCCCAATGGAAAAGCCCCCAAGGAGCCGCGAACTCTTGATATGTACCCGGTTTTCTGGACACTGGCTCAAAAATGAATAATTAACCTTCC
>ENA-UOIV01001636-UOIV01001636.1-human-gut-metagenome-genome-assembly--contig:-C59-NODE-1636-length-18092-cov-6.465654_pt1 | contig 18092 bp, 16 predicted proteins | sample MGYA00242333_ERZ723880 | MGnify/ENA metagenome assembly ERZ723880 | reverse complement strand
ACGACAATACCAAGTCTCAGTAGAACTTGGTAATAAAAGAAAATAAAAAAATGACATAACCCAAAGAGGTTATGTCATTTTTTTATTTATTGGTTATTGCTTATAAATATGCTTTATGCTAAATTACATTTTCTAGTTTAAGGGTCCATGCATAATTGCATGGCATTTCATCATAATATAGAGAAGGCACTGTGATTACAATATCCTCTCCTTTCTGTTTCCAAACAATCTTTTTGTCTAATCCCAACATGGAGATTCTAGTTTTATTCGTTACTTTTATTCCTTTTAAAATAACGGTAGGTTTGGGATATTGAGGCAAAATGGCATATACGTCATTTCCTTTTTTTGTAAAAAACACCTCTTTCACGGCATATCCAGGTTCGGGATGAATGGTTTGTTTGAGAATCTCATTTCCACTGACATAATGTTTGCCTTTGGGTTTCCATTCTCTATTGCCTTTTGACCATTGGAAAGATTGCTTCCACATACGTGTACCGTATATAGCTTCACCATTCACACGTAGCCAATCACCAATTTGTAATAACCGTTCTTGCATTATAGGAGGAATTTTTCCGTTTGCATTAGGACCAATACCTAACAGTAAATTTCCACCTTGACTAACCACATTAACCAAAGTCAGCACCAAGGCTTGTGGTAATGTGTAGTCTTCCAGATCTTCATTCTGATTAAAACCAAATGAGAAACCTATGCCACGACACTCCTCCCAAGGCTTATTATATGTACTATTTGTATTACTATATTCTCGGGTATAATAATCCCCATGTTTGCGCCCGGTATTATTAGCCCAACGATCATTTACCACAATACTATCTTTCACCGAAGATTCTGAATAAAGCCAGGATAATGTACGTTCTACCTGCCATATCTTATCATTCATAGAATCGGGACCGTCTGCCCAAATCAGATCCGGTTTATAATTATTGACCAGGTCTTTTAATTGTGGGAAAAAGTGGCGTTCATAGAATAAATCCATTGTCTCACGATTGTATAACGGATTATCCCACTCCCGCAATGAAAAATAACATCCTACTTTCAAATCGGTCTTACGCAAAGCATTTACATATTCTCCAACCAAATCACGATGCGCGCCGATTTCCATACTATTCCAGGGTCTTCCGTATGATTTGGAAGCTTCTTTACTCGGCCATAACGCAAATCCTTCATGATGTTTAGTCGTAAGCACTATATATTTAGCGCCAGCACGCTTAAAAAGGTCCGCCCATTCGTTAGCATCATAACTCATGGCTTTAAACATAGGAGCAAAATCAGCATAAGTGAAATCCTCACCGTACATTTTCTTATGGTAGTCATAAACTTCTGTCCCGGTAAAATCTCCATTTCCAAGTAGAGTCTTCCGGTCCAACCAGTATTTATACCATTCCGAATAAGTGCCCTTGGGCGACCACATTGGTACCGAATACAAGCCCCAGTGGATAAAAATCCCAAACTTTGCATTCTCAAACCAGGAAGGGACAGGTCTTGTATCTAAGGACTCCCATGCAGGAGCATAAGTTTTTTGCCCCATTAAAGAAATAGATACCAAACAAAAAATAGCAATCAGATGTGTTTTCATCGTTTTCAAAATTAAACAGTTATTGTACTATTCTTTAAAGACATTGGCAAATATATTAAAAAATATAATTAATTGGATCATTTATTATTATATTATTTAATATGTAGGGGCAGATTAAGTTATTATACATGGCGGAATAGAACTTTATTCTTCAAAGCATATCGCTCGTCCACGACTCTATCTGTGGGGAAAAATGTAAAGATCAACCGCCATTCTCCTTTGTGATAAACGAACTTACGACCGTTTGCGCCTCGAAGAATTATTTCATATTTTTCCCATAGAAAGGCTTCAATACGTTCCGGCATTTCGCAGCCCATTGCCGAAAACTCCACTGTAATGAAGAAATGTGGAATAGATATTCCGGCAACTTCCTGAAATATACGATCGATTATTGTCATTTCTTAGCTTCTTTTGATACCTCCAAGAGCTTTCCGTATGCATCAAATGATCTTCGCGAAGCTAACGAAATGGTTATCATCAGCGACAACATGGATGCAGTGAATGTGATCACCATAATCATCATCTGATATTTGATAGCCACATTCGGACTGCTTCCTCCCAAAATCTGTCCTATCATTGTTCCCGGAAGGGCTACTAGTCCCATTACGGCAATATTGGCAATCAACGGGCTGAAGGATTTGATAATAGCTTGTTTGATAAATGGTGCCTGCGCTTCTTGTCGCGTAGCTCCATTTCCCAATAAATATCGGTATAGTTGTTGCTCACGTTTCAGGCCACTATAATATGTATTCAAAGCAATCACATTGCTCGATAGCATATTTCCCATTAGGATTCCGAAGATCGGAATAAAGTACTGGGCGCTAAAAATATTATCCAGTTGAAGCACAATACCTATAAAATATAATCCGACCAATATTACACTGCACAAGAATCCCACAGTAATGGGAATCAGTAAGATGCGTCGTTTCAGTCCGGTCCGTACCAATGCTGTTTGTCCCGCAACGAATATCATAACAATGACCCAAAGAAAATTAATCCAGGGGTTATTCCATAAAAAGAGATATTTTAGATAAATGCCGATAAAAAATAATTGAATAATCATTCGGAGTGTGCCTATCACAGCAGGTTTCAACAATCCCGTCTTAAATTTCCATAGATAGAAAAAGGGAATGGCAAGCAGCAGCAAGCCAACAAAAAGATTATAATATGATATATCAATGGTTCCCACAACAAGTTTCGTTTTATATCGTCCTAACAGATTTCGTTTATAATTCTATTAAATAATGGCATCCCGAAGCAAAGTCCTTATCATGCGATACCGCCAAAACAGCTGCCCCTTTTTCTGCCTGCCGTCGGAAAAAAGCCAGTACTTTGTCTGTCGATCCGGTATCTAATGCCGATGTCGGTTCATCAATTACAATCAACGGCTTATTGAGCAATGCGGCCACAGCTAACATAATGCGCTGGCGCTGTCCGCCCGAAACCTCATTTACTCTTTTAAAGTATAATTCATGCTCCAACCCCAACTCGTCAAAACACATAAAAAGCCTTTCTTCCGAAAAAGGAACGGAACGGTTTACTTTCAGCTCGAATGGCAAAGATACCATTTCTTTTACCCATTCGAAAGGTAACGCCAGTTCTTGGGGAATCCATGCAATCTGGCGGCGGACAAGATCAATGGTTGATTTATCCAGTAACGTCCCGCCTACTTTAATAGTCCCCTCATATAATGGCACAAAGCCCATTACGGCGTTTAGTAAGGAAGTCTTTCCACAACCGGATTGTCCTACGATACAGGCTGTCTCGCCCTTCTCCAATTTCATTTCAAAACCGGAAAAAAGGACTTCTGTTCCAAAAGCGATACAGGCATTATTGATATGTAACATGGCGTTTTTAATTCTTTCTTTCCGGCAAAGGTACTATTTTCTTGAAAAACGTTATCTTTGCCTCACTAATTAATTCGAGAAAAGTTATGATACTAAACGAAAGAGATGCCCGTCACGAGCATATATTGCAGGTTGCCCGTCAGATGATGACAGCTGCACGTACTGCTCCGAAGGGAAAGGGAATTGATATTATTGAAGTGGCCTTAATCACTGATGAAGAGATTAAACAACTATCCGATACAATGGTTGCTATGGTTGAAGAGCACGGAATGAAATTTTTCCTTCGTGACGCTGACAACATCTTAAATGCCGAATGTGTTATATTAATAGGAACGCGCGAGCAAGCGCAGGGCTTGAATTGTGGCCATTGTGGATTTACAACCTGTGCCGGGCGTATGGAAGGAGTCCCTTGCGCAATAAATAGTATTGATGTAGGTATCGCTATTGGTTCCGCTTGTGCCACAGCCGCCGATATGCGCGTAGATACACGTGTCATGTTCTCTGCCGGACTGGCAGCACAACGCCTGAACTGGCTGAAAGACTGCAAAATGGTTATGGCAATTCCTGTAAGTGCATCCTCCAAGAATCCGTTTTTCGACCGGAAGCCTAAACAGGAAACCAAGGCTTAACACCGTGTATGGCCGAGTTAAATTAAACAATTTATATAAACTTAAATAGATTAGTCTAATGGGAATTATGGTTGGACTCCCCAGCCCCAGTGGTTCGGAGAAGGATTTACAATTAAATTTCGGAAAGAATATGACCGTACAGGTGGAAATGAGAGCTCCTCATCTGCCTGCCGAATGGCATACGCAAAGCGGCATACAATTAACATGGCCACACGCCGGTACGGACTGGGCATATATGCTGACAGAAGTACAGGAGTGTTTTATAAACATAGCCCGGGAAATAGCAGAACGTGAATTACTCCTGATTGTCACTCCCGAACCGGAAGCCGTGAGAGAACAGATCGCTTCAAGCGTAAATATAGATAACGTCCGTTTCTTGGAATGTGAAACCAACGACACATGGGCGCGTGACCATGGTGCTATCACCATGATAGACAACGGCACTCCTTCCCTGCTCGACTTCACATTCAATGGTTGGGGGTTAAAGTTTGCCTCCGACTTGGATAATCGAATTACCCGACACGCCGTAGAAGCGGAAGTATTAAAAGGGCATTATGTCAATCGTCTCGGTTTCGTCCTTGAAGGAGGTTCTATCGAAAGCGACGGTATGGGTGTTCTACTCACCACTTCCGAATGCCTACTCTCTCCCAACCGGAACAGACAACTCAACCAAGTAGAGATAGAAGAATACCTGAAATCAACCTTCCATCTGCAAAAGATTCTTTGGCTGGATCATGGTTATCTGGCAGGTGATGACACTGACAGCCATATCGACACTCTAGCACGTTTTTGTTCTACAAATACCATTGCTTATGTGAAATGTGACGATAAAGAAGATGAGCATTACGAAGCACTGCACGCAATGGAAGAACAACTGAAGACATTCCGTACGCTGGCAGGAGAACCTTATCGTCTGTTAGCTTTGCCAATGGTCGATAAGATAGAAGAAAATTGCGAACGTCTGCCTGCCACATACGCTAATTTTCTGATAATGAATGATGCCGTTCTCTATCCTACATACAACCAGCCGGCAAACGACCGGAAAGCAGGTGAAGTACTGCAACAAGCATTTCCCAAACATGAGATAGTAGGAATTGATTGCCGTGCGCTTATCAAGCAACACGGTTCTTTACATTGTGTCACTATGCAATATCCACAAGGAGTTATTAAATAAACAGTCATTATGAGAAAGATAAAAGTAGGATTGATACAGCAATCCAATACCGCAGATATACGAATGAATTTAATGAATCTTGCGAAAAGTATTGAGGCTTGTGCTGCTCATGGCGCACAGTTGATTGTACTTCAAGAATTACATAATTCGCTTTATTTCTGTCAGACAGAGAATACTAATTTGTTCGATCTTGCCGAACCGATTCCCGGTCCTTCCACCGGATTTTATTCGGAACTGGCAGCAGCTAATAGAGTGGTTCTTGTCACCTCTCTTTTTGAGAAACGTGCTCCCGGGCTCTATCATAATACTGCCGTTGTTTTTGACCGTGACGGAAGCATTGCAGGAAAATACCGTAAAATGCACATTCCTGATGATCCTGCCTACTACGAGAAGTTCTATTTCACTCCCGGAGATATAGGGTTTGAACCGATCCAGACTTCTTTAGGAAAACTTGGAGTATTGGTATGTTGGGATCAATGGTATCCGGAAGCTGCCCGTCTAATGGCGCTGAAAGGTGCAGAACTTTTAATTTATCCTACTGCTATCGGCTGGGAAAGTAGCGATACGGATGATGAGAAAGCTCGTCAACTCAATGCATGGATTATCTCCCAACGTGCCCATGCTGTTGCAAACGGTCTTCCTGTTATTTCCGTCAACCGTGTAGGACATGAACCCGATCCTTCGGGACAGACTAACGGTATTCTATTTTGGGGAAATAGCTTTGTGGTCGGTCCGCAAGGAGAATTCTTAGCGCAAGCAGGTAATGACCGTCCGGAGAATATGGTCGTCGAAATAGATATGGAACGTTCGGAAAATGTACGCCGTTGGTGGCCATTCTTGCGTGACCGTCGGATTGACGAATACGAAGGACTGACTAAACGCTTTCTGGACTAGAGTTTGAGATATAATCAATAGTCGTATATTAAAAAACGAAGGGCACAGAGTTTTAATTTTACATTTCACTCTGTGCCCTTTCTATATACTGTATAATGGACTTCTTATTGGAAAGTTATCTTTTTATTAGCCAAAAAATTGGCACCTCCATAAATAAACAAGCCCAGAAATTGCGCAAGATATTCATTAACGTCCAATCCTTCTACTAACAGGATAAGAAATAAGAATTGTGCGGTGTAAGCCACTCCGAAAGCAGAGCAAAAGAGCAGTATCTGTTTCCAGATACTGTTCTTTTTGTTTTCTACGGGAAATATCCAGTACTTACACCAGATAAAATTATGAATCTGAGCTATCAGGTACGCCGTTATATTAGCCACCATATAGTCACCGTCGAATGATATTTCTTTCATCATTAACCATACAACCAACGCCATAATCAAAGCGTTCATTGTACCGATTACTATAAAACGGAATATACGTACTGATTCTTTCACTCTCCTTCCTTGATATCAACGATCAAATTCAATTCGTCAAGTTGAGTCTGGTCAATAGCAGACGGCGCATCCAACATTACATCACGTCCTGAGTTGTTCTTCGGGAACGCAATACAGTCGCGGATAGAATCGAGCCCGGCAAACAGAGATACCCAACGGTCAAGTCCGTATGCCAAACCACCGTGAGGAGGTGCACCGTACTTAAACGCATTCATCAGGAAGCCAAATTGTGCCTGTGCTTTTTCAGGTGTAAAGCCCAGAATCTCGAACATCTTAGCTTGCAGCTGTGCATCGTGGATACGGATAGAACCGCCGCCAACTTCCACACCGTTAATAACCATATCATATGCGTCAGCGCGCACAGCAGCAGGATCTGTATCCAGCAAAGGAATATCTTCTTCTTTCGGATGAGTGAACGGATGATGCATAGCCATTAGACGGCCTTCCTCTTCACTCCATTCGAACATCGGGAAGTCTATCACCCAAAGGCAAGCAAACTTGTTCTTATCACGCAATCCTAATTGAGAACCCATTTCCAAACGAAGCTCGCAAAGTTGCTTACGTGTCTTCATCACATCATCACCGGACAGGATCAAGATCAAATCACCCGGTTTCGCACCGAACGCTTCTTTCATCTGCTGCAATACTTCTTGGGTATAGAACTTATCTACGCTCGATTTCACCGTTCCATCTGCTTCGACGCGGGCATATACCATACCTTTCGCACCAATCTGCGGTTTCTTCACAAACTCAGTCAATGCATCCAGTTGCTTACGGGTATAGGTTGCAGCACCTTCCGCACAGATACCACCCACGTAAGCAGCATTATCAAATACAGAAAATCCGTGGCCTTTCATGATATCCATTAGTTCCACAAATTTCATACCGAAACGTAAGTCTGGCTTATCACTACCATAATATTTCATGGCATCTGCCCAAGACATACGCAGGAACGGTTTGGTTAGTTCCACATCACGAAGGGTTTTAAACAGATGTTTAGCCATTCCTTCGAAAGTGGCGATAATGTCTTCCTGCTCAACGAAACTCATTTCACAGTCAATCTGTGTGAATTCCGGCTGACGGTCGGCACGCAGGTCCTCATCGCGGAAGCATTTTGCAATCTGGAAATAACGGTCGAAACCGGAAACCATTAGTAGTTGCTTCAAAGTCTGCGGAGACTGTGGAAGTGCATAGAACTGTCCCGGGTTCATACGTGAAGGCACAACAAAATCACGTGCACCTTCCGGAGTGGAACCGATCAATACAGGCGTTTCTACTTCGATGAAACCTAACTTGTCAAGATAGGTACGGACTTCGATTGTCATCTTATGACGTAACTCCAAATTAGAGCGGACAGCATTACGACGCAAATCCAGATAACGGTATTTCATACGGATATCGTCACCGCCGTCCGTGTTATCTTCAATTGTAAACGGAGGAGTCATTGCAGTATTCAGTACGTTCAGTTCGGAAACAATGATTTCAATGTCTCCGGTAGGAATATTTGCATTCTTGCTGAAACGTTCGTTTACCGTTCCTTTCACCTGAATAACGAATTCACGTCCCAATTTATTGGCACGTTCACAGAGTTCTGCGTTTACTTCTTCATTAAAAACCAATTGGGTAATACCGTAACGGTCGCGAAGGTCAATAAAGGTCATGCCCCCCATTTTACGGCTGCGTTGCACCCAGCCGGACAACGTAACTTGCTTATTTACGTCAGAGATTCTCAGTTCTCCACATGTATGCGTTCTGAACATATATTTTATTATTTAGATAATTATCACTCGTGTTTCTAATTTTGGACGAGCCAAAACTTTGCAAAAGTACGCAATAATTTGTAATTCGTGAGTAGTAATTAATAAATTTATTACCCCTTTTTCGTCAGTTTCTTTAATATCTTCTTGTTTCTATCTGTTATATTATCTACAATCGCTTCATTCATTAATTTGATTCCGTTCATGTACTCCTGTGCTCTTTGAAGCACATTTGCCGCATCTTTTTCTGCTGCTTGTGGCACTACCACACGCAAACCTCTCTGAATCAATTCAATATTCACATCAGCATCCGTTTCCATAGGATCACCGTCGAAATGTACCACACCCGGAGCGGTTCTACGAATACACAATCGTCTACAACGGAATGTTTTGATACGGCTATTCTGATCAATAGTCTTATTGAATAACTGAAAAGCGAGTGAAGGAACATCTAAAACGGTAAACGGTTCGAGAATGGTCACATCCAGCAATCCATCTGTCAGTGTAGCTTGCGGAGCGATATATGCATTGTTTCCATACTGCGAAGCGTTACCGCATGCAATAAGAAAAGCTTTGTATTTGGTTACTCCATTTTCCGTTTTCAGTTCATAAGTTTCTGGCTGATATTTAAGACTTTCCTGCAATGTCTTTTCCAGATAAGTCAATAACCCACGTTTGCCGGCATGCGCAAACTTCAAGCTAACAAAAGCATCGAAGCCGACTCCGCAGGTACAGAAAAAATCTGTTCCGTTAATCTTGCCATAATCTATTACGTCCATGCAACCTTCATTAAGCACTTCCAATGCTTTCTTCGGTTCCATGGGTATATGCAGGTGCCGTGCAAGTCCATTGCCCGAGCCACAAGGAATGATTCCCAAAGCGGTATCCGTATGCACCAACGAACGAGCTATCTCATTGATCGTTCCGTCTCCTCCGATAGCTACTACTATATCTGCCTTTTCCTCGGCAGCTTTCGCGGCTATTTCTACTGCATGACCGGCTCTCTCTGTATACACTACTTCCCAAGAGTATCTCGCCTTGTCTATTTTTTCATTCAGCAAGCTAAGAATCAATTCCTTACTTTGTGTACCCGAAATAGGATTGACGACGAATATTATTTTCTTCATTCTTTCGTTCATGCTATTCTTGTCGATTGTAGACGACAAAAGTAATACAAATATATTAAATTTTAATCTATTAGAGGTTTCTAATCATACGAAGGCAACTTTTTTCCCTTAAAAAGAACAGATAAAAGCAAATTTTGTTATCTTTGCCCCCTGTTTTAAACACTTGTTAAGATAAAAGGAAATTGGATCATCAGCGAATGATCTGAGTATGAGTATAATAAATTATAATTCATGGGATTATTACAAGAGAAGTTAGCTAAGTACGACCTGCCACAAAAGTTTATGGCACAGGGCGTTTACCCATATTTCCGTGAGATTGAAGGAAAACAGGGTACAGAAGTAGAAATGGGCGGACACGAAGTGTTGATGTTCGGTTCCAACGCATACACTGGCCTTACGGGAGATGAAAGAGTTATTGAAGCAGGTATACAAGCCATGCACAAGTATGGTTCCGGTTGTGCCGGTTCACGTTTTTTGAACGGTACGCTTGATCTGCATGTCCAACTGGAGAAAGAACTGGCCGCCTTTGTAGGTAAAGATGAAGCGCTTTGTTTCTCAACTGGTTTCACAGTTAATTCCGGAGTTATTCCTGCATTGACAGACCGCAATGATTATATCATTTGTGATGATCGTGACCACGCTTCGATCGTAGACGGTCGTCGTCTTTCCTTCTCCCAGCAATTAAAATATAAGCACAATGATATGGCTGATTTGGAAAAGCAACTGCAAAAGTGCAATCCAGATTCAGTAAAACTGATTATCGTTGACGGCGTATTCTCCATGGAAGGCGATTTGGCAAACTTACCTGAAATTGTACGTTTGAAACATAAGTACAATGCTACTATCATGGTAGATGAAGCTCATGGTTTAGGTGTATTCGGAAAGCAGGGACGCGGTGTTTGTGACCACTTCGGATTAACTCATGAGATTGATCTGATTATGGGTACTTTCAGCAAGTCTTTGGCTTCTATCGGTGGTTTTATCGCTGCTGACTCTTCTATCATCAACTGGTTGCGTCACAATGCTCGCACATATATATTTAGTGCATCCAATACTCCGGCTGCTACTGCATCTGCTTTAGAAGCTCTTCATATCATTCAGAATGAGCCGGAAAGACTCGAAGCTCTGTGGGAAGCTACCAACTATGCTTTGAAACGTTTCCGTGAGGCAGGTTTCGAAATCGGTGCTACCGAATCACCTATCATTCCTCTTTATGTACGTGATACAGACAAGACTTTCATGGTTACTAAACTGGCTTTCGATGAAGGGGTATTCATAAATCCGGTTATTCCACCCGCATGTGCTCCACAAGACACATTGGTACGTGTGGCATTAATGGCTACTCATACAAAAGAGCAGATTGACCGTGCTGTTGAGAAGTTAGTAAAAGCATTCAAGGCTTTGGATATTTTGTAATCAGTATTAGAATCATATAAAAAAGCTACTTTCCTGATTCCATAAAAAGGGAAGTAGCTTTTTTTATTTATTGGATGAAATGTATGTTCACATATTAAATTACATCATTTCTGTTTCGCATAGCGAATCTCCATTCCCCGATTATCCAAAACTAACGAGTCAGCCGTTATTTTTTTTATCTTCATTGTATCTATAAACTCAATTGTCTGCCCATTGCCAATACTGTTTCCTGCCAGAATCAGTTGATCACCTTCCTGCTTCCAATTTTTATAAACTAATGTAGCCATATTAACGGAAGATGCAATACCACCTTCTTCCAGTTTAATACCCTGCACTTGGTCTTCCATTCCTGGGATAGGCTCAATCCATACTCCTGTGACGGAAGCAGAGTTTCCACTACATGCAGCCAATAGCCCTGTCAACAAAGTTGTTGCCAACATTTTCTTTTTCATAATTCTACGTTATTGTTAGATTAATTATTTATTGATTCCGGTTTTTCTTTCCTATCACAATCACTTTTTGAGCGGTCGGTATAGTATTTAACCCGGGTTCTTCCTCCTCTTCTATATAATTCACTCTCACCGTATCTCCTAACTCAAAGCCTGCTACATCGTTTGGCTCTTGATCCATTGTACTAATAAAGAGTGTATCTCCTTGCAAGGTAATTAGCATAAAGTTATTCATTGAAGCGTCCTTTACAACTCCGGTTATTATTTTTATCTCTTCAGTTGGGTTAGTCGACAAACTGTCAACTTCTACCTCCTGCTCTATGTTTTGTTTACTTCTCGACTGGCATGAACTAAAACCAATCATAACTGCCAACAATAAAAAAACTTTCATTCTATTCATACACATTCTCCTATTTGATATAAAATTGGAATAGTGCAAAGATAATTTATTCAATTGTCTTTTAAACTAAAAACAACAAAAAACATTGTATTTATTCACTCTTCATTATCAATGCCGGATTGATGCGGACAGCCCTACGAACCTGCCATAACAATGTTCCTAAAGAGATTATTAATGTAAGAATAAAACCTGTTATAAATATATCGACTCCGACTGGAGCTTTCACTGTAAAGTCCTTGGTATAATCATGAATGATATAATAGGCCAAAGGAATAGCAACTGCAAATGCCGCCCCCAGTATATATAGATACTTCCGTACCAGCAATAAGGCCACTTGTTTGCCTGTAGCGCCATTTACCTTGCGCAAGGCTATCTCCCGATATCTCTGGCGAATATCATACAACGACAGACCGAACAGGCCGAGACAGGATATGCAGATAGCCAGTCCGGCAAAAGTGACATAGATCTGAGTGGCTCTTTTATCTTCATCATACAACTTTTTCACTTCATCTTCCACAAACGAGTAATCAAATTCTCCCTGTCCCAACACTTCATCATGCAACTCTTTCAGAAAATCAACCGCTTCTTTACGCTTTCCTTCCACAATTGTCGCTATCAAAGGGTTAGTAGGATTATCTCCTTTATCATATAATATAGCTAAAGGAGCATCTCCTTTCGCCAAATGTCCTGTCCGAAAATCCTCTATTACTCCTACTATTTCGAAAGGAGGATTTTTCCCTTCATCTATTCCCATACTCCACCACAAACGTGATTCCGGCTGTAATGAAGCCTCCTCTATATTCTTTATTTGAAATAACTTCTTAGCTGTTTCGTTGATAATCATTTTATACTGGGCAAACTGATCTTTGTCGTTCCACTCCCTCCCTTCTTTCAGTTTCAATCCGAACATATCCATATACTCTTTATCGGCATTCATAAGGGCTACTTTATGCTTTTCTCCATTATCCGCTTCCAAGTTAATGTAAGGTTCCAGATTTATAGGAATTTCACCATAGCTCCATGTAACGAACAAAGGACACGCATTCATTTTCTGCTTAATGACTTGTTCTTTGTGCTGTTCCAAATCGTGCTCTTTCTGCCATTCTTCATCACTTGCATACCTCCTGTTTTGTGTCTCGTGTGACAGGAATTGGCAAGATATAATATCCTTTGCCCGATAACCCAAATCAGCATGAAGCATAGTATATAACTGGCGCACAAAATACAAGGAAACCACAATTAAACAGAAAGTGATGATATATTGAACGAATAGAAAAAATGCACGAGACACAATGGAATGCCCCCCGACACTGACTGAACGCAATGAGGTGATAGGTGAAGAGTAATTGTATCTTAAAAAGGGATAGATAGACGTAATTAACGGTAACCCGAATAATATAATAAGAGACAGTAGTAAATCAAACTTTAGATCCGATTTCACGGGTATTGAATATACAGTTGCGAATAACCCTGCTGTAACCTCTATCAGCATCCATATAATCAGCATTGAAGTAGCAACCATACATAGATTTTCTGCATATATTTGGGAAAATACTTGAATACCACTCGCACCATACACCTTTTTAACTCCAAACTCACGCGCCCGCTTCAGTATAATAACCGTGTAGATATTGATAAAATTGAAAATTCCGACCAGCAACAGCATACATGCTACAACAGACAACACAATAACATGTTCTTTATTTCCTCTTAAGAAGAAACCGGATGCAGAGCTTACCACCTTATTAAAATATAGCTCTTTCAATGGAAAAAGCCTGAATTGTATAGGTGAATGACTAAAACAAATCAATGACTGTGGTTTAGAGATTTTTTCATTAAACTTAGCCAACTCCGTACCCTTAACCAAACGTGTTATACAAAATCCCATTCGGCTCCAATCCATATATTTTCCCTGATTCACAGGAGTTATCAAATCAAACTGCAAAGAGGATTTGGTATCCGGTTCATCTACAATTCCCCGTATAGTAAGTGTATAGCCTGCGGAAGAAACAAGTTGCTTTCCAAGCGGGTTTTCATCCTTAAAAAGATGTTTAGCATATTTTCGGGTAATGATCGCATCATCCGGACGTTGAATAGTCTTAATGCCTGAAATGACAGGATAATCCATTAGTTGTAGAAAGAAACTATCGGTCACTAAAACATTGGCTTGAAAACGGTGATCATCAACTATGATATAATCATCCTTAAAAGAAATGCAATATGAATACTTTTCTACTTCCGGATTCTTCATCGGATCAATAAAATTAGGATCATTATTCCTGTCCGTATTGTCAATTATTGAAATATGACTGTTACTTCTTTGAGCTGTCAATATATATAATTGATCCAGATCCTTGCAAAAGTGGTCTACGGTCACTTCCTGATGAATATAACGTACGATTATTAATGTTGCCGCTACACTAATCGCAAGCCCTATAATATTTATTATCGTATAAATCCTAAAACGAAACAGGGCCTTGATAGCTGATAACTGGTTCTTCATATTGCTTTTATTAAATAATATTCTTACTCACTTTTAATCACCTCTGCCGGATTCTGCCGGGCTGCTTTCCATACTCTCCAAATAATGCTCAGGAAAATGATAAGAAGCATTACAATAAATATTCCTCCATATATCCAAAGACTTATCGGAGTCTGTTTTACATAACTTTCAAGCCAATGTTTCATAATGACGTATCCTAATGGAAAAGCGATACATGATGCAATGATAAGCAAAAGCAGATATTCTTTAAAGAATAAATTCAGAATTGTTCCTATACTGGCACCATTGACTTTACGAATAGCAATCTCTTTACGACGTTGCTCGCACGATAAAGTAACTAAAGAAAAGATGCCGAATACGGCAATTGCTATGCATATAAAGGAAACAATACTCAATAGCATATTTAAAGAATTTTCCGATTTCATGTACTCATCGTATTTCTCCTCCATATTAATCAAACGTAATTCTGCATTCGGATTAACTTTATAAGCTTCTTCTCTCAATTTTTGAGAAACATTTTTCCAGGTACCCTCTTTAAACTTAAAAATCAAATGACCTCTACTTTCACTTTTTTGCTTGTTGTCCGGCAAGAAGAATATAGCTGGAGTAACCGGATGTATCGGGGCATTATAATAAATATTTTTAATAACCCCTTTTACTATACATTTTTCGTTCAGGTGTATCTTCTTTCCAATAGGATGATCCCAACCAAAAGCCTTTGCCGCAGCTTCATTTATAAGGACCGCCTCTTTCCCGTCTTTTTCATCCAACATATTACCTTCCAAAACTTCAACTTGGAAAAAATTAGCATAATCCTGATTGATGGTTTCCTTCTCTAACTTGATACGTTGTTCTTTGTCCGCCTGTCCTTCCCATTCCCTCACTTCATAACTATAAAATGACATTTTAGGAATAGGAGTATAAAAGCCATATAAACATTCTATAACATCAGGCATTTGTTCCAGAATTTCTTTAAAAGGAACACCTTCAAATCCATAACCGGAAGCTATAACTCCTATATTATGTCTATTCAACCCAAGTTCTTTTGAATTCAATAGATAATCCAGCTGTTTCATCATCACCATAGTACAAAACACCAAACCAATACTAACAAATAATTGAAAGGAAACACTTCCTTTATAAAACCAACCGGAAAGATGAAGATTTGATTTATGTTAAATACTATCAAGCAAAGACTGCTTGCTGACATATCGGATAAGTATGGCTGCCAGACTTATAGTTATCAATATTAATAATAATATATACATAAGCGTTTCACTATAATAGAATGAAGTATCCTCGGCTATTTGTGATAGAGATCTAAAGCCCGGTAAAATGAGTTCTATTATCATAAGTCCTAATCCCGATGATACAATGAGTAACAATACCAATTCCCAAAGAAGCAATGACAGCAAACTACCATTAGAAGCTCCATTTACTTTCCGTAATGCCAATTCACGTTTTCGCATTCGAATACGAGTAACAAGCATTGTTAAATAGTTACATAATCCACAAATAATAACCAAAGCTCCAATCCAGGCAAAAAGACGAATGTGATTCAATTTGACATTAACATCTTCTCTCGGATGTGTACTTCGTAAGGTAGATAATAAAGCAATAGGAGTAGACATTAACTGTTTATATGAGTCTTGTTGCACTTCATATTTAGCCAATCTTTTCTCCAATGCATTTATATCACTATTAGGGTAAATACGGAAAAGTGTATGGCTTCGTTGACTCCCCCAATGTGGATCTTGATCCTCATAAGGTAATAATATATCAAAAGGATATAAAGAATGACCTTCCCATGATTTTACCACTGCAACTATTGTCATCTTTGTATTATTTGTATTAGGAAATATCAATTGCTTACCTATCGGAGATTCAGTTCCAAATATTTGCTTAGCAATTTTATCAGTAATAGCAATCTGGTTATTCTCTAATCTCATACGGTTGCTTCCTTCTAATACAATAATATTAAAGATTGAGACAAAGTTTGAATCAACTCTTAATTGTTGTGTCTGATATACATTTTTCTCATATTCAATGGGTATTATGTTTTTTTGTATTATATGGCAAGCCTTTTCTACTTCCGGACAGTTTTTCATTATATAATCAGCCAACAAACTTGACGAATAATAAGAGAATCCGTCTCCTTGCAAATCAAATTTATCACCTGCCAGATAAATACGGTCTGCTCCTTCATGAAAATTATCATACGTCATTTCATAACGAATCCATAATACGGAAAGCGCAAAGCAAGTAAAACCAACCGATAATCCAATTATGCTGATAAGTGTCTGCGTTTTGTATTTTACTAAGTTACGAAAAGCTACTTTTAAATAATGTGTAATCATAATATCACCATTAATTATTATTCATTCTTAATTACTTCTGCCGGATTCTGCAAAACAGCTTTCCATACTTGGCAGCCTATACATAGTAAGATAAAAAATCCTATAATTCCAAATATAGCTACATATATCCATACCTCAATCGGCGTTTGCCTTACATACCGATCAATCCATTGTTTCATTAAAACGTATCCGACAGGAAAAGCTATTATAACAGCTGTTGCCAGCAACAATAAATACTCACGGAAAAATAGATGAAGAATATGATATACCTGTGCTCCGTTGACTCTACGTATGGCAATCTCCTTACGACGTTGTTCACAAGATAATGTAACCAATGAGAATATTCCGAACAAAGAGATCAGAATACAAACTAATGATACGAAAGTCAACAGCTTCATTAAAGCACTTTCCGAACGGAGATACTTATCATATTCTTCCTCCTCATTAAACAATCGTAAATAGGCATTCGGAAAATCTTCTTTATGCATGGCCTCAATCGCTTTCCGGCATTCGTGCCAGGAACCTTCCTCAAATTTAAACAAAATACTGGCACGAAACAGCAGATAATTTTGTGCTTGAGGTTGTTGTAAAGCGATACATCCCGGAATACTTGTAGGCGGTTGATAACAGAAATTCCGGACAACTCCTACCACTCTATATGAATGAAGAATTTTGCCATCCTTCTCATATCCCAAAGTCTTTCCTACTCCTTGGTTCCAACCAAATATCCGAAGTGTATTTTCATCAATTACAATATCATTGGGAGCATTCTTTTCTGAGAGCAGTTCGCCTTCAATTAATTTCAAATCATAAAAATCAAAGAAATCCTTCATTGCAGGCATTATGCCAACAGTTATAGGTTCTTCTACTGCTTCAGACATATCCTCCCAATGGTTCATTTCCGCATACATCATTGGTCCGGTAGGGATAATCGGAAAATAACGGGGAGGCAGAACTTCGGTCACCATAGGTAAAGCTGCTATCTTACCGCCCCACTGTTTTATATCACCTCTCCATAATGCAACATTGGCAATATTATGACGTTCCATTCCTAAGTCTGTATGCTTCAGGAAATAAATCTGTTTCATTATAACCACTGTACAGAATATGAAAACAAGACTGACTATCAATTGTATAACAATCCCGAACTTACGGAAAGCATACGGTCTGTTTACTGAAACTTTCCCTTTGACAGCGTCTTGCAAAGTTCGGCGACGAAAATGATATAGTGGTATCTGAGCCAACAAAAGAGACAAAGCTATCACAATAAACAGATATACTAAAATCTCTCCATAATAAGAGTTGGGAGCTATTCGTGTGAACTCGAGGAAACGGGACATACATATTTCAATAAAGAACAATCCGGCTACCAAAGCTATAAACTGAACAATCAATAGTTCAACGGTCAACTGAACAAACAAATCTTTATGAAGCTGAAAGCCTACGAGCAT
>ENA-UOIV01001622-UOIV01001622.1-human-gut-metagenome-genome-assembly--contig:-C59-NODE-1622-length-18172-cov-20.128829_pt1 | contig 18172 bp, 14 predicted proteins | sample MGYA00242333_ERZ723880 | MGnify/ENA metagenome assembly ERZ723880 | reverse complement strand
TCTTTGCGAATGCGCTCTTCGAGTAATTTCATTGTATGTCTCCTCTTTTGTTTCTTCTTAATATATTTTAATGATGTCGGGGTCAAAAGCCCCCGACTTTGATACCTACGAATTGCTTCGTGCTACGCACTACCACAATTCTACCCAATATTCGCATATCGTGGAATTATCATCCCACTTTTATGCTCTTATGTCTTTTATTATACGCAGGATATTAGTCCTTTTTCAATAGAAGAACTATATTTCTTGCTATTTTGACAACATTTTGCTATGTTAACCATGAGAATACTGAAATTACGAGGTGCCTTATGCCTATCAGAGGATATATCATAGAAAAATATAATGCTATGACCAACGCTTATACCTGCAATCGTCTGGTACAGGAAGCTTCTGCCCTGGATATGGATCTGCAGATTGTAGGGATCCACGATACTATGGTCTCTCCGCATGGTGTTATAAATCATGGTAAAATACTGGAACCCGTGGATTTTGTCATCAACCGCTATAAATGGGGGCGGGAAAAGGATGCTATAAATGCACTTGCCACCCGAAGCTATAATCCTTTAACTGCTTATAATATCTATATTAATAAATTTGAACAGGTACGAAGGCTTCATTCCGAAGCCTTTCTGATCCCGAAATATCTTCTGGGAACTTCACTGTTGCCTTTTTCTTCTATTGTAGAACAATTGGGGCTTCCTTTTGTCGGTAAAGGACTGGAAAGCTCCATGGGCGAGGAAATCGTCTGCATCCGGGATAAAGCTTCTTATGAAGAGCTCTCTCTTAACTACCCTTCCTCCAAGGAATGGCTCTTCGAAGAATTTATCTCGGAAAGCTACGGCAGGGATCTGCGATTTTACAGCATCCGCGGAGAAGCCGTTGCTTGTATGCAGCGCCGATCCCAGGGGGATTTCCGTGCAAATGTAGCTCTGGGCGCTTCGGTAGATCCTTACCCTGTCACGCCCGGCATCCGTGCCATAGCCGCAGATATTTACGAACAGACCGGACTGGATTTTCTGGGAATTGATCTGCTTTTTGGCAGAGAAAAACCTTATTTTTGCGAAATCAATGTTATGCCGGGACTGGAAGGCATTGAAAAAGCCTCCGGTATTAATGTTGCAGCAAAAGTTATGGAAACAATACGATCAGACTTTGCATAAGGAACTCATCTCATATTTGTACCTGCACAGTGTACGAAAATATACGATACTATCGTATCAATAAAATTGCAGGTTACGGAAAGGTATGCTTATTTTTATGAATAATGTTTCCGGAACACCACTGGAATTTCATAAATTCACTACGCAGAAAGAGGCGGAAGACTTCGTCTATGCTTCCTATCTGCGGGCTGCCACACATCAGGACTATGCCGCTCAGGATGCCGGAAAAAGACATCCTGAGCTGACGAGATCTCTGCTCCGACAGAAATCGATTGCTCCCTGTGTCGTCGTCACCGGAAGCAAGGGAAAAGGATCCGTTGCCAATATGATTTCCCGGATCCTGCAGACAAATTTATCCGTAGGCCTAATGACCAGTCCTCATATTACGGATTTCAGAGAGCGTTTCCGCGTCAATGATACCATGATCAGTGAAACCGACTTTTGCCGTCTGATGGCACAGATCCGGCCGGAGATTCTGGACATTGCCTCCGATCTGCCGGAGTCGGTATGTATCAGCCCCATGGGCATTCAGGCGGACCTGGCACTGACTTATTTTTCGGAAAAACATACAGATTTCAATGTATTTGAATGCGGCAAAGGAGCAAAATATGATGATGTGAACAACATTCGTCACGATTATGCCGTGATCAATCGGATTTTCTTAGAGCATACAAGAGAGCTGGGAGATACGCTGACTGCCATTGCAGAAGATAAATCCCACGTCATCACCGGGGAGCAGAAGTGTGTTTATTTTGCGGAACAGGCGCAGGAAGTATTGAAAGTGCTGGTTCGCCGTGCCGAGGCTATGCAGGTTCCCTACAAAATATATGGTCGGGATTTTCAGGCAGAAAATATCCGCTATACCTGTTCCGGTATGCTATTTGATGTGGTGATCGGAGATAACATTTATCCTGATTTACAGATTCCGTTATTGGGAAAACATCAGGCGAAAAACTGTGCACTGGCTCTGGCTCTGTGCGTGGATATCATGGCAGATCTTTGCCGGGAATCCAATGCTCCGGATATATTTTCAGATACAATGTGCAATCAAATTCGCCGCCAACTGTCTGCGATCCATCATCCGGGGCGGATGGAGATTCTAAGTTCGGACCCTTTTATCCTGCTGGATGCGTGCATCCATTCCGCCAGCTGTGAAAATGTAAAAGAAGTTCTGCGTCATCTGGGGATTTCGAATTGTACGGTAATTGTGGGGATTCCGGAGGATAAAGATTACGCAGGGGTGATCCGGTCCATGAGGGAAGTTGCGAACCGAATCATTCTCACCAAATCCGGGAATCCGCATTATCATTTTTCCCAAAAACAGCAGGAGTCATTGGCAGAAGAGGGTATTGGCACGATATGGACAGATTCCGTGAAACAGGCACTGACTCTGACAGGTTCTTGTCCGGATCCCATCGTAATCTTGGGAACGACTTCGGTAATTTCCGAAGTAGAGCGGATTTTTCGGCAATCTTAACTTGCTCTCACCGGATACAGGTGCTACAATGAGGGCAAATAGAAGAGTAGCAAAACATTACGCAGAAAGGAGAAGTCCCATGACAGGTATTTACGGAATCAATTATTCTAATAATTATAGTCTGACCGGCAATTACGGATACGCTTATTCTACCGGTGCGGTATCTTCCGCACAGCCCGAAGAGAAGGGTATGGTGGTAAATCCCGGAAAATCCGATGTAGAAAAGCCTGGCAGAAAGTCTTCTCCCGCAGAATGCGAAACCTGCAAGAACCGGAAATATCAGGATGGTTCCAACGAAATGGTCTCCTTCAAATCTGCATCTCATATTTCACCACAGGCTTCCTCCTCCAGAGTTCGTGCCCACGAACAGGAGCATGTAACGAACGCTTACAACAAGGCCGCACAGAACAACGGCAAGGTTCTCTCCGCCACAGTGTCCCTGCGAACCGCGGTATATCCCGAATGCGGCACCGTCTACACCGCCGGCGGCACCACCACGACCAAGATCAGTTACCGTGACGAGAGCAATCCTTACCAGCAGAACAAAAAATCTGCCGATGCCGCCATGCTGATTGGACGGAATCTGGATCTGAGTGCGTAAATGAAACATAATTTTTGACACGCGAAAGCCCCCACCTTTTATGATATGTGAGGGCTTTTTTATTTTCATTTTAATACGCCACATACCAGTCCCGGCAGGGCAGGAGAGCGAATCCATCGAATTTTTCCGCATCTGTATAGTAAATGATATATATCTTATTTCTGTCGATGTGCTCCCAGTCGATTCCCATGGTGAAGCGGATTCCTTTTCCCAGAAAATCCTTCGGCTTGGGAGGTACATCGCTTAAGTTCCTGTTGGCAAGGTATTCTGCAGCGTCAATCTCTCCGTAGAGCAAAACACTGGGATATTTGATGGCATCTTCGATCTCGATCTCACGACCGCTTTCCGCCGCAATCTCCATGGCTTTCTGTACAGCTTCCTCGCTGCCTTCCTGAAAATAGGCACTGACCAGCTCTTTATAAGAAGTAAAATATGCCTTTTCAAATTGTACATTTTCCCCCAGCAGAAGTGCTGCCAAAAGAATGCTTACTGCAATTTTTCCATAGAAATTCACTTTTTTCCCCAGAAAATCTGTCAAAGAAGACACGCACAATGCTCCGCACAGAACAAGAGGAATATAGATGCAGTTGATCTGGGTCATTCCCACGGTAACCAGTAATCCCAGCAGCAATGCGCCGGTCAGTTGAAAGAATATCATCCATAATAATGTTGTCTGTCTCTTCTGTAAGGCTAGGATCAGGCGGATCACCAGTAAAAAAACTCCCAGAAAGATCAGTACTCTGGCTGTGATTCCGAAAAATCCAAACGGCATGATCACATCGTAGGGACGACCGATATCCTGCCGATACAGAAGATACAGCAGATTTTTGAAATTGTATAAAATATCACGGAAAGAGGATGCTATTTCATTCACTCTGAAATCCGTCATTACATAGACCGAAAAAGGGCCTATGGAGAACTCTGGGAGGATTCCTCTGTTTACCAGTAAAAACGCCAGCAACGGAAGTGCCAGTAATCCAATGATCACCACATGGATCACGAAATATTTGTCGATCTTCAAAGTCTTTGTAAGAAATCCGTATCCCCATTCCAACAACAGAAGGAGTGGAACAATAGGCCAGATGGTCGCATAACAATACAGGCTCAAACCGTAGGAAAGTGCCGACAGAATAAGTAATCTCGGTTTTTTCAGGCCATAAACAAAAAAGGTCAGTCCAAAAAGCAGGAACCCGGGTGCCAGATTGGACTCCAGCCCCCATCTTGACATCATAATATGCCAGGGACATACACTGAGAAGAAGCATGGCCCACAGTCCGGCCGCTTCATTCACCATCTCTTTCATCAGAAAAGAAACCGCCACCAGAGATAAAATTGCTACAATGGCCTGCGGTAGTCTTACTACCAGTGGAGTGATTTTACCTCCGGTGAACACCATAAAAGGAAGCATGAGATACGAGTTCAGTGCATTCTGCCCGCCTCCCCAGGACTCGAAATACACAGGATAGGAGTGTCCTGTGGAATCGATCCCACTGTGAAACAGTGAATACGCATTAAAAGCCCCATAAGCCTCGTCCATCTGGTAACCGCCCGGAACCTTTCCTAACTGCGCCAGCCGCAATATAGAACCAAATACTAATATGAGACAAAACAATATGGTGTATTTATGTTGTTCTATTGTTTTCTTTAATGTCATAGGTCTTTTATATCCTTTTTGCTTTCCAATATCCATTTGGGATGAATATTATTTTCTTCTGTTTTTTATTTTATCATATGGGATATTGGATTGTCTCTGTAAAAGTGAAAATTACTCTCTTTCCACCTACTGTGGTAAATTCAAAGTTGGATTTTTCAACAGTGTGGCAATAACCGGGGTATATTTAGATACTCCATAGTCTTCAACAATACTGGTTATTCTAGCGCCTGCATCTTTTGATGAAGCACCACATAAGAAAACCCTTTCATCAGCAGTTCCATAATCCAATACGATAAATCGATCATGAAATATACCGCCTGTCTTTTTCATTGACAAATTTACTGTTGGGTACTCCTTGCAGAAATCTATAAATTCTATGTTGTGAAGTTTATTATTTCCAACATTATCACTGAATAAAATAATATTTACTCCTGTAGGAGAATTTTTAAGATGTACCAGCGTTCTTAATCCAATATAATTGTCAACGACATATATTGACGACTTTGCCTGCTTGTAAATGGACTCATACACCTCATCTGCACTACTGAATTTTGCATTAAACATGAGCCACTTGTCATCATCATCTGAAACAAAGCTGTTCATCATATCAGCCAACTCAGATTTTGTAACAACATCCTTCAAGCCTTCTGCAACATCTGAAATCTGCTTTTCAAGAGATATCATATCTGAGTTGATTTTGTTAATTTCTATTCTGTTGTTAGCAGTCTCCATGCTTAACTGAAGTATTTCCCGCTGACCGATAAGATCACGATTTTCTAATATGTAATCTTTCATTTTCTTAAAGGTTCTTATTAATGCCTTGCTCTGCTTAACAGCCAACGGTCCTTTCAAGACAGTCATCAGCATATATAATCCTTGCTCTGTAAATACATGAGGATTATAACGACTTTTTGAACTTATATTTGCGGTACAATTTTTGTACCGCAAATCTTCTAATTCCTCATCTGTCAATTCAAACATAAAATCTTCATCAAATTTTTCAATATTATTTTTTACCTGTCTATTAAATCCCTTCGTATCATAGCCATATATCTCTGCTAAATCAGCATCAAGCAATACCCTTTTACCCCTAATTTTATACAGTTTTTCTTTTAGATATTCTTCTGTTACTTCTATTACTGTAACATCGATTTCTTTCTTTTTATCTTCTGCCATAGAACTCCTCCATCCATTTGCGGTCAAAAAAATCGTCCGCAACTCTCATATAACATATTGCTGACATCAGCAAAATGGTCTATTCCTCTTTTTCCCTCAGTTTGTCATAATACGCTTTATACCTATAGATTGTCCTCTCACTGACATTGTTTCGCTTCGCAATTTCTACCATTGTCATGCCGCTCTCATACCCAACAACAAAATCATTATAAATTGCCATCCACTTGGCGTTATGTTTCTGACGACCGCTTAACTTACGATTTCTGTAATACTCCAATTCCTCCCGAAGTTTTGCATTCTCTTTTTCCAACTCCTCAATTCTTTTTAATGCCTCTTCAATATTTATAACTTTATCCATCTTAATGTTCCTCCAATATGCCATTTTCATTTTGTCTATATCATATCAATCAAGCTTCTATATGTCAATTTGATTTTGTCATCAATTAATTCTAAGCATAAAAAAGGAACCGATCTCTCGATTCCTTCTCATTCCTATATTCTCTTTACTATTTCTTCCTCGTCAACAGGCACACCGTCTCACAGAACATATTTTATCGCAAGACTTTTAAAAATGGAATAGATTTTACCAAACGACAGTTTTCAAAAAACTTATCTGTCAAAAATTAATTTCTCCCACGGTTCATATCCTGCCATGTAGCCGAATTCTTCCTCCTTTCTGAATCCTTCAAGAAGTTTTTCTTTTACACCATCTAATATAGCTTCATCAATATCTCTGAACTTCATATGCTTATATAAACCGGACTTTCTAAAATCATACATAGTACCCACATTATCAAGAAGATGTTTTACCACCTTATATGTTCCCTCTACATCTTTCCCTGCACATACAATATCAAGCATTGGCGAATACTCATTATATTTTCCCATTTCCAATGTATGTGCAACTGCCTGTACCTTCCCTGACAAAAATCTCGCATAACCGATATCATTTTCCCGCAATGCCAGTCCCGCCATTGTGGAAAGAACAAAATTAAGTGTACTAAAGCCGGAAAAAATAATATTTTCATATTTTTCATATGCTTGTTTGATTTTTCCCTGCTTCTGGAGTAATCTTCCCTGATAATAACTTTTCATAGGATCGTATTCTGAAAAATAGTCCAGATATTTTTCTGCCTTGGTGTAATCCTTCTTACGTAAATAAAATCCAAATAAGGAATCTGCTGCATGATGCTGTATCTCTTCATTCTCATCATGTAGTGCCAGCTCATACCATGCGTTAATCTGCTTATCATATTTTTCCTGATTCGTGCATTTATCCGTTATTCTTCTTGCATCAAGCATTACCGCAGTCTGCCAGATAAGCATATTACAATTCGGATATTCCTTTATAAGTCTCAATGCCCATTCATAAGTCTTTTCATAGCCTTCTTCTGAAAACATCCTGTCCATCTTCCTGATAATTTCTTCGATTTCAGTATCTGAAAGTTTTTCATGAAAAGAAAGTAATGTATCAAGTGAAATATCAAGCAGTCTTGCAATTGGTGCCAGCAGTTCAATATCCGGCTTGGAATTACTATTCTCCCATTTGTTTACAGCCGGTGTCGTCACGCCTAATCTGTTTGCCATCTCCTCCTGCGTCATACCAGCTTCTTTTCTGTATTTTTTTATAACAACGCCTATATCCATTTGCTTCATCTCCTAAAAAATTCAAAAGCTTTTGTATACTCAGCATATCAGATTCATATAGATTGCTCAATTGAACAGTGTTTAATTTCTATTCAATTTAATTAACCAGTAGGAAATGTTGCTAAAATACTGTTTAGATTTATCATACATACAAAATGGAAGTTATCTATTTCTCCTCTTCGTTAAGACCTAGTTCATTACATATTACTTGCTATCCCTGATACCTTATTCTTTCTACCAGCGTTTCCTTTTTCAGATTACTGCTTAAAACACAGGAAAGCACAATTTGTAGAATACCAACCAGAAGAATCATAACAAGAATCGGGATAAGAGGAACGTGATAAACGTTCATTCCAAAAATCCCATTATGCTTCGCATAGGAAAACAGTGCATAGCCAAGGGGCAGACCGGCAGCAAGTGCGACGCAGATGGTGCCAACCGTAAAAATCAAGCCCTGTATTTGTAAGCTCAGATTCAACTGCTTATTAGTCATGCCTACCGCTTGCAGCACACCGTATTCCTGCTTCTTCGTGGTGATATTGATGATCATGGTGTTTGCCAGATTCATAAACCCAATGAGACCGACAATTGCCATAAACAGATAACAGCCAAGCTTCATCATGCGGGCTGCGGATTCTGCATATTGTAACTGTGCATGATAGGTATCCATTTTTATATGCGAAGTATTAGAAATCAAAGTATTCAGACTCTGTTCCACAGATGCAACATCTTTTTTATCACAGTCCACCCACAGATAGCCATAGGCTGTTCCCCTCGGATTCATGGAACGGTATACACCTTCCGGAATGACAAGATAAGTGTCCGCGCTTACAAAGGATCCTGCAATCTTTCCCTGATAGGTATAGGTTTCACTTCCATTCTCAAAGTCAAATGCAATGGATTCACCCGGAGCATATCCATCTTGTTCCATCCACATCAACCAACCAAAGAAAATTTCACCATTCTTTACCGCCTGATCATTGTCCATAGAGCCAATATCCCCGTCCTGGCGCATAAAATCAAAATCATTTTTACTCACAATATCAGCCGGAAATCTTGTTCCGTTCAGATTTACAGAGACAATCTCTCTCGTCATGACATCTGTCACTCCTGGAATGCTTTTGATTTCTTCAATCATTGAATCATTCAATGGATTATCCGTCAGAATCGTATCCAGATTATTCTCCGGATAGGCTTCATCATAATTCTGGGAATAATCCAGCTGCAACTCAAATTGTCCATGGTTGATTGCAATCCGCGCCTCGTGCTCCGTGTCAATATTCCCAACATAATTAGAGATAATTACAAACAATACACAGGAAAGCCCCATGGTAAGAATCGTAGCAATGGTTCTTTTCGGATTGCCTGTCACATTTGCCATTGCCATGGAGAAAACGGTGACATCTTTTCTGCCTTTTCGTCTGCCCTGTTTTTGCGTTTTGGATTCGTCAAGATACCGTGTCGCTTCGATGGGTGAAATCCGGGAAACAATTTTCATGGGTTTGCGCAGAGCCAAAACGACCGTAAGAAACGATACAAAAATGCAGATGAGCATAATTGTCAGTGAAAACAGAGGCACCTGATGGTTCTTGATTCCGGACGATACCAGATTTCCCTGCTCCACCAGCCGGTTGAAGCTGACTTTTGCAATCAGGAAACCAAACAGCAGCCCCAGCGGTATCGAAGGAACCGCCAGAAGAATGCCCTCACGAAAGATCAACTGCTTCATCTGCTTTCTGGTTGCACCCAGCGCCTTGATTTTTCCGTACTCCTGAACCTTCTGGGCGATCCCGACCTGGAAGATATTATAAATGACCACAACGGAAAACAGCACGATTCCGAGGATCAGGGTTCCACAAACCACAATCATTTCATAGCTCGGCTGCAATACCCACTGCAGGTAGAGGTCATTGATGATCACGTTTTTCTGGTCAATGCCGCAGGAATCCGCGATTTCTTTTATAACAGGCGCAACATTATTCATAGATACATTTGCAGAATCGCTCAAGGTAAAATAGATATTATATTGCCTGTCACCCTCCGCAACACGCTCATTATAAAAATCCTGCGAACCGAATACAACATAGGAAGCCTCGATGGTATATTCATCCCGGTCATATAAAATCCCGCTGACAGTAAATTCCACCGGTGCGTATTCCGACTGCATGCCGGAACGGTACTCCAATGTTACGGTGTCTCCGACCTTTACATCATGGTATCCCACTGCATCAAAGAAAGTGCGTCCTGCGGCAATTTCCTGCGCCTTTTCCGGATAGGTACCTTCCTTCAACACATATTCCTGATTATAGGGAAGCATTTTCCTGACCGTTTCATCCGCACTGACAAAGCCGCCATTTTCATTTCCTTTCAGGATGCCCTCCGTACACATGATGCCGATATCAGATATCTCAGCTCTGCGTTCCACTTCTTTTAATTGCGTACCATCTGCGGCGATAAACAGGCCGTAGTTGCTTCCGTATGAGCCTGCCGCCTGACTTTTCTGCAAACGTATCATTCCATTTCCCACAGTACTGATGATAACAAGCAGCATCGTGGTCAGACAGATTGCCATCATAATCAGTATACTTCTTGTCCTGTTCCTTTTGTCATTGCTATATGCAATCCTGCTTATTGTCTTCATCTGAAATCCACCACCTGTCCGTCCTCAATCACCAGTATACGGTCAGCGACCTGCGCAATTTCGTCATCATGGGTAATCATTACAATTGTCTGTCCATATTTTTTTGCTGTCATCTTAAGCAGAGCGATTACCTCATCACTGGTCTTAGAATCAAGATTGCCTGTCGGCTCATCTGCAAATATAATTTCCGGACGATTCACCAGTGCTCTTGCAATTGCTACTCTCTGCTGCTGTCCTCCGGATAACTGATTTGGCAGATTATAAATCCGGTTTTCAATCCCCAGAGTTGCAATAATATCATTTACATACGCTTCATCCACTTTTCTTCCATCCAGCCCCAGTGGCAGTACAATATTTTCCCAGACATTAACAGATGAAACCAGATTAAATGCCTGAAAAACAAATCCGATTTTTCTTCTGCGGAAAACAGCAAGGGCATCTTCCTTCATCCTGTATAAATCTTTCCCTGCTAAAGTAACACTGCCTTTTGTCGGGGTGTCTAGCCCTCCAAGCATATGAAGTAATGTACTTTTACCGGAACCTGACTTTCCAACAATTGCGACAAATTCTCCCTGCTCAATCTGAATGTCCACCTGATTGACCGCTTTGACCTGATTCTCACCTGCGCCATAAAACTTACAAAGCTGCTTGGTTTCTAATATCACACTCATGTGTTGCCTCCTTTTCATCCTACATCCAAATTGTATCAGGGCAATCTTTCATTTCACTTTCAAAAACGAGCAGAAGTCTTACAGAATTGTAAGATTTCTGCTCACTTAAAATTTAACCAACATATGGTAATTGAATCACAAACGTGCTTCCTTTTTTCTTTTTGCCGGAGGTTACCGTAATCGTACCTGCGTGTTTTTCGATAATTTCTCTCGATAGAAAAAGTCCGATTCCTGTACCACTCTTTTCCATGACCTCCTTGGAACTTCCTCTGTAAAATCGTTGAAAAATTTTGTGATACTCATTCTGCGGAATACCAATTCCCTGATCCTCAATTTCCATTCTTACAAGATCGTTTCTTTTTTGTAATCGGATAAATATTTTTGAACCACCCGGACTGTACTTGACCGCATTATCCAGAACGTTGATCACAGCTTCACCAAGCCACCTTTTATCCTGCATAATCGTGCATGTTTCCAGCTCTTTTGCATAGTCAAAAACGAATTCAATTTCTTTCTCATCCGCTTTTGGATAAGTACAGTTCACAGCAGATATGACAGTATCCATAAGCGGAAGTTTTTTCTTATTAATCTGAATCAGTCCAGTTTCCATCTTGGATATTTCAAGAAGCGACTGCAATAATGTCTCCAGTCCATCCAGAGCACTCCGACAACGGATACGAAACTCCTCCTGTTCTGTGGCACTTAAGTCATTCTGCATCAGCACACTAAAACATGTATCCAAAGCTGCAACCGGTGTCTTTAACTGGTGAGAGATATCAGAAACCATTTCTTTTGTGCTCTCTTTTTCTTCCCGTGCTTCTTCCTTTAGCAGCTGAATATGATGTCCGATTGCTTCAAGCTGGTCATTCAATTTTTCCAGTTCAGCATGATTTTCCGTTTTCAGTAAATCATCAAATTTATTTTCACGGAATCTGATCAGAATTTCTTCCAACTGGTCTAAAATTTTCTGATGACACGCATCTTCTTTTTTCTTCCAATAAAGTAAAAAAGTCAATAAAAGCACACATATCACAGTGCTTACAGCACCGGTCACCATAATCTGATGCCGGAATTGCAAATAAAATGCATTCCCTTTATTACCCCAGTATCCATATTGCTCCAATAATTGCCTTCCTTGTTCGTTGGTTTCAATATCCTTATCCTTAAGCAATTCCGAAACAGCATCCAGCCCGGAAAATTCTTCCTTTGCAGCAATCTCTGTCATAAGATTCATTTTATATTTATAATCTTCATAAAACACATATGTGGTAAAGCAATTTAATATTGCAAACAATACTATGACAGGCAATACCAAGGAGAGCGCTACTGTGATCTTCTTGCGATATCTCTTTGTCACTGCCTTACCTCCTGATTCCATATATACCCAAGGCCTCTGATATTCTTTATATAGACCGGTGCAGCCGGATTGTCTTCGATTTTCTCACGGAGTCTTCTGACATTAACAGCGATTGTATTTTCATCCACAAAATCCCCTTCCAGATCAAACACATTTTCCAATATTTGTGTTTTTGAAAGAATCTGTTTCGGATTCTGAAGAAAAAGAGTCAGCATTTTCAACTCCGTTTTCGTCAGACTGATTTCACGACTCTTTATCAGGACTTTCATTTCTTCTGCGATAAATACGATATCTCCGGAAATCATCTTTCCGGCTTCCGTTTTCTCCTGTCTGCGGCGGAAATGTGCTTCTATTTTCAAAAGAAGTACCGAAAGACTAAACGGCTTTGTAATATAATCATCTGCCCCTGCTTCATATCCCATAACCTGATCCATCTCCCGATCTAGTGCTGTGAGGCAAATAATGTATGTATTATAATTGCATCTCATCCACCTTACAAATTCCAGTCCATTCCCATCCGGAAGATTCACATCACAAATAGTAACATCCACATTATGATCACTTGCAATTCTTTTCGCTTTTTCCACTGATTCTGCTGAAAAAACCTCATATCCGGATTTTTTCAGTGAGAATGTAATTCCACGATTTAAATTTTCATCATCTTCAACCACGAGTATACCTGGCATAGCATCTGCACCTCTCTTTATTAACTATTCATCTTAAAATGCTTCAATGCCTCCACAATTGCACTCTCTTTATCTTCTGGACACTGCGGTTGCCTGCTATCTTCATTTTTAGGTAAATTAGGACTTGGAACAAGTTCCAAGTCTGTCGCGGCAGTCGTCGAATTGCCCTGCAAGCAGTCCATTCTCCTCGTTGCAACGCGCAAATTCTTTGCAACCTCAATTCCGCATTTTCTCTTTACCTGTGAGATGCCTTAGTCTCTGCAGATGTTATATCCATATCATCAAGTTCAATCGTGACATTAATGTAATCATCCGGCTTTTGTTTCAGTTGGGACAAAAGAACAACCGTCTCGACTGTTGTTTCAGTTTCCAAGGGAAGTTCTTTCACTTCCTCACCATCAACAGGCACAGGAAAATTGAATACGATCTTCTTTATCCAGCTTCCGTCTTTCCTTTTCTCCGGGAACATCTCAATTCGCTCGATAAAGGCCTTCATAAACTCCTTCTGCTCCGCTTCCGTTGCGGAATGGTAGACTTCATCAAATGCCAGCAACAAGCGATAGATATTGTCACCGGAAATCTTCTCCTGCTGGATGCTGCGGATCTGACTTTGCAATTCGCCAATCTGAACTTTGATTTCCTCTATGATATCATACTGCTCATCATAGCGGCGCTGCAAGTCCAAAATCTTTCTGTCATAGCGGACATCGTTGATGTCCAAGGTATCCATCTGCCGCTCCAAGTGGCTTTTCGTTCCAAAGGCTTGCTTTAGCCGCCCTTGTAGGACAGCAATCTGCTTTTCCATATCTTCTGTATCAACTGCTGTTCCGATTTTCGCCTGAATTGCTTCTACAAATCGTGGATTGTTGACCATAGCGGAGATGTCCTTTGCCACAAATTTGTTGATTTGAGAAGCTGAACTATCGGGAACAGACCCTGCTTGAGAAGCGTCTGGCAATCTGCATGACCTGTGGGCGTGTCGGTTCATGGAAAGAGCGTCCCACCTTTGAGGAACTGGCGGTTATGTTTGAGGGCAGTACAGCCAGCGGTGCAGAACGAGCCTACCGAAAAGCAGTGGACAAGCTGACGGAATTGTTGGTTGCCGAGGGCGCAATCCATGCAGTCCGGCTAAAACAGAAATCCAAAACCAGACGAAAAAATCATAACCACCGGCTGAGCCGGTGGTTTGTTCTGCCCCTATAAGGGGCTGTTACCGGCACTGGGTCTAAAGACCCGTTGAAAGCTCGCCAGCCGCAACATCATTTCTCTGCAGAGCCCTAAAGGGCTCATCTTATTTGCTTTGTTTTACTGGCTCACCCGTAAACGGGTCAATATACTCTTTTAGTGTCATTTGGTCGTATTCCAAATCCTCTTTTAATTGGTTCTGGATATACTCTTGGATCTTTTTCGCATTTTTTCCTACAGTATCTACATAATAACCAAAAATGCCGATTGCCATACTTATACTTCAGGTTTGCATGCCTTTCAAATATCATCAGTGTACTTTTTCCTTTTAGCTAACCTACAAAACTTGCTACACTGATGTTTGGCGGAATCTCTACAAGCATATGCACATGATCCGGACATATCTCTGCTTCCACTATATTGACTCCTTTTCTTTTACACAGCATGCTCAAAATATTTGCTATGTCCTGACGTAACGCTCCATATGCTACTTTTCTTCGGAACTTTGGCGCAAACACAATATGGTACTTACAATTCCATTTACTGTGTGATAAACTATTTACATCCACTTTGGATACCTCCTTTGATTAGTGCGGTTGGCGAACCAACACTATTATATCATTGGAGGTTTTTACTGTAAGCTAAAGCGATTGTTGTCCACCTGCATAGCAGGTGGTTTTTTTAAGGATTACCTTACAAGAAAATCGCCGCCGCAATCTACGAATACCAGGCAGACTGCGACGGCGAATGGGGTAAGATTTCATTTGATTTTGAAAGCAGCACAGCAGAGATCATCCATCTTGCCGATTGGGATACGATAAAAACCAACCGCTTTGCGAACAAGGCCGTAGCCTATCTTCTGAACTGTGAAAATGAGAAACTACCAAAGGATACAATGGTGGCATTTGAACCATAAAAAGAAAAACCGCTACAACATCCATCCCACTTTGGAATGAGAATTGCAGCGGTTTATTTGCTGGGAACTAATTATTCGATATTTGTGATTTCCCAATCATCATTTACCAGATGGGTAAATCCTTTGTTTTCTTCTTCATCTGGAATTGATGCTGTCCAGATGATTTCTCCGTTTTCACCCAGGGCAGTTATTGTTAATCCTCGCAGATCAGTGTAGCCATCGAGGTTTTCGAGCCAGATGCGTTCGCCTTTCTTGAGCAGAGAACCATCTGCATTTTCAAAGCCGCCACTGGAATTTGGCATTGAAAGCTTGATGCTCTTAACACCTTCAGAGCCAATGGTCAGATAAAACTTAGAAAGTTCATCCTCTATGGACGGGAACTGGATTTTCTGTCGTGCTTCTTCGGTAGCGAAGATCCACCACTTGCCATTCATAAAGAGTTCAATGGTTCCCTCAGTTGCCCCGTATTGATAACCATATCCTGTACCAAAATTGGATTGATCGTCAACGCTGGGCTGCTTATTTCCATCAACCTGGGATGTGATTTCTCCATCCATAACACCACATCTTGCTTCTATTTTGCTTTCATGGCCAGTATCAAGATACAGTGTCCCGTTCACCATAACCATAGGGATTAAGTCCCATGTTTCGGTTTCCTTTATAACCTTGATTCCATAAACATCCGCAATTCGTGCAGGATAAGTTTCAAGGATTTCACCAGAGTATTCAATTTCAATCACATCTCCGATTTCAGGTTCTGGTGATGGATGAGCATTTCTGATAGGTACTTCAATTCGGTCTGCACTATTCAGTTCCCAGCTACCTTCAACAGGCTTCACAAGATAATAACCATTATGATCTTCCAGAATTTCAGCTTGGAAAACCTGATGCGCTTCGTTGGAAAAACCTTCAATCTGAATACAATTATTCTTGAAAACCAATCGACCAGTTTCTACCAGTTCATCAGTATTATATTTCTTTTTATCTACATAGAGGTATCCGTCAGCTTCATTAAATCTGAGGGTAAAATCGAAATATCCTCGGTCAGACAGTTCATATCTTGCTCCGTTTGCATAGTCATAGATGGTGACACGGTTATCAACCATGCCAGCTCCCCAACTGATTGTAGAACACAACTCAGGCAAGCCGTCGCCGGTGAGGTCGCAGAAATAGTCGTTCCAGATGGGCATCCCGGTATACAACGAAGTGATTTCGTTACCCGTAACAGCCATCATTTCTCCATAAGTCCAACGGAAAGTCACATCCGGGAACTCTGGAAGATTAATCTCATGGCGACCACCCCACTGCATCTCATCTGGTGTTTCAAGATAGTCAAACCATTTTGTAACAGACGGTACAGGTTCAGCAACTGCGACATCTCCTCCCACACAGATTCTACTCAAATAATCTTGGAACTCTCCGTCGGATACAACATACCGTTCTCCGTTCCACTCTATATCCACCATACCATTGTTGGAGAAAGAATAACCGTTTATCCGGATATATGTGCCATCCTTCAGGAGTGCACTGATTTGATATCCCGGTGTGAATCCACCATATTCATCGCTCTTCTTCGTGTTCTTGACCCTGGCCAGTCGAGAACTCAACTCACTAATCTGTGCGGGATTCATTTCAATAGCAACCGTGTCATCCGCATTTCGCATATCAAAATAATTTGCGGAAACGATGGTGTGTGTTGCTTCATCGAATTGGAATCCCATCGGGTTGGTCAAAAAACAGACCGCAACGATCACACAGGCAATGACTGCCAGAATAATAATCCAGAACGCAGGTTTCTTATAATTCATCACAGACTTCACACGATCTTTAACACCAACTTCACCAAAGGCGAGTGGGCAGGCCGCAATCATGCGACGGTTGACGCTGCAGACCACAAGTGCCTGAGTGTAATCGGCTCTCTGCTCATTGCCAAGTTCCTTGATGACTTTTTCATCACAGGCAAGCTCAATGTCACGGCACAACAGAACATAAGCCAGCCACATCAGAGGATTGAACCAATAGATCGTCAGCAAGAGAAACCCCAGGGGTTTCCACCAATGGTCTTTACGACGAATGTGCGCCTGCTCATGGGCAACAACGTGTTCCAGATCCTGTTCGTTCATGCTGAACGGAAGATAGATTCTCGGATTGATAATACCAAGCACAAACGGAGAGCTTACATTCTCGCTCTGGAAAATGTTGTCCTTGTAGTGAACAGCAGTATCAATTTCTCGATGCAGACGTCGATAGCTGATAATAGTATAGGCGACTAAAAGCAGAATACCAATAATCCAAACAATGGTAAGGATAGTCATAATGTTATTACCATTGTTTGCAGGTACCGTAACACCTTCAAAATATCTATCTCCAAGATAGTCATTTATCCGGTTATCAACGGGGCTAATACCGGTCTGAATATCAAAACTTGGCCCGGAGATTACTTTCTCAGGAAATGTTTCAGCACTCGGAATTAGGCTCAATGCGCTCTCAAAAGAAAACGGGCAGATCAGTCTGACAGCCACGATACCCCAAAGCAGAACATTGACCCACTTGGGAGCTTTCTTCAAAACAAGCCTGAGTATCAGCACAGCTAGGATAAGCCAGCTTGCCGATATGCTCATGTTGATGATTTTCAAAAAGAGTTCGCTCATTGTGAACCTCCTTTCCTGATGCAGTCAATCATACGCTGCACTTCATCGAGTTCATCTTCGGACATAACCTGATGCTTTGTAAAAGCAGCGATAAAGGCAGGCAGAGAACCTTCGAATTTCTTCTCAACCAGTTCGTCGATCTCACACGCCTGGGCATCATCTTTGGAAACGAGAGAAGTAACAGTGCCATTGTCGTTCTTCAGCACACCACGCTCTCCAAGACGCTTGATAACGGTATAAGTCGTAGTCCTTTTCCATCCGAGTTGGTCCTGGCACAGTTTTACAAGCTCGACAGCAGTAACCGGCTCATGCTCCCACATAATCAAACAAAAACGATATTCACTTTCGTG
>ENA-UOIV01001588-UOIV01001588.1-human-gut-metagenome-genome-assembly--contig:-C59-NODE-1588-length-18615-cov-5.613739_pt1 | contig 18615 bp, 18 predicted proteins | sample MGYA00242333_ERZ723880 | MGnify/ENA metagenome assembly ERZ723880 | reverse complement strand
TTGTATCAATTCGTAATACAAACCGCTATTGATCTGTTACGCCGCCCATCCCCGCATCCCCTGATTCTCTCAATACCACTTCCAGGCCACAGCCCGGAAGCTGGTCAATCGAGGGGGCACCCCACATCCGGCTTCCCATTTTATAAAAATCGCAAGCCGTGGAATGTGCTATAATCCATACATCCATAGGTACGATCTTCCGTGACAGCGGCAATCAGATCCCGGTAAACATACCAGGGAAAGGGTCCGTAACGTTCGGCATCTGATCGGCCGCAGAGAGTAAACGCTTTTCCTGCCAAGGCGGTATAAATTTTATCAATCTCCCAGTGTGCCAGCATGGAAAACACCACGTTGCCCAGGGGATCAAAGCCAAAGAAAAAGAATACGCTATCCGAGTACCGCTGGAGAAAAATGCGTTCCATATGAAAGCCCTGTACAGTAAGCTCCGTCTTTAACTCATTCCAGGGTACATCAGACCGAAAAAATACCGGAGATGAGCGGAAAGGCCCCAGGCGATGATACTGGGCATAGTCATCCAAGTACAGATAGACCCCACCGGGATAGAGGTCCAGCAAAAGGCGGGCCTCCATTAAGTCGGCTATGTAGGCGTCGCAGAAAATGAGCCCGGCACGGGTATCTGTAAAGCGAAGAAGCGCCGATCGGGGGCCTGGGCAGATAGACTGATTCATTAGCTGGTCTGGCGGGAGCAGGACTTCAGGTTCCAGGAAAATACAAAGGATATTCCGCTCCGGACGAAACACGGGTGCGGAAGTCTGTCGATAGGAAAAACGAGGTTCCAATGCGGCGGGGACGACGCAGTCGGACAGAGAGAGCCGGAAAGCAGTTTTCAGGCTCTCCGCCGTAGGCGCGGGATAAGGATTGTCGCGGAGGCGCTGAAGATTAGCCGCCAACAGGGACTGGAGGGTAGGCCGCGCTGGAACAGCAGCGGCCAGGCGGCGAAAGAAACGGGCTGCGGGGCGGGTGGAAAGAGGGGCGCAGGAAATGCCTGCCTCACGGGCCAGAAGGCGTTCTGTAATGCGCTCCGGTGGATAGCGTTGAAGCAGAGAAGAGAACGCTTGGAGCAGCAGGGAAAGCCGATGGTCCGGATAAAGCCTTTCCGGCTGGCAGAGGATGAGCGACTGGAGACGGCGGAGATCAGCGAATCCGCAGTCCAGCAGAGGGGTCACGTCCACCTCGGCGGCCATAAGGAAGAGACGATCGGGGAAGAGGGAACACCGAACCGCCAAATCATATTGAAGCAGGATTGGCGTAAGGCGTTCCATGTGATAGCGCCCGAAATATGGTTGGACCCGCTGCGCAGCTAAAATGGCCTCCCGCTGTCGGAGATCGGCTGAGGGAAATGGGGTACAGAGGAAAAGCTCTTTGGCGCGGGCGTAACACTCGTTGGTGCACTCAAACGCCTGTTCCAACGTGCGCAGGGCCGGTTCCAGAGGACTTCGGGCATCTCGGGTGTCCTGCCGGAGGAAGAAACAAAGCAGACCGAAAAAACTCTGTTTAATCAGCGAGAAATGGGCCGTCTCGTGTATGGCGTTGATGCGGAACTGCTCTGACGAGGCGGCACAGTCCACCCGGACAAAGTTATCGTGGTCATAATTTCCCGTACTCATTTTTCTACCTCTGGGTGGCGGTCAGCGTAGTACCGGCACCAGGCCCGAATCCCTATTTTCAAGGTGGTGCTCACCACCAGAGTGACTGCGGCGGTGACCAGGGCGGCGTCCCACCCCGTCTGACGGGCAATGGTAACAGCGGTGGTGGTAATCAGCATTTCCCGAAGGGCATCCGCAGTGAGATGTTCTCCTTCGTATCCCCTGCGGGTAAAGAAGCGATAGATCTGCTCACAGATATAGTCATAGTATCGCTTCTGGGGAATATCGCTGCGGTCGAAGCCCAGACGGGGAGAGAGAATTTCGGCAAAAAGGGCAAAGGTGTTGTTTTCTAAGTCATAGGGAGACGTGGAATCGGATAACAGGGCCTCCCGCTCGTGCCAAAGAAACGGGTGAAAGCTTTGAGGATTCTCAGAGAAGAACGTGCACAAGGATTGGTCCAGTTCCGTACAGAGATTATTATCCATGGTATGTCCTCCATTTTTTATATGGTAAAATAACGGGTAAGGGCATCCCGGAGCTGGCCAACGGCAAGGCAGAGTTCCTGTTCCGTCAGGCCCATGGCGCTACGGGCTTCCTCCAGGCTGTCCCGGTTCACCAGGCGCCATGCCAACTGAAACAGCCTCCTGGGCAAACGGCGGATATAATCCCAAAATAAAACGCTGTTGGTAAAGTCTCCCTGGCGGGCAGGGAGGCGTTGTAACAGGCACTCATCGCTGTCGGCAGCGATGGGCGCGTCCAGGGAGAGCAGCTTATACATGCGATCCTGGCGGATCCTTTTTTCCGCAACGAGAGCTGCGCTGATTTGTCCATAGGCATAGGGCCAGAAAGCAGGAGATGAGATGGGGCGAAAATTCCGATAGGCGGCGAGAAACGCGGTCCATCCCGTCGAACGGTAGTCCTCGTCCCGGTCGCTCACGCCATGTTGGATACAGAGCTGGCCAATGGCATTGTCTACCCAGAGACGCTCCTGGCAGGAAAGGCATCGAGGGCGCCTCATGCCTTAGACTCCGGCTTCTGCCGCTTGCGGTCCCTGGGCCTGGGAACAGGCGTAGGAGCGGTCAGTCCGTCGTACTGCCCCACCCAGCAGTCCAGGTCCTCCCGCCAGCACATGAGATAGGACAAGGGTGGCTCCAGTCCCTTCTGGCGCAGCAGGTCACCGAAAGGATGGTGGGTTCGGACGCCGGCGTTGGTGAAGGTCAGGTTGCAGGGGCCATTGGGGTCCAGGCGGAGGAAACGGCCATCTGAACTGACTTGAAGCCGAAAGGCCGTGGTCCCCTGGAGGGCGCGGTGAAAGGCTTCGTTCTGGCTGAGTCGGTCCTCTGCGGCGAGCGTGAGCCGACAGACTGTATTGTGGGATTTTGGCGAGGGGACGTCTTCAAAGAGCGAAAAATCAAAATCAAGGTTTTGCAGCATAGAAATGCCTCCTTTAATCAAAAATATGAGAAAAGGATAGCAGAACATTAGCAAAAAGTCCATTCACAACATAGAAGAATTCGGCAGGCAATCCCAAAAAACTACGTGTACTATTCGAATGTCTTCAAGCTGAAAAAATTGTTATAATGGATATTTTCAGATAAAAAGCAGCGGAATTAGAACCGTTCTCCGGCATAGCGGCGGGGGCAGATCTGTCCCAGCGCCATCTCTGAAGCAGCGGATGAGAACCAGTTGAAAAAGCCGCCCAAATGCTATAACATAGGGCAGGAAAGAATTGCATAAAATACCGCCCATTTGGCCCATAGAAGTCGGGCCTGTCGAAAAGTCCACTCCCATGAGCGGGAGTGAAGATAAATCGTTGATAAAACCAAAGGTTATAGGAGGCACAATAGCATGATACACGATTTGATGTATATAGAACTTAAAACTGGCTATTCCGATGACGGACCGGCCTGGATCGGATATGTAAAAACTTCCAAAAGCAAAAAAACAATTTATTTTAATGACCACGCCTTTCAAAAACTGGTTGGCGGCTGCTCCAACTATGTAGATATAGAAAATGGGGATGAATATTGGATCTCTGGCCTGAAAAAAAGGGAAAGCAATCGGCATTGGGCCGGCCGTGGCAAAATCGCGATTGACCGCCGCGCTATCAAAAAATATCTTGAATTGATAGGCGAAAAAGAGTTGCCGATGAATTTATTTGAAATCGTAGATATCGAAGATCGCTTTCCCATAGAACGGATTAACCAGTTGTCAAATGCGAAACCAGAAGGATCTAATCTGGTACGCAGCACTTCCAAAACGTAAAATTTTTTCAACAACAAATCGGGATGAGCACTTAGAGCGCCCGAGAAAAAAGCAACAGGCTGCCGGGGCAAAATATCTCCGGCAGCCTGTTGTTCAATTGGTCCAAGCCGCTTTCTCTACAGCTCTAGCTCTGCCCCAGTGGTCAATGCGTGAACCCGGCCGTCCCCCGCCCGCTCCAGCAGGGCGAAAGCAGGTGCGCCGGTACAGTGGCCGGTGTATAGCGCCTCCACCCCTAGCTCGTCCAGCAGCCAGCGGGCCAGATTCGTAACGATGCCAGGCGCGGTCCCCAAGCTATCCGTCCCCGTGGCCCCCATAAGGTGAAGCCCGCCCACATAGGCGGCGATCTTCTTCCCCGGGAACCGGGCCAGGATATCTTTGGCGATATGACCCGCACCGGCATGGCTGCACGAGTTAAATACCGCCAATCCCTGTTCTGTATCCGCCACCAGAGACTGCTCATGGTCCACCCCGTCCGGGATGAGCCACAAACCATCCCCCAGGTCAACGGGGCCGTCATCCAGCAGGAAACGGCCCCGGAACCGCTCCAGCAGTTCCCCCTTCAGGCCGATATACCGCTCTGCGTGGTACTGGGGGGACAGGGCCGCCGGCCGGGCCCGGACCGGGATATCCGGGACTTGAGAAAAAAACACGTCCAGCCCGTCGGCATGGTCGTAGTGCCCGTGGCTGAGCACCGCCGTGTCCACCCGGGACAGGTCGACGCCCAGCTTCTCCGCGTTGCGGGCAAACTTGCCGCTGTGGCCCGCATCCAGCAGCACCCGGCGGCCCCGGTGCTCCACATAGACCGACAGGCCGTGTTCCCGCTCCAGGGCAGGTGGGGCGGTGTTCTCCACCAGAATGACCGCTCTCATGCTCTCACGCTTCCTTCCCAATGATCTGTCCAACTCGTCAGGACAGGGTGGTAAACAGGCGGTCCGCCGCCCCCTTCAGGGCGGACACCAGCCGGTCCGCCTCGTCCCGGGTGCTGTCTGGGGAGAAGGAGATGCGCAGAGCTCCGTCCAGCCAGGGCTTGGGCAGGCCCAGGGCGGCGAATACATGGCTGGGCTTGCCCTTGTGGCAAGCCGAGCCGGAGGAGATGCACACCCCTTGGTCCCCCAGCACCCGGACCACCACTTCGCTCTTATACCCCGGCAGGGTGACGGCGCAGATGTGGGGCGCGTCCCCAGCGGAGATCACCTCCAGCTTGGGAATTTCCGCCTTGAGCCGGTCCAGAGCGTAGTCCTTGATGGCCTGTGTCCGTTCCAGCCGGGTCCGGTCGGCCATAATCTGGCGGCACGCCTCGGCAAAACCGGCGATCTGAGCGGTGGCCTCGGTGCCGGAGCGCAGGCCCTCTTCCTGGCCCCCGCCGGTGAGCAGCGGTCTGAGCCGTACCCCCTTTTTCACATACAGGGCGCCTACCCCCTTGGGAGCCCCCAGCTTGTGGCCGCTCACCGTCACCAAGTCCGTCCCCAGGCCAGTCAGAACGGTGGGCAGCTTCAAAAAGCCCTGAACCGCGTCGCAGTGGAACAGGATGCCCCTGTCATAGTCCTTCACCGCCTGGACGCACTGGGCGATGGGGAACACCGTCCCCAGCTCGTTGTTCACCAGCATCATGGACACCAGGGCGGTGTCCGGCCGCAGGGCGGCGCGCAGATCATCCACAGCGATGTGCCCGGTCTTGTCCGGCTTGAGATAGGTCACTTCATAGCCCTGCTGTTCCAGGTCCTTGCAGGTCTCCAGCACCGCGGCGTGCTCCACGGCGGTGGTGACGATGTGCCGCCCCTTGCGGCGGTTCATCTCCACCCCTTTTCGGATGGCCCAGTTGTCCCCCTCCGTGCCGCAGGAGGTAAAGAACACCTCATCCGGGGCGCAGCCCAGGGCCTGGGCCACCGTGGCACGGTCCTCCTTCACCCGCTTTGCCGCCTGCGCGCCGTAGGGATAGCGGGAAGATGGGTTGCCGAACTGCTCCAGGGCCGCCGTCATGGCGGCGATAACCTCCCCCCGGACGGGGGTGGTGGCAGCGTAGTCAAAATAGCAAAGCTGGCTCATACCCGGACCTTCACCACGCACTTTCTGGCCGGAGCGGGACCGTTAGGGCCAATGGAGGGAGCGTGTCCGTCTCCGGGAAACAGGGCCAAAAACCGCCCGCCTCCCAGGGGCAGCCGGACCCCGGAGCCTTTGTGCAGCCAGATGTCCCCCTCGGGCCGGGCCTCCACCACCTCGCCCAGCTCCTCGATCGGGCAGACGGCCACCTCTTCCTCCCCTTCCAGCAGGTAAAAAATATCAATGTACTTCTCATGGCGCTCCGGGGTAGGGTTATCCATCTTCGTCTCATAGCGCATGACGTTGACAAACACATTCTCCCCGTCCACCTCATAGCGGCCGTCGTCCAACTCGGCCCAGTCGGTATCCGCCAAAAAATCCAGCGCCGCGGCCACGCCGGGGTGAAGGTTCTGGTACTGCTTCCTGTGGTGTAAGGTATCGTAGATCATAACACATTCTCCTTTGCCAGTATGATCTGGCAGGCTTTGGACGGCTCCCGGCCCTCTGCGGGCGGGTGCGTCCCTTTTGTTTCAGTTTACCATATCCTCCATCTGGTTTCAATGTCCCGGAGGAAAAGGCGCGGTGGGATCAGAAATTTTTCGGAGGCTGCGATGGCCGTCCCTCTGCGGTTTCTTCAACACCCCCCTGAAACGCTTACGGTTCTTTTCTCCGCCTTGACATCCCCCGGATTTTGGCATACAATTCACTACATCGTAATTCGCCTGTTTTTGAGGAAGTGATCCGATTGATCGAATTAAAGCATATCTCCAAGGTCTTCCCTACCCCGGATGGAGCGCTTCAGGCCCTTCGGGACATCGACCTGACCATTCAGGACGGCGATGTGTTCGGCATTGTTGGCATGTCTGGTGCGGGCAAGTCCACCCTGGTGCGGTGCATCAACCTACTGGAGCGGCCCACCCAGGGTCAGGTGCTCATTGACGGCAGAGACCTGTGCGCCATGCCGGAGAAGGAGCTGATCCGCCAGCGCCGCTCCATCGCCATGATCTTTCAGCAGTTCAACCTGCTCATGCAGCGCACCTGTCTGAAAAACATCTGCTTTCCCATGGAGATCGCCGGAGTGAAGCGGGACGAGGCGATCCGCCGGGCCAGGGAGTACCTGGACATCGTGGGCCTGCCCGACAAGGCGGACGCCTATCCCGCCCAGCTGTCCGGCGGGCAGAGGCAGCGCATCGCCATTGCCCGGGCCCTAGCCTCTGACCCCAAGATCCTGCTGTGCGACGAGGCCACCTCCGCCCTGGACCCCAAGACTACCCGGGAGATCCTGCGCCTAGTCCGGGACATCAACCAGCGGCTGGGCATCACCGTGGTGGTCATCACCCACGAGATGGCGGTGGTGGAGGAGATCTGCTCCCATGTGGCCATTCTGGACCACGGCGTGCTCCAGGAGACAGGAACCGTGGAGGAGATCTTCTCCAACCCCAAAACGGAGGCGGGCCGCCGCCTGGTCTACCCCGACGGGGTAATCATCGACCAGCTGCCCGCGGCCAACGTCATCCGCATCGCCTTCAACGGCGGCTCGTCCTACGAGCCTCTCATCGCCTCCCTGGCCATCGACTGTGGGGTGAAGGCCAATATTTTGGGCGCGGACACCCGCAACGTCAACGGTCAGGCGTTCGGCACCATGCTGCTGGGCCTGCCCGACGACCCAGAGCAGATTGCCAAGGCCATGAACTACATCAAGACCCAGCCAAATGTGACGGTAGAGGAGGTGCGGGATTACCATGGATAAGTTTATGGCGGATATGGCGGAGGTCTTTGCCAATCCAAAATATCTTGAGATGTTCCTCTCCGGTATCTGGGAAACCCTGTACTCCACGGTGCTGGCCACGGCGGCCGCCTGTATTCTGGGCCTGATCCTGGGCGTGCTGCTGGTGGCGGGGGAAAAAAACGGGGTGCGCCCCCTGCCCTCTCCGGTGATGAAGCTGCTGAACTTTATCACTAATATCCTGCGCTCCGTCCCCTTTCTCATCCTGATGCTGTTTGTCCTGCCTCTGAGCGGGCTACTGCTTGGCACCAAGATTGGCACCCCAGCCTCCATCCCTCCCCTGGTGGTGGCGGCCTTCCCCTTTGTGGCCCGGCTGGTGGAGACCTCCCTGCGGGATGTGGACCACGGGGTGATCGAGGCGGCCCAGGCCATGGGGTGCACTCCGTTTCAGATTATCCGCAAGGTGTTGCTGCCCGAGTGCCTGCCCTCCCTGATCTCTGGCTTTACCACCTCTTTTATCACCATCCTGAGCTACGGAGCTATGGCGGGCGCCATTGGCGGCGGCGGCCTGGGACAAATCGCCATCAACTACGGCTACAACCGCTATAATTACGCGGTTATGCTCATCGCCACCATCCTGATCGTCATTTTGGTGACTATTTTTCAAGCCCTTGGCTCCTACCTGGCCAACCGGATGGACCACCGCATCACTAAAACTACACCAAAGTCAAAAAAACACCATCCAGAAAAGGCCGGTTTCCAATAAGGCTGCACAGAGCAGACAAAACAAGCTGTTTTGTCTGCTCTTCTTCTGTGTAAAATCATATATTGACACCGGCGCTTTTCTCGGTTAAACTAAATGCAACTCAAGTGAATATGCTTTTCAAAGGCAATGAAGAGAAGAGTACGTGTTGGAATAGGTCACAGAGAGCCCGGGCAGCTGGAAACGGGTACCGAACACTTCACCGAACATGGTCTTGGAGCCGCGCGGGCAACGGGAATGAATCCTTGAGGCCGCGACGGGGGCGCCCGTCACAGCGCAGGAGTATCGGACGCAAGTCCCGCACTCTGTAAGGCCCTGGCCGTGAGGTCCGGGTGAAGCAAGGTGGTACCACGGAGCAAACGCTTTCGTCCTTGACAGCCGTCAAGGACGTTTTTGTTTTTTCTGCCCTTATTCCCCCTTATTGGTGCGACCCACAACGACGTGGTCCACATAGATAATGCCATCAAATTTTATCAAAGGAGCTTACAACTATGAAAAAGAAAGTTCTTGCCTTGGCGCTGGCCTGCGCGGCCTGCCTGACCCTGCTGGCCGGCTGCGGCGGCGATGACAAAAGCGGCGATACCGTCACCCTCAAGGTGGGCGCCTCCCCCGCTCCCCACGCGGAAATTCTGGAACAGGTGGCGCCCATCCTGGCTGAGCAGGGCATCACCCTGGAGATCGTGGAGTATAACGACTACATCGTTCCCAACGAGGCGGTGGAGTCCGGCGAAAATGATGCCAACTACTTCCAGCACATCACCTACATGAACAACTTCAACGCCGAGCATGGCACCCATCTGGTCAGCGTGGCTGAGGTCCACTATGAACCCTTCGGCATCTACGCCGGCCGGGTGTCCAGCTTGTCTGAGTTGCCGGACGGCGCAGTCATCGGCATTCCCAACGACCCCACCAACGGCGGCCGGGCACTGCTGCTGCTCCAGGAGCAGGGACTCATCACTCTGCCCGAGGACGCCGGCCTGGAGCCCACCGTACTGGATATCGTGGACAATCCCCACAACTATCAGATTGAAGAATTAGAGGCCGCTCAGCTGCCCCGTTCCCTGGACAGCCTGGACATTGCCGTCATTAACGGCAACTACGCCATTGACGCCGGTCTGGACGTGGCCGATGCCCTGGCCATCGAGTCCTCCGAGGGCACCGCAGGCACCGCTTATGTGAACGTGCTGGCCGTCAAGGAGGGCAATGAGAACAACGAGGCGATTCAGGCCTTGGTAAAGGCCCTGTGCAGCGACGAGGTCCGCGCCTATATGGAGGAAACCTATCAGGGCGCTGTGGTTCCCGTCTTTTAAGAGAATATCCTAAGAAGGGAGCAGGGCGTTGCCCTGCTCCCTTCTTTTACATCATTTTCGCTCCACGGCACTGGCCGCCAGAAGGTCCCCCTCGCCGGGGGCGTAGGTGATGGCCACCCGGTCCCCTTCGCTGAGGATGACCGTCTCCGGGCTGTCCGCAGCGCTGATGGTGTAGAACACCGACTGACCGTCCAGCCGCAGGAAGAACACCGTGTTTCCCTCCATCACCGCCGAGCGGATCTCCGCCAGAGTCCCCTCCGCCGTCTCTGCGTCCGGGGATGTGCTCTCTCCATTTCCAATGCCGCTAGAGCGCATCATGTCCAGGTAATTCTGCTTGCATTCCTCCACCGTGTTGCCGGTGGCCACGATGTTATACTGCTGTACGTTCACCATGGCGTACATTTTCACCAACTGGGCCGCATCCTTCATGGCCATAAAATAGGTGGGCTGGCCCCCCACGTTCAGCAGCAAGGGGAAGGTGGCAGTATAGCGCAGATTTTGCAGTTCGCCCTCGGCGCTGTCCATGGCGGAACGCTCCGTGGCTCCAGCCACAGAATAGAAATGAGTTTCCTTCGTGCGCTGGTTGGTGAGAATGAAGCCCACATTGGACTGATCTCCTCCCACCGAGGTAACGCCGGTATAGCAGTACACATCATCGTTGATGGCGATGTAATTGTATCCGGCGGTAGTCACCGTCACGTCCTTCTGCCCGAAGATAGAGTTGAAAAAGCCGTTGTGGTACATGCCATAGTAGTCGTACTGCTCCATGATAAGGTCCGCACGGTACAAGTTGTCCACCCAGGAGGGCACTTCCTCATAATACTGGCTCTCCCCGGTGATGGCATTGACCAGTACGCCGCCCTGGATATCCGTGCCGCCGAACAGGCCGATGGTTTTGACAATCCGGGGGCAGACCCAATAAGGCACTCCCTCCTCGTCGATCTCCATTACCGGCTCGGCGAACATGAACGTGGGGTATTGGAAGCGCAGATGACGGTACAGGTTCCGGCCAAAGTGCTCGGCGGTGGTGTACTTGATGCCCTCTTCCAGCCGCACCAGTTCCACGTTCTGCGTCACCATGTCGATGAGGATATAGGCGGGCAGCCCGTCCCCCCGGTTGGTGATCCACTTGATAAGGTCGGCATAGCGCAGGGTGGCGATGCGCACAGGCCGCCCCTGATAGTTGATCTGGGTGTAGTCCTCGTTGACCTCGAACTGGCTGACCATGTCGCTCAGCTCACCCAGCTTCCGGTCGCCCAGCCGCTCGGCACTGTCTTTGTCCAGCATGGGGATCTGGTCAAAGGAGATCTCCTCCACCTCGTTGGCGAAATCTCCGTTCTGGATGGGCAGCAAAGCCGCATAGTCCCCCGCTCGGAAGATCACCGCGGACACCAACGCCCCCACAATGCACACCACCAGAGCAGCGGCCAGGAGCAGGGCGGGGATCTTGCACTGCTTTTTTACAAAGCCGAAATACCCCTTGGCGCCGCTGCCCTGAAACCCGGAGGTCACCACGGCGCAGGCCATGTATACCAGGCACAGCAGGAGCAAGAAGCCATAGAAGCTCTCATCCTGCGGATTGAGGGCCGGCAGGGCAAAATAGAAGTAAACCGCCCCCACCACCAGGGTGACCAGCAGGTTGAGCAGGGTTCGGGTCAGCGGCGTGCCAATGGCCTTTCTGGGTTTTCTCGCCCTTTGCGGCCGGGCGGCGCCTGCCCCTGCTCCCTGCCCCGTCTGTTGATTCAGATTGTGGAACAAATCCTCAAATGTCATGATTTTCCTCTCTTTCCCGGCGGGCGCGCCCCGCCTGATCCCAAGGCCCGCTTTCTGCCAAGCCTGTTTTTGGGTATGATACCATACCCGGTGATAAAAAGCATCCCCTTTTATAAGATTTTAATGCTGGCTCTCTTTTTTTAATGTCCTCCTGCTGGCTCTGGCAAAAACGCATTGAAAACCCATGCCGCCCATGATATGATAAGTTGTGATTTTATATTGGGAGGATTTGCCCATGCCCATCGCACATCAACTCACCGACCTGATCGGCAACACGCCCCTGCTGGCTCTGGAGCGGTTCGCTCCCGGCGCCCGTATTCTGGCCAAACTGGAGTGCTTCAACCCCTTGTCCTCTGCCAAGGACCGGGCTGCCCTGTCTATGCTGGACGCGGCGGAGGCCGCCGGCCAGCTCCGGCCCGGCACGGTCATCATCGAACCCACCTCGGGTAACACCGGGGTGGCCCTGGCCTATATCGCCAACATCCGGGGCTACAAGCTCATCCTCACCATGCCGGACACCATGAGCACCGAGCGCCGGAACCTGCTGTCCGCCCTGGGGGCGGAGCTGATGCTCACCCCCGGCGGTCAAGGCATGGAGGGCGCCGTGGCCAAGGCCCGGGAGCTGGCCGCCTCCCTTCCCTCCGCCTTTATTCCCAGCCAGTTCGACAACCCCGCCAACGCCCAAGCCCACTACCGGACCACCGGCCCGGAGATCTGGCGGGACACGGAGGGGCAGGTGGACGTATTCGTGGCCTGCGTCGGCTCCGGCGGCACCATTACCGGAACGGGCCGCTATCTGAAAGAGCAGAACCCCGCCATCCAAGTGGTGGTGGTGGAGCCGGCCGAGTCCCCCCTGCTCTCCGGCGGCCGGCCCGGCCCCCACAAGATCCAGGGGATCGGGGCCAACTTCATCCCTTCCGTCCTGGACCGCACCGTTTATGACCGGGTGCTCCCCGTATCCGGGGACGATGCCTACCGGGGGGCCAGGGAGCTAGTGCGCACCGAGGGCCTGCTGTGCGGCGTGTCCTCCGGCGCGGCGGCCTTTGCCGCCCGAAAGCTGGCGGCCATGCCGGAGTATCAGGGCAAGAGCATCGTCACGCTCCTGCCCGACACCGGGGAACGGTATCTGTCCACCGATCTCTTCCAGCCCTGAACTACCCGCCCCAAAATTCCAACGCGAAAGAAGGAGTTTCCATGAAACGCCTGTCCGCCCTTCTGCTGATCCTCACCCTGGCGCTGTCCGGTTGCGCCTCCGCTCCCGATCAGTCGCTTCCCTCCGCCACGCCCGCCATTGCCCCGTCCCAGCCCTCTACGCCCGGGCCGTCTCCCACCTCCAGGCCTTCGCCCAGTCCCACACCGGCGCCCGACCCCATTCAGGAGCAGCTGGATGAGCTGACCACTGCTCAAAAGGTAGGCCAACTCCTGCTGGCGGGCATTGAAGGCACTCAGGCGGGAGAGGACGCCGCCTATGCCGTCCAGACCGTCCAAGCCGGCGGCGTCATCCTCTTTGGCCGCAACGTGGACACCTGCGCCCAGGTAGCTCAACTGGTCACTGACCTGCGGGCCATGAACGGGGATTATATTCCTCTGCTCATCGCGTCTGATGAGGAAGGAGGCTCTGTCTCCCGAATGCCGGAGGAGGTCCATGATCTGCCCGCTGCCTATGCCTTCGGACAGACGGGGGACGAAGGGCTATGCCGTGCGCTGGGCAAGACCCTGGCCGCCCAGTGCGCCGCCCTGGGCATCAATGTGGACTTCGCCCCGGTGGCTGACGTGTGGTCTAACCCAGACAACACGGTCATCGGCCGCCGGGCCTTGGGCTCGGACAGCGCCGATGTGGCCCGGCTGGTTTCCCAGATGATGGAGGGTCTGGCGGAGGGCGGCGTGGTGCCGGTGCTCAAGCACTTCCCCGGCCATGGGGACACCAACGCTGACTCCCACTACGACCTGCCGGTGGTGAACAAGAGCCTGGACGAGCTGGAGCAGCTGGAGCTTCCGCCCTTCGCCGCGGCCATAGCCGCTGGCGCTCCCGCCGTCATGGTGGGCCATCTGCTTATGCTGGACCTGGACGACACCCTGCCCGCCTCCCTGTCCCCAGCGGTGGTGACGGACCTTCTGCGGGAGCGGATGGGCTTTGACGGGGTGGTGTTCACGGACGATCTGACCATGGGCGCGGTGTCCAACACCTACGGCATGGGGGAGGCTGCCGTGCTGGCCGTGGAAGCAGGGTGCGACGTGCTGTTGGTCTGCCACGGGCGGGACAACCTCCAGGCCGCCTATGAGGCCCTGCTGGACGCGGTGGACTCCGGCCGCATCTCCCAGCAGCGGCTGAATGAAAGCGTGTACCGCATTTTGACGCTGAAGGGGGAGTTCGACCTGAACAGCGCCTGGGTGCCTGCCCCAGATGTGGACCAGCTCAACGCCCAGCTGGACGAGCTTCTGGCCGCCCTGGACGCCGCCGAATCCTGAGCCTGGCGGCCCCATCCTTCGCCGCATCTGTAACATCAGGAGAGGAGGGACCCCATGCGGAAGCTGGCCTGGTTTACCGGCGGCTTCGCCGGGATGTGTCTGGCGGGCTGCTATGTTCCGGAGCTTCTTTTCCCTATTCTGGCTGTTCTGGCCGTCTTGATTCCGGCCGCCCTGGGCCTCCGTCTGGCCGCCCGGACGGGTCGGTTCCACGCCGCCTCCCTGGCTGCGGCCGCGCGCCGGGCGCTGGCCCTGGGGCTGGGCGGCGTGGCGGCTGCCGGATGGTTTTTGGGCTGGTCCGCCCTGCTGCGCGCCCCGGCGGACGCCCTGGCCGGGCAGGAGCGCACCCTGTCGGGCACCGTGTCCTCCTACCCTGCCGAGACGTCTATCGGCGGCTTCTCCCTGACGGTGGCGCTGGACGGTGGTCTGACCGCCCCGGATATACTGGTATACGGCACTCAGGAGTGGGGCGTCCTGGGCCCCGGGGAGCGGGTGACCTTTGAGGACAGGCTAAAAGCCTCCGACCTGATGTATGGCGACGAGACCACCTACTATACCGCCAAGGGCATTTTTCTGACAGCCTCCTGCGGCGAAGCGCCTATCCTAGCTGAGCGTCCCGTTCAGCTGTCCCCCCGATGGTGGCCCGCCCACTGCGCCCGGGCCTTGCGGGACAGCCTGCTGGCCGCCTATGACAGTACGGCCGCGCCCCTGGCCGTGGCCCTGGTCACCGGAGACAAGAGCTTTCTGTCCGACGCGCTGGACACGTATCTCAGCCGCTCGGGCACCTCTCACGCCATGGTGGTGTCCGGCCTGCACGTATCCTGCTTGGTGGCTTTCGCCGTGGCCCTCACCCGTGGGCGGCGAAGGCTGGCTCTGCTCATCGTCCCCTTCCTGCTCTTTTACGCCCTGATGGCGGGAGGCACCCCCTCTGCCTTCCGAGCGGTGATGATGCAGGGGGTCTTTCTGGCCGCCCCCATCGCCCGGCGGGAGACCGACGGCCTCACCTCTCTATCCGCCGCCCTGCTGGTACTGCTGCTTCTGAATCCCTATGCCGCCGGGAGCGTCAGCCTCCAGCTGTCCTTCACCTCGGTGGCGGGCATCCTGGCCGTCGCCCCTGCTCTGTCTGCCAAATGGCTCCGGGCTGTGAAGGCTCTGGCGGGCCGGGGTCGATTCTGGGCGCTGGCTGCCCGGCCCCTCCGGACCGCTGCCCTGTCCATGGCCACCAGCCTGGGGGCCATGGCGTTCACTCAGCCGGTACTGGCCCTCTACTTCCGCCAGACCTCCCTGATTTTCCCCCTGACCAATCTGCTGGTGCTGTGGGCGGTGGCCCTGTTTCTGGTCTGCGCCCTGCCTGTGGGCCTGCTGGGAGTGTTTCTCCCTGTCCTGGCCCGCCCTTTGGGGATGCTCACCGGGCTGCTGGTCCATTATATTGTCGCCGTGGTGTCCACCCTCGGCCGTTGGCGCTTCGCTGCCGTGGACACCGGACAATTCCCCTATCTGCTGTGCCTGGCGGGGGTGTACCTCTTTCTGGCCGCCGCTCTGCTCCTGCGGAAGCAGAGGCTGCGCCTCATTGTTCCTTTGGGCTGCGCAGGGCTGCTGCTGGCCGGGGCGCTGGCCCTCACCCGGCTGCCGGCAGCTTGCTCCCGGCTCACGGTCACGGCGCTGGATGTGGGGCAAGGCTCATCCACCGCCCTGCTGTCCGGCTGGCACACCTGTCTGGTGGACTGCGGCGGGGACGGGCCGGACAACGCCGGAGACGTGGCGGCCGACTACTTCGCCTCCCTGGGACTCATCCACCTGGACGTGTTGGTGCTCACCCATTTTGATGAGGACCATGTCAATGGAGTGCCCCAGCTGCTGGAGCGCATGTCGGTGGACACGGTGGCCGTCCCTCGGGCGGACGCCGCCTCCGGACGGCTGGAACTGCTGCTGCCCTGTCTCCAGGCAGAGGGGACGGAGCTTATCTATGTGGAGGAGATCACCCGGATGGAGCTGGGTCCTTCCACCCTCACGCTCTACCCGCCCCTGGGCAGCGGAACCTCCAACGAGGAGGGTTTGTTCGCCCTTTGCTCCAATGGGGATTTTGACGCCCTCATCACCGGGGATGCAGACGCTTTTGTGGAGAAAATGCTGGTCAAATACTACGACGTGCCCGATCTGGAGCTGTTGGTCGCAGGCCATCACGGTTCCTCCGGTTCTACCTCGGAGGAGCTGCTGGATGCGCTGCGGCCCGAGCTGGTTCTCATCTCCTGTGGCTACAACAGCTACGGCCACCCCGCTCCCGAAACCCTGGAGCGGCTAGCTCGGCGGGAGGTGCTCACCTACCGCACCGACATCATGGGCACTGTCAGTATCTATGTAAGGGGGGACGGCTATGCCGCCCAAAGCCAAGGCTGACAACACCGCTCTGCGGGAGCTGAAACACGCTCTGCGGGACGGGCAACTAAAAAACCTCTATGTGTTTCACGGGGAGGAGGCCTACCTCCGGGAGTACTACCTGGGGCAGCTGAAGAAAGCTCTGCTCCCCGCTGGGCTGGAGGAATTCAACCTGCACACCGCCCAGGGGAAGGAGTGCTCCCCTGAATGGCTGGAACAGGCGGTGGACTGCCTGCCCATGATGAGCGGGCATACGGTGGTGCAGGTCACGGACTACGACCTGTTCTCCGGTGGGGAACGTCAGCGCAGCAAGCTGCTGGAGGTACTGGGAAACCTGCCGGAGTACTGCTGCCTGGTGTTCGTGTACGACCTGACCGCCTATAAGGCGGACGGCCGGTCCAAGCTGGCCGCTCTGCTCAAAGAAAAGGGGGCAGTGGTGGAGTTCCGCCGCCAGGAGCAGGGGGACCTGACCGACTGGATCGTCCGCCGCTTCAAGGCCGCCGGCCACACCATTGATACGGAGGACGCGCGGTATCTCATCTTCCTGTGCGGGGACCTGATGACCAACCTCATCTCTGAAATCGGTAAGATTGCCGCCTATGCCTCCGCCCCCCGGGTGTCTCGGGGGGACATCGACGCGGTGGCCATCCCCCAGATAGATGCAGTGGTGTTCCAGATGACCGAAGCCATCGCTCGTAAGGACTTCGACAAGGCCGCTTCCGTGCTGTCCGATCTCCTACACGACCAACAGTCTCCCATCATGATCCTGTCGGTGATGGGCAAATACTTCCGCCAGCTCTATACCGCCCGCCTGTGCCTGGAGGCTGGGGGCGGCCGGGACCAGTTCATGTCCCTTTGGAACATGCGGTACAGCTATCAGGCGGACAAGCTGCTGGATGCGGCCCGAAAATTCTCCCTGCCCTGGTGCCGCCACACGGTGCGCCGGTGCGCTCAGACGGACCTGGCCATGAAAAGCTACGGCGGGAATGAGGAGGAACTTCTCATCGCCCTGCTGATGGAACTGTCCGCCGGACGGAAGGTGATCCGATGAGGCGGGTCCGGGAGGCCATCGTGGTGGAGGGCCGTTACGACAAGAACACCCTGTCCCAGGTGGTGGACGCGGTCATCCTGGAGACGGCGGGCTTCGGCGTATTTAAGGATCAGGAGCGGCTGGCGCTACTGCGCCGCTTGGCGCAGCAGCGCGGGATTATCGTACTCACCGACTCTGATGGGGCGGGCTTCGTTATCCGGAATTTTCTCAAGGGAGCCATTCCTCCGGAACAGGTCAAACATGCCTATATCCCCGACATCCGCGGCAAGGAGCGGCGCAAGCGCGCCCCCGGCAAGGAGGGGAAGCTGGGGGTGGAGGGTATGCCCCCTCAGCTGCTGCTGGAAGCGCTAGAGCGGGCCGGGGCCACCTTTCTGGACGGGGACGGTCCCCGGTCCCCCCGTGGCGAACTCACCCCCGCCCAGCTGTACGTCTTGGGCCTCACTGGCCGACCCGACTCCGCCCAGCGGCGGCAGGCCCTGCTCAAGCGCCTGGACCTACCCGAGCACATGAGCGCCAAAGCCCTGCTCACAGTGCTCAACGCCCTATATACATCGGACGAGGTGATTCAGCTGGTCCAAACCCTGCCGGGTCCTGTTTCAGCTGATGAGCAATAGCCGTATTTCACGCATATCTCCGCCCGTTTGGCATAAGCTAGTTCCGGGTGATATATGTGAGCAAGCACGCTTGGAACGTTTATGCCGCCTGGGTCCTTTTTACCGAGGCAGTGGGCGCCCTGGCCGGCTGGCTGACCCGGTCTGGAATTCAGCTCTATACCCAGACGGTCACACAGCCGCCCCTGGCCCCGCCCCCTATTGTCTTTCCCATCGTCTGGGCCATTCTGTACGCCCTGATGGGCATTGGAGGGGCCCGGGTATTTCTCAGTGTCTCCTCCCTCTCCCGCACCCGGGGTCTGGTTTTGTATCTTCTCCAGCTGGCGGTCAACTTCTGCTGGCCTCTGCTTTTTTTCTCCCTCCGGGCCTATGGGCTGTCCCTGGTCTGGCTGGCCTTGCTGTGGGTTCTGATCTGGGTCATGCTGGCAGCCTTCCGACGGGTGGACCCCCTGGCCGCTTGGCTCCAACTTCCCTATCTGCTGTGGGTAAGCTTCGCCCTCTACCTCAATTGGGGCGTTTGGCAGCTTAATTCGTAATCCAGACAGTTTCCTCATGCAGCAAAACAATCGAGCCGCCGCGGCGCTTTCCGCGGCGGATGAGGGGTCCTCCTTCCCCCTACCGTGTCAC
>ENA-UOIV01001580-UOIV01001580.1-human-gut-metagenome-genome-assembly--contig:-C59-NODE-1580-length-18701-cov-14.208409_pt1 | contig 18701 bp, 33 predicted proteins | sample MGYA00242333_ERZ723880 | MGnify/ENA metagenome assembly ERZ723880 | reverse complement strand
CCCATTTCTTGTCCGTACAAGAAATGGGGCCGCCTGCCGGGGCGGGACCCGGCAAGCTACGCCGCTCACTGAGCGGCAAGACTAAAACCGCCGTCGGTCGACCACCGACAAACTGCGCCGCTCGATGAGCGACAAATCTAAGCCCGTCCCGGGGCGGACCCGGCAAGCTACACCGCTCACTGAGCGGCAAATCTAAGCACGCTGTCGGTCGACCACCGACAACCTCCGCCGCTCAACGAGCGGACAATCTAAGCCCACCGCCCGGGGCCAACCCCGGAGAAGATAAAAAGAGGGACCGCACGGTGTGCGGTCCCTCTTTTAAACAAATCAAACGAGCTCGATGATAGCCATCTCTGCGGCGTCACCGCGGCGAGGTCCGATCTTGACGATCCTGGTATAGCCGCCCTTGGTCTCTTTGTACTTCGGGGCGATCTCGTCGAAGAGCTTCTTCGCAACGTCCTCCTTTGTGACAAAGGAGAGCACCTGACGCTTGGAGTGGAGATCGTTGGTTTTCGCCGTTGTAATCATCTTCTCGGTCATCGCGCGGACTTCCTTGGCCCGGGTGACGGTGGTTTCGATCTTGCCGTTTTCCAGCAGGAAGGTAACCATCGCCCTGAGCATCGCCATTCTGTGGCTGGAAGACCGGCCGAGTTTCCTGGTTCCTGGCATTCTGTTTCACTCCTTACCCAATGCTTTGAGATTCCCGCCCGTTAACAGCCCGGACGGGGTTGGGCCGCGGGGCGCGGCCGGTAAATTCAGTTGTCGTCGTCCTTAGAAAGGTCGAATCCCAGTGACTGTAACTTCCAGATGACCTCTTCCAGCGATTTTTTGCCGAGGTTCCGGACCTTCATCATCTCGTCGGGGGACTTGTTGATGAGGTCTGCCACGGTGTTGACGCCGGCCCTCTTCAGACAGTTGAACGCGCGAACAGATAAGTCAAGCTCTTCAATGGTCATCTCAAGGAGTTTATCCTTGCCGGTATCCTCTTTCTTGTCCATGATCTCGGTCGCACTCACCTCGTCGGAAAGATCGACGAAATGATTGAGTTGCCTATTGAGGATCTTGGCCGCCAGACTGACCGCCTCCTTCGCGGAGATGGTGCCGTCCGTCCAGACTTCCAGCGTTAATTTATCGTAGTCGGTTATCTGTTCCACGCGGGTGTTTTCCACCGTGTAGTTGACCTTGAGCACGGGGGTATAGATGCTGTCCACGGCGATGGTGCCCACCGGGGCTTTTTCCAGCTCGGTGTGCTTGTTGCGCTCGGCCGAGACGTATCCCTGGCCCTTCTTGAGCGTGATCTCCATGGAGAGCTTCGCGCCGGCGTCGAGCGTCGCGATATGCATGCTCGGGTCGAGGATCTCGACCTCGCTGTCGCACTCGATGCTGCCCGCAGTCACTTCACATTCACCCTGCGCATCGATCCTCACCGTCTTGGGCTCGTCGCAATAGAGCTTTGCGGTGAGGCCCTTGATATTGAGGATGATCTCGGTTACATCTTCTTTTACGCCCGGGATTGTCGAGAATTCGTGTTGTATTCCGTCGATCTTCACAGAGATGACCGCAACACCAAGAAGAGAGGAAAGCAGCACGCGGCGCAGCGAGTTGCCGAGCGTTGTACCAAATCCCCTGTCCAACGGTTCCGCAACAAATTTGCCGTAACTGCCGTCAGATTTGAGCTCGACCGTTTCTATCTTGGGCTCTATGATCTTGACCATTATGGACCCTCCTTCTGCGGCGGGAGCATTCCCGCCTGGTCATTCTCGTTTCCCTGCAACCATGCTTGGCGCGTGATTCACGCAGCCGGATTATTTGCTGTACAACTCGACGATGAGATGCTCTTCAACATCCAGGTCGATGTCCTCACGGTTCGGGAGCTCGATGACGCATCCGGTCATATTGGTCTTGTCGCAGTCGAGCCACTTGGGAACGGGACGGGAGCCAAACGCTTCCACCACGCCCTTGAGCTTGTCGCTCTTGGACTTGACGGCAACGGTGTCGCCGGCCTTGAGCAGGATGGAGGGGATGTTGGCCTTCTTGCCGTTCACGGTGAAGTGGCCGTGGCGGACGAGCTGGCGGGCCTCCTTGCGGGAGGAAGCGAAACCGAGGCGGTAGACCACGTTGTCGAGCCTGCTCTCGCAGATGCGCAGCAGATTCTCGCCCGTGACGCCGGGTTTCGCGGCGGCCATCTCAAAGTACTTGGCGAACTGGCTTTCCAGGATGCCGTAGTAACGCCTGGCCTGCTGTTTGGCGCGCAGCTGGACTCCATATTCGGAAGCCTTTCTGGTGCGCGCTTTGCCGTGCTGCCCGGGGACGGTGGCCCTGCGGGTGACGGCGCACTTATCGGTGTAGCAACGCTCGCCCTTGAGGAACAGCTTCTTGTTCTCGCGGCGGCAGAGCCTGCATACAGCGCCGGTATATCTTGCCATAAATTGCACCTCCTGATTGGTTGGCGGCTATGAGCCGCTGCTTATACGCGCCTTCTCTTGGGCGGGCGGCATCCGTTGTGCGGAATCGGGGTGACGTCCTTGATCATGTTGACCTCGAGTCCCGCCGCCTGCAGCGCGCGGATGGCAGCCTCACGGCCCGAGCCCGGGCCCTTTACAAACACTTCGACCGTCTTGAGTCCGTGCTCCATCGCAGCTTTCGCGGCGACTTCCGCAGCGGTCTGCGCGGCAAACGGGGTGCTCTTGCGGGAACCGCGGAAGCCGAGCCCGCCGGCCGAGGCCCACGAAAGGGCGTTGCCCTGGGTGTCGGTGATCGTCACGATCGTGTTGTTAAAGGTGGACTGGATATGTGCGGCGCCACGCTCGATGTTCTTGCGTTCCCGACGCCTGCGAGTGGCGGTCTTTTTAGCGGCAACCTTTGCCATCGTCTATATCCCTCCCTGATTATTTCTTCTTGTTGGCGATTGTCTTCTTGGGTCCCTTGCGGGTGCGCGCGTTGGTCTTGGTGCGCTGTCCGCGGACGGGAAGCCCTTTGCGGTGACGCACGCCGCGGTAGCAGCCGATCTCAACCAGGCGCTTGATATTCAGCGCCGTCTCACGGCGAAGGTCGCCCTCCACCTGCACGTTGTGGTCGATATACTCACGCAGTTTGGAAACGTCGTCCTCCGTAAGGTCCTTGACACGGATGTCCGGGTTCACTCCGGTGGACTCGAGGATCTGCTGTGCGGTTTTGCGGCCGATCCCGAAGATATAGGTCAGCCCGATCTCGACCCGCTTGTCTCTCGGCAGGTCAACGCCAGCTATACGAGCCATACTGTTCTTGCACCTCCATTATTCTGGTCTGCACTTTAGCCCTGACGCTGTTTGTGCTTGGGGTTTTGGCATATTACCATGATGCGGCCCTTGCGCTTGATGATCTTGCATTTTTCGCAAATCGGTTTCACGGAAGGTCTGACTTTCATGCGAAACTACCTCCTTCAATCGGTAAAAACGGTATCTGCTATTTGGAACGCCACGTGATGCGCCCCTTGGTCAGGTCGTACGGAGACATCTCCAGCGTGACCTTGTCTCCCGGCAGGATGCGGATGAAGTTCATCCGCAGTTTGCCGGAAATGTGCGCCAAAAGCTGATGCCCGTTGGGCAGCTCCACGCGGAACTGTGCGTTGGGCAGGCTCTCCACGACGACGCCCTCAATTTCGATGACATCTTCCTTAGACAAGCTGATTTCCTCCCTCGTCTGATTCCCGCCGGAGGGCGGCAAGCGCCCTGCGCAGCTTTCGATTGGTGTCGATGCCCGAAAGGTCGAGCACCGTGTTGGTTTTCCGGATGTGTTTGACGCTCTTACGCTTTGGGGCTTCCAGCGGCCTGCGTCCGCCGTCGCAGAGCAGGACCCGCCCCTCTTCCTCCGCGAGGGCCACAAAGTAGCCTCCCGCGTCGTGCCCCGCCTTCGAGCACACCACGCGACCCCTTTCGACCGGCATCCCGCACCTCCCGCTCAAGGCAGAGTCAGGATGACCGGGCCGCTCTCGGTGATCGCGACGGTATGCTCGAAATGCGCGGCGAGCTTATGGTCGTTGGTCACGACCGTCCAGTCGTTGTCCAGCACGTGCAGCGCGGGTGAGCCCTCGGTGATCATCGGCTCGATGGCGATGACCATGCCGGGGACCAGCCGCACGCCGTGGCCGGGGCGCCCGTAGTTGGGCACCTCCGGTTCCTCATGCATCTCGGTCCCGATCCCGTGCCCGACATACTCGCGCACGACGCCGTAACCGAGCGCCTCCACGTACGACTGCACCGCGTACCCGATGTCCCCCAGCCGCGCGCCCGGTTTTGCAACCGCGATCGCCGCCAGCAGGCTCTCTCTTGTCGCGTCCATCAGCTTCTGGGCCGCATCGCTCACCCTGCCCGCGGCGAAGGTCGCCGCGTTGTCCCCGTGGTAGCCGTCAACGATGGCTCCCACGTCGATGCTCACAATGTCGCCCTCCTGGATGACGCGTCCCCCGGGGATGCCGTGGATGATCTCGTCATTCACCGACACGCACGCGCTGCCCGGAAAACCACCATACCCTAAAAACGAGGGGATGGCGCCTTTGGATTGAATGAAACTTCTGACGGCCCGGTCGATCTCGCCCGTCGTAACGCCGGGTCTGACCGCCGCGCCCCCCACCTGCAACGCCTGTGCTGAGATGGAGCCGGCGCGTTTCATCTTCGCAAGCTCCTTCGACGTTTTCAGCACGACCATACTTAAGCCTCCAGCGCGGCAAGCGTCAGTTTCGTGGTGTCCGCAACTTCTTCCTGGCCTTCCACGATGCGGAGCTTGCCCTTCTTCTGGTAGAACTCCTTGAGGGGCTCGGTCTGCTCGTGGTAGGTGGCCAGGCGGCCGCGCACGGTCTCGGGCTGGTCGTCCTTGCGGATGATCAGCTTCCCGCCGTCCTTGTCGCACACGCCCTCCACCTTGGAAGGCTTGTAGTCGACATGGTAGCTGGCGCCGCAGCTCTCGCAGACCCTGCGGCCGGAAAGCCGCCGTTCGATCGCCTCGTCGGCGACCTCGATGTCGATGACCCTGTCGATCTCGACGCCCATCTCGTCAAGCGCGGCGGCCTGCGGGACGGTGCGCGGGAATCCGTCGAGGATGAACCCGTTTTTGCAGTCGTCCTGCTGGAGCCGCTCCTTGATGATGCCGATCACGACCTCGTCGGGCACCAGCGCGCCGCTCTCCATATAGGATTTCGCGCGCAGACCCATCTCGGTCCCGTTCTTGAGCGCCTCACGGATGATGTTGCCCGTGCTGATGGCCGGGATTCCCAGCTTTTCACAGATGACTTCCGCCTGGGTGCCTTTGCCGGCGCCGGGAGCGCCGAGGAGTATCAGTTTCATAACGACATCTCCTTTACTCTAAGAAGCCCTTGTAGTGGCGCATCATCATCTGGCTTTCCAGCTGCCGGAAGGTGTCGAGCGCCACGCCCACGACGATGATGATCGAAGTTCCGCCGAGCGCGATGTTCATCTTGGTGATACCGCCGATGCCGATCGGCAGGACGGCCACAAGCGCCAGGAAGATACCGCCGACCAGCGTGATCTTGGAGATGATCCGCGCGATGAAGTCAGAGGTCGGACGGCCCGGACGGATGCCGGGGATGGTGCCCGAGTTGTTCCTGAGGTTGTTGGACATCTCGATCGGGTTATACTGAATCGCCACGTAGAAGTAGTTGAACGCGAGGATCAGGATAAAGTAGAGCACCGCGTAGAGCGGGGTGTTGTAGTTGAACGCGCCGAGGAAGTTCGCCCAGAAGCCGGTGCCGTTGGGGGCCACGAACGCCTTGATGGTGCCCGGGATCGCCAGCAGCGAGGAGGCGAAGATGATCGGCAGAACGCCCGACATGTTCACTTTGATGGGGATGAAGGTCGACTGTCCGCCGTACATCTTGCGGCCTACGACCTTTTTGGCGTACTGCACCGGGATGCGCCGCTCGGCGTTGGTCATGATGATGATCACCACGATCAGCGCGAGGAAGAGCACCACGATGAGCGGAACGGTGAAGTAGTACATCGGCTGCTCGGAGCCCATCTGCAGGTAGATCCAGAGCTTCTGGATCGCCGCCGGGCCGCGGGAGACGATGCCGGCGAACAGGATCATCGAGATGCCGTTGCCGATGCCGTGCTCGTCGATGCGCTCGCCCAGGTAGACGATCAGCATCGCGCCGCCCATGAAGGCCGCGATGATGACGATCGCGGAGAAGATCCCCGCGAAGCCGCTGCGGTACATCACGGCGCCGCTCTGGTTGCGCAGCAGGGTGTAGTAGGCCCATGCCTGCAGAAGCGCAAGCGCGACGGTGACGTAACGGGTGATCTTGTTGATCTTTCTGCGCCCGTCCTCGCCCTCCTTCGCCATGCGCTCGAGGGCCGGGATGGCCACGGTGAGCAGCTGGATGACGATCGAAGAGGTGATATACGGGGTGATGGACAGCGCGAAGATGGTCGCCCTGGCGAACGCGCCGCCCGAGAGGATGTCGAGATAGCCGAGCAGGTTGCCCGCGTTGGCGGGGTTCTGGAGCATCTGCTGGAGAACCTGCGCGTCAAGGAAGGGCACCGGGACGGCCGTGCCGAGCCGGAAGAGCACCAGGATCATCAAGGTGTAGAGGATCTTTTTCCTCAGGTCCGCAATGTGCCACGCGTTTTTTAACGTCTGGAACATTTTACTTCACCTCAGCCTTCCCGCCTGCTTTCTCAATCTTTTCCTTGGCAGACGCTGAAAAAGCCGCGCAGTTGACGGTGAGCTTCTTGGTGATCTCGCCGTTGCCGAGGACTTTGACGCCGTCAAGGGTCTTTTTGAGGATACCAGCGTCGAGGAGCGCCTGGGCGTCCACGACCGCGCCGTCCTCGAATTTCTCGAGATCGGAAACGTTGACCGTGGCGTAATGGGTGGCGAAGATGTTCACGAAGCCGCGCTTCGGAACACGCCGCGCCAGCGGCATCTGGCCGCCCTCAAATCCGGGCTGTTTGGCGCCGGAACGGGCCTTCTGGCCTTTGTGGCCCTTGCCCGCCGTCTTTCCGTTGCCGGAACCGTGGCCGCGGCCCTTGCGGAACACGTCCTTGTTCGAACCCGGCACGGGGGAAAGTTCATGCAATTTCATTTGACCTGCACCTCCTTGCTTTATGCGTTGGTGACCTCAATGAGGTGGGAAATTTTCGTGATCTTGCCCTTCGTCGCGTCGTTGTCGGGCTGGGTGGTGGTATCGCCGATCCTGCGCAGTCCCAAGGATTCGGCGGTGGCAATCTGGTCGTCTTTTCTGCCGACGAGGCTCTTAACGAGCTTGATGGTAAGCGCCATAACGCCTTCCTCCTTATCCAATAATATCCTTCACGGATTTGCCGCGGATGGCCGCGACCTGCTCCGCGTCACGCAGGGAGCACAGCCCCTGGATGGTCGCCGAAACGACGTTGCAGGGGTTGTTGGAACGCAGGCACTTGGTACGGATGTCCTTGATGCCCGCGGTCTCCATCACCGCACGGACGGGGCCGCCCGCGATGACGCCGGTTCCTTCCGGAGCCGGTTTCATCAGCACGCGTCCCGCGCCGTAAACGCCGATCGCCTCGTGGGGGATGGTCGTTCCCTTGAGGGAGATCTTGTGAAGGTGTTTTTTCGCGTCCTCAATACCCTTGCGGATGGCGTCGGGTACCTCGCCCGCTTTACCAAGCCCGAAGCCGACCGTGCCGTTGCCGTCGCCGACAACCACGAGGGCCGCGAACTTGAAGATGCGTCCGCCTTTCACCGTTTTGGAAACGCGGTTAATCGCTACGACGCGCTCCTTGAGCTCGTCATTGTTGTTCGCATTAAACTGAGCCAAAAGTATCCCTCCTTCTTTAGAATTTGAGGCCGCCTTCACGGGCCGCTTCCGCCAGCTCCTTGACGCGCCCGTGGTAGATATAGCCGCCGCGGTCGAACACCACTTCGCTGATGCCCTTGTCGGCCGCTTTCTTCGCGATCGCTTCGCCGACCTTCTTGGCCGCTTCCTTGTTGCCGCCGTTGCCCTCGAAATCCTTGTCCAGCGAGGACGCCGCGCACAGCGTCACGCCGTTTTCATCGTCGATGATCTGGGCATAGATGTGTTTGGCGGAGCGGAAGACATCAAGACGAGGGCAGCTAGGCGTGCCGCTGATCTTCGCCCTGACCCTGCTGTGCCGTTTGAGTCTGGCGACATTCTTGTCAGGCTTCGTTACCATGTTACTTCACTCCTTTACTTCTTGCCCTTGCCCGCTTTGCCTTCCTTGCGGATGATCACTTCGTCGATATACTTGATCCCCTTGCCCTTATACGGCTCGGGCGGGCGCTTCTCGCGGACTTCCGCCGCGAACTGGCCGACCTTCTGCTTGTCGGGGCCGTGGATGATGATCTTGTTGGGCGCGGGGACGTCGATCGTGATGTCGGCGTTGTCCTCCATGAAGACCTGGTGGCTGTAGCCGAGGGTCATGACGAGCTGTTTGCCCTGCTTGGCCGCGCGGTAGCCGACGCCGTTGATCTCGAGTTCCTTCTTGAACTCCTCGGTGACGCCCTGCACCATGTTGGCGACCAGGGTGCGGGTCAGCCCGTGCAGGCTGCGCATCTCCTTCTCGTCGTTGGGGCGGGTCACGAGGATCTCGCTGCCTTCCTGCTTGATGCCCATATCGGGGCGGAAGGTCTGGGTCAGGGTGCCCTTGGGGCCCTTGACGGTTACCGTGCTGCCGTCGATTTTGACGTCGACGCCCGCGGGCACGGTGATGGGCTTTCTTCCGATTCGACTCATTTCACCGCACCCCCCTTACCAAATGAACGCGAGGACTTCGCCGCCGACATTCTCTTTGCGAGCCTGCCTGTCGGTCATAACGCCCTTGTTGGTGGACAGGATGGCAACGCCGAGTCCCTTCATCACGCGGGGCATATCCTCACAGCTGGTGTAGATGCGCAGGCCGGGTTTGGAAACCCTGCGAAGGCCCTGGATGACCGGGGTCTTGCCCTGCCCGTATTTCAGGACAACGCGGATGGTGCCCTGTTTGCCGTCCTCGACGACGGTGAAGCTCTTTATATATCCTTCATCCAACAAAATCTGAGCAATTGCTTTCTTCATGTTGGAAGCAGGAATATCGACCGTATCATGTTTTGCACTGTTCGCATTTCTGATACGGGTCAGCATGTCAGCGATCGTATCGGTGATATGCATGCCGTCAACCTCCTTTATTCGCTCAGCTTTGTTTTACCAGCTTGCCTTCCTGACGCCGGGGATCTGCCCTTTGTACGCCAGTTCCCTGAAACAAATACGGCAGACTCCGAATTTGCGAAGGTAAGCGTGCGGCCTGCCGCAGATCTTGCACCGGGTGTATTCCCTGGTGGAGAACTTCGCCGGGCGGCTCTGCTTGATCTTCATCGATGTTTTTGCCACAGTTTTCCCTCCTTACTTCGCAAATGGGGCGCCCATGAGCGTCAAGAGCTCGCGGGACTCCTCGTCGGTTTTCGCAGTGGTGACAAAGCAGATGTCCATGCCCCGGACCTTGTCGATCTTGTCGTAGTCGATCTCGGGGAAGATCAGCTGCTCCTTGAGGCCCATGTTGTAGTTGCCGCGCCCGTCGAAGCCGTTGGGGTTGATCCCACGGAAGTCGCGCACGCGGGGCAGGGCCACGGAGAACAGCCTGTCGACGAACTCATACATCCGGTCGCCGCGCAGGGTGACCTTTGCGCCGATGTTCATGCCTTCACGCAGCTTGAAGTTCGCCACGGATTTTTTCGCCTTGCAGATGACCGGGCGCTGGCCCGTGATCTTGGAAAGGTCAGAAACGATTGCGTCGATGATCTTGGGATTGTCCCGCGCCTCGCCGCAGCCGACATTGATGACGACCTTATCAAGCTTGGGGATCTGCATGACAGATTTATAGCTGAATTTCTTCATCAGCGCGGGAGCGATCTCGCCCACGTACTGGTCCTTGAGTCGTGCCATGATTTCTCCTCCTTACTTAAAAAGTTTCGCCACATTTCGGGTTTTTGCAGATACGTTCCTTCTTGCCGTCGTTGAGGACCTTGTGGGCAATCCGGGTGGGCTTGCCGCATTTGGGGCAGACGAGCATGACCTTGGAGGCGTACATGGCGCCCTCCGCCTTCACGATGCCGCCGGGATCGCCCATTTTGCGGGGCTTGACGTGCTTGGTCATCATGTTGACGTGGTCGACGATGACCTTGCCCTCCTTGGGGGAGACCTCAAGAACCTTGCCCTGCTTGCCCTTGTCCTTGCCGGACAGAACGATGACTGTATCGCCCTTTTTGACGTGAAGCTTATTCACTTTTGAGCACCTCCATTACAGCACCTCGGGAGCGAGGCTTAAAATCTTGAGGTACTCCTTTTCGCGGAGTTCCCTCGCAACCGGTCCAAAGATACGGGTACCTCTGGGGTTTTTATCTTCTCTGATGATGACCGCAGCGTTCTCGTCGAAGCGGATATAGGTCCCGTCGTCGCGGCGGATCCCCTTAGCGGAACGAACGATTACCGCCTTGACCACGTCGCCCTTTTTCACCTGACCGCCGGGCGCGGCCTTCTTGACGGAAGCCACGACCACATCGCCAATGTTGGCGTATCTCCTGCGGGAGCCGCCGAGCACGCGGATGCACATGAGTTCCTTCGCACCGGTGTTGTCGGCTACTTTGAGATAGGTCTGCATCTGTATCACAGAGCGTTCCTCCTTTCAATCGGACTGTCGGAAAAGACCGTCCGGATGTTATTTCGCCTTCTCGATGATTTCGGTGACCCTCCACCGTTTATCCTTGGACAGGGGGCGGGTCTCCATGATCTTGACCTTGTCGCCAACGCCGCACGCGTTCTCTTCGTCGTGCGCCTTGAACTTCACGGTGCGCTTGATGATCTTCTTGTAAAGGGGATGTTTGACGTTGTCCTGGATGGCGACGACGACCGTCTTATCCATCTTATCGCTGACAACCGTGCCGACACGGGTCTTGCGGAGATTTCTTTCGCTCATTTACCTTCGTCCTCCCTTCCGCTTACTGCGCGCTCTTAAGCTCGTTGGCCCGGATCTGGGTCTTCACCCGCGCGATGTCCTTCTTGACGATGTTCAGGCGCATCGGGTTATCGAGCTGGTTGATCGCGTGCTGGAAACGAAGGTTGAAAAGCTCGGCTTTGAGGTCGTTGAGCTTCTCCTGAAGCTCCTTGTCAGACAGTTCCCTGATCTCAGTTGCCTTCATTACTCTTCACTCCCCTTTTCCTCAGTCTCTTTGGCAACGAACTTGCACTTGATGGGCAGCTTGTGCGCGGCAAGACGCATTGCCTCACGGGCCAGGTCCTCGGGCACGCCGCCGATTTCAAACATCACGCGGCCGGGCTTGACGACTGCGACCCAGTACTCGGGGCTTCCTTTACCGGAACCCATGCGGGTCTCGGCCGGTTTTTCGGTGATCGGCTTATCCGGGAAAATCTTGATCCAGACCTGGCCGCCGCGCTTGATGTAGCGGGTCATGGCGATACGGGCGGCCTCGATCTGGTTGGAGGTGACCCACGCCGGCTCAAGCGCCTGCAGGCCGAAATCTCCGTAAGTGACGGTGTTGCCGCGCAGGGCCTTGCCCTTGAGGCGGCCGCGCTGAACACGGCGGTATTTCACACGTTTTGGCAGCAGCATTACTGTTTGCCTCCTTCCCTCTGGGGACGGTCATCCCTGCGGGGCCTCTTGGCATCCCCGAGAACCTCTCCGGCGTAGATCCATACCTTGACGCCGATTCTTCCGTAGGTGGTGTTCGCCTCGGCAAAGCCGTAGTCGATGTCGGCGCGGATGGTCTGCAGGGGGATGGTGCCCTCATGGTAGTGCTCGGTCCTCGCGATCTCGGCGCCGCCCAGACGGCCGGACACCTGGATCTTGATGCCGCGGGCGCCGAACTTCATCGCGCGTCCGATCGACTGCTTCATGGCGCGGCGGAAGGAGACGCGGGCTTCCAGCTGGGCGGCGATCGACTCGGCCACGAGCTGGGCGTTCTTGTCGGGGGACTTGACCTCGACGACGTTGATGAAGACCTGGCGCTTGTCGGCCGCGGCCTTGCCCTTGTTGATCATCTCGTCGCACTGGCGGCGGATCTTCTCGATCTCGGCGCCGCCCCTGCCGATGACGATGCCCGGGCGGGAGCAGTGGATGTGGATGCGCACCTTGGTGGCGTCGCGCTCGATTTCAATGCGGGGGATTCCTGCATCGTAAAGGGTTTTCTTTAAGAACTTGCGGAGCTTATAATCCTCGACAAGGATATCGCCGAAAGCATCGTCCTTAGCAAACCAGCGGGAATCCCAATCCTTAATAACTCCGACACGAAGGCCGTGCGGATTCACTTTTTGGCCCATAGTTTACCTCCTCTTTCAGCGTTATTCTTGTTCTTTGACGGTGATGAAGACGTGGGACGTCCTCTTGAGTACGCGGAACGCCCTGCCCTGCGCGCGGGGGCGGATCCGTTTCATCGTCGGGCCGGGGGTGACGTAGCACTCGGACACGTACAGGTTGTTCCTGTCCATGTTGAAATTGTTCTCGGCATTTGCCACGGCCGACTTCAGCAGCTTCTCCAACGGCTCGCAAGCGGCCTTGGGGGTCTGCCGGAGAATCGCCATCGCCTGGTCGGCGGGCTTGTTGCGGATAAGATCAAGCACGATCTGCACCTTGCGAGGCGCGATGCGGGCATGTCTCAGCGAAGCTCTTGCTTCCATGGTTGAGTTCCTCCTTTCGGCCTCGTTTTAGTTGCTCTTCCTGGCGCCGGCGTGTCCGCGGTAGGTCCTGGTGGGGGCAAACTCGCCGAGCTTGTGCCCAACCATGTCCTCGGTCACATAAACCGGCACGTGCTTGCGGCCGTCGTGGACCGCGAAGGTGTGCCCGACAAAATCGGGGAATATCGTCGAAGCGCGGCTCCAGGTCTTGAGGACCTGCTTTTTCTCGCCGCTCTCGTTCATCTTGCGGACCCTCTCCAGCAGAACGGGCTGAACGTACGGTCCCTTTTTAATGCTTCTACCCATGAATATTTCCTCCTTTCAGCCCGTCTTACTTCGCGTTGCGGCGCTTGACAATAAACTTGTCGGAGCGGTTGTGTTTGGCGCGGGTCTTGTAACCCAGCGCGGGCTTGCCCCAAGGGGTGACCGGGCCCGGACGTCCGACCGGGCTCTTGCCCTCGCCGCCGCCGTGCGGGTGGTCGCAGGGGTTCATGACGGAGCCGCGGACGGTCGGGCGCCAGCCCATGTGGCGGCGGCGGCCGGCCTTGCCGTAGTTGACGTTCTCGAAATCGATGTTGCCGACCTGGCCGATCGTGGCCACGCAGATCTCGGGGATGTTGCGAAGCTCGCCGGAGGGCAGGCGAACGAGCGCCATGCCGTTTTCCTTCGCCATCAGCTGGGCCATGACGCCGGCCGAACGCGCCAGCTGCGCGCCCTTGCCCGGGTAAAGCTCGATGTTGTGGATGAAGGTACCGGTCGGGATGTTCATCATCGGCAGCGAGTTGCCCGGCTTGATGTCCGCCTTGGCGCCGGAGACCACCGTGTCGCCGACCTTGAGGCCGTTGGGCGCGATGATGTAGCGCTTCTCGCCGTCCTCGTACTGGACGAGCGCGATGTGGGCGGTGCGGTTGGGGTCATACTCGAGCGTCAGGACCTTGGCCGGGATATCGGCCTTGTCGCGCTTGAAATCGATGATGCGGTATTTCCGGCGGTTGCCGCCGCCGCGGTGGCGGACGGTGATCCTGCCGTTGCTGTTGCGTCCGGAGTGCTTCTTGACAGGCTCAAGCAGGCTCTTTTCCGGAGCGACCTTGCTCAACTCGCTGTAGTCGGTGACAGTCATCTGCCGGCGACTGGGCGTAGTGGGCTTATAGCTCTTAATAGCCATTCGGTTTCACTCTCCTCATTTTAGTTAGCGGGGCAGAGAACCCCATACGCGGCGCAAGGCGCCATTAGAGCATGGTGTCGAAGAACTCGATCGTCTTCGAACCCTCGGTCAGCGTCACGATCGCCTTCTTGAAGGAAGGGGTGTAGCCCTGGTTGCGGCCCATCCGTTTCAGGCGGCCGCGGCAGCTGATCGTGTTGACCGACGACACCTTGGCGCCGGGGAACAGCGCCTCGACGGCCTTGGCGATTTCAATCTTGTTGGCGTCCTTGGCGACCCGGAAGGTGTACTTCCGAAGCTGCACGTTCGCCATCGAAGCCTCGGTGATGACCGGACGGAGGATAATGTCCTGCGGAGCTTTCATTATGCGTACACCTCCTCGAGTTTGGCGACGGCGTCTTTCGCGACGATGAACTTGTCGCAGTTGACGATGTCGTAGACGTTGAGCGTGTTGACCAGCGCGGTCTTGACGCCCGGGATGTTGGAAGCGGATTTGATGAACTGGTCGTTCTTGTCGCCCATGACGATGAGCGCCTTCTTTTCCGCGCCGAGCGCCTTGAGCATGTCGACCACCGGGCGGGTCTTGTAGCCGTCCACGGTGATCTGGTCGACCACGATCAGGTCGTTCGTGAGGACCTTGTCGGAGAAGACCGATTTGATCGCCAGGCGGCGGGTCTTCTTGTTGAGGGAGTAGCTGTAATCGCGCGGCTTGGGGCCGAGCGCGATGCCGCCCTTGCGCCACTGGGGAGCGCGGATGGAACCCTGGCGCGCGTGGCCGGTGCCCTTCTGCCTCCAGGGCTTCTTGCCGCCGCCGGTAACCTCGGTGCGGGTCAGGGTCGACTGGGTGCCCTGGCGCTGGTTGGCCAGATAATTCACGACGCACGCGTGCACGACCGCCTGATTGGGGGTGATGCCGAAGACGGCGTCGGAAAGCTCGATCTCAGAAACGGCTTTGCCGGCCATATCATAAACTTGAACCTTTGGCATTGTGTGTGTCCTCCTTCCCTTACGCCTTGACGCTATCGGTGATGCAGACCACGCCGCCCTTGGCGCCGGGGATCGCACCTCTGATCGCGATGAGATTGTTTTCCGCGTCCACCTTGACGACCGCAAGGTTCTGGACGGTGACGTGTTCGTCACCCATGTGGCCCGGGAGGCCCTTGCCCTTAAAGACGCGGGACGGGGACGAGCAGGCGCCGTTGGAGCCGGCGTGGCGTCCGACGGGGCCGGAGCCGTGGGTCGCTTTGAGGGTGTGGTTGCCGAACCGCTTGACGGTGCCGGCGTAGCCCTTGCCCTTCGAGGTGCCCGCGACATCCACCGCGTCTCCCGCGGCGAAGGCGTCGGCCTTGATGATGTCGCCGACGTTTAAGGACGAGCAGTCCTCCAGACGGAACTCCTTGAGGGTGCGCTTCTGCGCGACGTCAGCCTTCGCGAAGTGTCCCTTGAGCGGTTTGTTGATCGCCTTGTCCGAGATGTCGCCATAACCGATCTGCACGGCTTCATAGCCGTCGTTTTCGATTGTCTTCTTCTGGACGACAACGCAGGGGCCGGCCTCAACGACGGTCACGGGGATCACTTTTCCGTTCTCGTCAAAAAGCTGGGTCATGCCGATCTTTTTGCCTACGATGCACTTTTGCATACCTTTCTTACCTCCTGAAGGTTATTGGTCGGCTCTCGCCGACTTGACCTGACGGCGGATCCGTCGTCGGGGTTTCGCGCGGCTTAGAGCTTGATTTCAATCTCCACGCCGGCGGGGAGTTCGAGTCCCGTGAGCGCCTCGACCGTCTTGTTCGAGGGACGCAGGATGTCGATGAGCCGTTTGTGGGTCCTCATCTCGAACTGCTCGCGGCTGTCCTTATACTTATGGACGGCGCGCAGGATGGTGACGATTTCCTTCTCGGTCGGCAGGGGGATCGGACCGGAAACGCGGGCGCCGGTGCGCTTTGCCGTTTCCACAATCTTCTCCGCCGATGCATCGACGAGCTGGTGATCGTAACCTTTGAGCCTGATTCTGATTTTCTCCTTGACTGCCACTGAAGATCGCCTCCTTAATGTTTTCTGACGACACTTCACATACCGAATCGCTCTGTACACCCCTCCGGGTGTTTCGCGGGCGGGCATACAAAAAATCCGGTAAACCTTCCAGTTTAGCCGGACTTCATACCGCCCGCGGCCAAAAGCCGCCGCGCCGCGCAAAATGCCTCTGGAGGCGCATTGCGCACGCTTTCATCAGTATTAAAGTCGCCCGGTTTGAAATCGGACATACTCCGCGGAAATTCCCCGCCTCAAAGGGCGGCCACCTCCCGCATCATCGCATATCTGTGCAGTCACGCTCGATTATAATACCACAACCCCCGTCACAATGCAAGTATTTTCTGATAAAAATTCGTAAAAAGCTCCAAAAAATTTTCGCTTCCCGGCCGCCGTCAAAAGTCCCTTTTCAGGAAAGTTTTCCCGTTCCCCGGCGGCTTATGCGGGCGGCCCGGGGCGAAAAAAGAGGGGCGGCTCCGCCGCCCCTCTTTTGAGGGATTCTTTAAAACTCCGGGCCCTTGTTTTCCGGCTGCTGCGGCGCCTCCGGCGCGGCGGGCGGGGCCTTGGGGCTGCTGCCCGCGGGCATCGCGGCGTAATTGATGCCGGCTCCCTGCGCGGCCGAAAGGCTCGCGAGGTAGGCCTTCTTCTGCTGGCTCGACCCGACGAGGTAGAGGATCGGCAGAACGACGCCGCCCACGAGGCTCACCAGCCCGTTCAGCGAGAAGACGCCGCCCGAGAAGAGCATGCCGATCACGCCGAGGATGAGCAGCACGATTCCCCACGCCATGAAGAAGCCGCTCTTCTCCGGACGGGAGCTGCGGCTCAGCCCCATGATGCCCGCGATGGCGCGCGGGACGGCGGCGATCGCCGCGAAGAGGATCATGACCGCGCTGATCACGGCGAAGACGCCGCCCATCACCGACTGGAACTCCTCGTCCTGCATGAGCTCATAGAACTGCTCCGGGTCGTCGATGCCCGCCTGCGCCGCGAAGGAGGGGTCCTCCATCGCGATCTCCATGATCATGCTCGTAAAGCCGCTCGAGCTGCCGCCCAGCTCCTTCTGGACGTCCATCGAGATCATGCCCGCGGACACCAGCCCGAGCACCGCGAAGACGATCATCAAAATCGCCGTCACCTTGAGCAGCGTGTTCTGATAGGTCATTTCCATGTTCTTACCCCCGTTTGCTGTTTATTCCGGCGCGCGCCGGGAAATTCAGATTTGGATCAGTACGCCCGGCCCCAGATGATCGAGGTCGTGGCGGGCCTGCCGCAGATCGGGCAGACGTCGCCGATCCGCTCCTGCTCGAAGGGCATGCAGCGGGAGGTGAGCCCCGCCTCCTCCTTGACGCGCAGCTCGCACGCCTCGTCGCCGCACCACATCGTCTTGAAGAAGCCGCTCTTTTCCGCCGCCAGCGCCTTGAGCTCGTCGAAGGTCCGCGCGGTCCAGGTGCGCGCCTCGCGGTTGGCAAGGGCCTTCTGATAGAGGCCGTCGTGCACCGCGCGCAGCAGCTCGGGCACCTTCGCCTCCAGTTCGTCGAGGGAGACGACCGTCTTCTCGCGGTTGTCGCGCCGCACGAGCACGCACTGGTTCTGCTCGATGTCGCGCGGGCCGATCTCCAGCCGGAGCGGCACGCCCTTCATCTCGTACTCCGCGAACTTCCAGCCCGCCGAGTTGTCGCTGTCGTCCATCTTCGCGCGGCAGAAGGATTTCAGCTTTTCGGTGATCTCCCCCGCCTTTTCAAGCACGCCCTCCTTGTGCTGGGCGACCGGCACGACGATCACCTGGACCGGCGCGATGGCGGGCGGCAGCACCAGCCCGTCGTTATCGCCGTGGGTCATGATGATCGCGCCGATGATGCGGGTCGACATCCCCCACGAGGTCTGGTGCGGGTACTGGGGCTTGTTGTCGCGGCCCTGGAAGGTGATGTCGAACGCGCGGGCGAACCCGTCGCCGAAATAGTGGGAGGTGCCCGACTGGAGCGCCTTGCCGTCGTGCATCATCGCCTCGATCGTATAGGTGGCCTCCGCGCCCGCGAACTGCTCCTTTTTGGTCTTGCGGCCCTTGGTGACGGGGATTGCGAGGCTCTCCTCGCAGAAGTCGGCGTAGACGTTCAGCATCCGCTCGGTCTCCGCCATCGCCTCCTCGGCCGTCTCGTGCATCGTGTGGCCCTCCTGCCACCAGAACTCGCAGGTACGCAGGAAGGGGCGGGTGGTCTTCTCCCACCGCACGACCGAGCACCACTGGTTGTAGAGCTTGGGCAGGTCGCGGTAGGAGTGGATGATGTTCGCGTAGTGCTCGCAGAAGAGGGTCTCGGAGGTCGGGCGCACGCAGAGGCGCTCGGTGAGCTTCTCCTCGCCGCCGTGGGTCACCCACGCCACCTCGGGCGCGAAGCCCTCGACATGGTCCTTCTCCTTCTGGAGCAGGCCCTCGGGGATGAACATCGGCATCATGACGTTTTCATGCCCCGTCGCCTTGAAGCGGCCGTCGAGGTCGTGCTGGATGTTCTCCCAGATCGCGCAGCCGTAGGGGCGCACGACCGTGCAGCCGCGCACCGACGAATAGTCCGCCAGGTCGGCCTTTTTAACGATGTCGGTGTACCATTTCGCGAAGTCCTCCTCCATCGAGGTGATCGCTTCCACCATCTTTTTCTTGTCCGCCATAAAGCATGTTCTCCTTCGGCGTCCCGCGGGGCGCCCCAAAATATGATCGGCGGCCCGGGGCCGCCGCGGCATTACCCTTGTATCATAACGAATTTTCGCGCGAATTGCAAGGCCCGGCCTTCCCCGCCCGCCGGTTTCCCGCCCCGGCTTCCCCGGGAACCGCAAAACCGGCCGCCGTCCGCAGGACGG
>ENA-UOIV01001578-UOIV01001578.1-human-gut-metagenome-genome-assembly--contig:-C59-NODE-1578-length-18706-cov-13.128519_pt1 | contig 18706 bp, 19 predicted proteins | sample MGYA00242333_ERZ723880 | MGnify/ENA metagenome assembly ERZ723880 | reverse complement strand
TTGAGCGGCAAGCCTAAGCCCACGCCGGGGCGGGACCCGGCAGCTCCGCCGCTCGCCGAGCGACCACCGACAAACTGCGCCGCTCGATGAGCGGTAACCCTACGGGGTCGCTGTCTGTCGACTCCCGGCAACTCCGCCACTCGGCGGCAAACAACTCGCGGCCGCCAACGGCGGCCGCTTTATTGCGGGATGCATTGATCGGGCGGGGGTACGCGGGGAGGGCCGCCGGCCCTCGTCCGTGAGGCGGGGATACCTTAGACCGCCCACTTTTCGATCTGCTTGATGAAGTGGCTGTCCTCGGTGACGACCTTGACGGGCTTGTTGTAGTCGAGCGCCATCAGTCCGAGGATCGATTTCGCGTCCGCGATCTTGCCGTCGGTGGTGTGCACGCCGATGTCCTCGGACGACTGCATGGCGAGATACATGAACTGGCGGAGGTCCTCCGCGGAGTGAAGCATAACGTCTTTGATGATCATGATAAAACCTCCTTATGTTGTCGGTTGTGGAATGGCTGATTCTCTCTCTGTCCCTATTAAACTACAAAATGGAAGCAATGTCAATATGTACAATGAATTTTTTAAAGTTTGTACATAATTTACATAATTAGCATTCACACATATAGAGTGCTAGAAATTCTGTAAACATTTCGTGAATTCCCTTGACTTTGCAGAAAAGTGTGGTACATTATAGTTGTTGGCACTCGTAAATAATGAGTGCTAAAGAGCCCTTCGCCGGGAACGGGAATGTGAGGTGGGAACGGTGAAGCTCGACATTCGAAAATTGAAGGTCCTGACGGCCATCGTCGAAACCTATATCGAGACGGGGGAGCCCGTCGGATCCAAGACGGTCGCCCGGAAGCTTGACTTCCAGGTGTCCTCCGCCACCATCCGCAACGATATGGCGGCGCTCTTCGACATGGGGCTGCTCGAACAGCCCCACACCTCGGCGGGGCGGGTGCCCTCCCATCTGGGCTACCGCATCTACGTCGACCAGCTCATGCACTGCCAGCCCCTCTCGGAGGAGGAGCAGCGCGAGATCGACGCGCTTTTCAACGTGCGCGACCCCGATCCCGACAGGCTCCTGGAGGACGCGGCCGAGGCCCTCGCCGACTACACCAAGTGCGCGACCGTCTCGACCACCATCACCCCCAAGACGGTGCAGGTCAAGCGGGTCGAGATCGTCCCTGCGGGCGCGCGGACCGTCGTCGTGCTGGTCATCGCGACCAACGGCGTCATCAAAAACAAGGTCTGCCGCGTCGACTTCGGGCTGACCACCGAGATCGTCGAATTTCTCAACCAGTTCTGCAACGGCCGCCTGGTCGGCAAATCGGTTTCGGACATCTCCCAGTGGTACATCAACTCGATCGCCGTGACCCTCGGCGACTACTCCACCCTCTTCGTCCCGGTGCTCGCCACCGTGTACGAGCTCTGCCGCGAGATCAACGAGGGGCAGTTTTACACCTCCGGCAGCGTCAACCTGCTGGGCTACAAGGAGTTCTCCGATATCGCCCGCGACCTGCTGCTGACGATGAACAACCGTGAACAGCTCCTCGGGGTGCTCGCCTCCAAAAGCGACGCGGTCTTTATCACGATCGGCAAGGAAAACCCCCAGAGCGAGCTGGCGGACACCTCGGTGGTCGTCACGCGCTACAAGATCGGCGAGCAGAATTCGGGCGCGATCGGCGTGATCGGGCCGGTGCGCATGGATTACGCGAAGATCATCCCGCACATCGAGTATTTCTCCAAAACGCTGGGAAAGCTCCTTGCGGAGACGTTTGAGCAGGAATAACAATAACAGAGATAGGTTGTGAGCAGATTTGGCAGAAGAGACGAAGGACACGGCCCCGCAGGCGGAGCCGCAGGAGCGGGAGGAGGCCCCCGCGCAGGAGGCGGAACAGACCGCTCCCGAAAAGAGCGAGGCCGAACTCCTCAGGGAGCAGGTCGATTCCCTGAACGACAAGCTGCTTCGCACGATGGCGGAATACGACAACTTCCGCAAGCGGAGCGTCCGGGAGAAGGAAGCGATCTACCCGCAGGCCACCGCCGCCGCGGTCGCGCAGTTTTTGCCGGTCGTGGACACGATCGAGCGGGCGCTCGCGGCGCCCTGCACCGACGCCGAATTCAAAAAGGGCGTCGAGATGATTCTGCAAAACTTTAAGGACGTTTTCGCCAAGCTCGGCGTCGAGGAGTTCGGCGCGGCGGGCGACGTCTTCAGCCCCGACTTCCACAACGCGGTCATGCACGTGGAGGACGAGGACGCCGAGGCGGGCGTCATCGTCGAGGTGTTCCAGAAGGGTTACAAGCTCGGGGACCGGATCATCCGGCACGCGATGGTCAAGGTCGCCAACTGACGGCGCAAATCAGGTTCAGACGATTCCGCGGGAGAGCCGCGAAACGATATCCCTTTCGTAAAAATTAAGTTTAATAGATCTGGAGGGCTTTTATCATGGGAAAAATCATCGGTATCGACTTAGGTACGACAAATAGCTGCGTGGCGGTCATGGAGGGCGGCGAGCCCGTCGTCATCGCCAACGCGGAAGGCGCGCGCACGACCCCGTCGGTCGTCGCGTTCTCCAAGACGGGCGAGCGCATGGTGGGCCAGGTGGCCAAGCGCCAGGCGATCACCAACCCCGACCGTACGATCTCCTCGATCAAGCGGCATATGGGTTCCAGCTACAAGGTCACGATCGACAGCAAGAACTACACCCCGCAGGAGATTTCCGCGATGGTCCTGCAGAAGCTGCGCGACGACGCGGAAGCCTACCTCGGCGAAAAGGTCACCGAGGCGGTCATCACCGTGCCCGCCTACTTCTCCGACGCGCAGCGCCAGGCCACCAAGGACGCCGGACGCATCGCCGGCCTCGACGTCAAGCGGATCATCAACGAGCCGACGGCGGCCGCGCTGGCCTACGGCATCGACAAGGAGCAGGACCAGAAGGTCATGGTCTACGATCTCGGCGGCGGCACCTTCGACGTCTCGATCATCGAGATGGGCGACGGCGTCCAGGAGGTCCTCGCCACCAACGGCAACACCCGCCTGGGCGGCGACGACTTCGACGAGCGGATCATCAACTACCTGGCGGACGAGTTCAAGAAGGACTCCGGCATCGACCTGCGCGGCGACAAGATGGCCATGCAGCGCCTGAAAGAGGCCGCCGAGAAGGCGAAGATCGAGCTTTCCGGCATGACGCAGGCGAACATCAACCTGCCCTTCATCACCGCCGACGCGACCGGGCCGAAGCACCTCGACGTCACGCTGACCCGCGCGAAGTTCAACGAGATGACCGCCGACCTCGTCGAAAAGACGATGGAGCCGGTGCGCAAGGCGATGGCCGACTCGGGCCTCAAGGTCTCCGACCTCGACAAGGTGCTGCTCGTCGGCGGTTCCACCCGCATCCCCGCCGTGCAGGACGCGGTCAAGGCGTTCTGCGGCAAGGATCCCTTCAAGGGCATCAACCCGGACGAGTGCGTCGCGGTCGGCGCGGCCATCCAGGGCGGCGTGCTCGGCGGCGACGTGAAGGGGCTCCTGCTCCTCGACGTCACCCCGCTCTCCCTCGGCATTGAGACGCTCGGCGGGGTCTGCACCAAGATCATCGAGCGCAACACGACCATCCCGACCAAGAAGAGCCAGATCTTCTCCACCGCCGCCGACGGCCAGACCTCGGTCGAGGTCCATGTGCTCCAGGGCGAGCGCGAGATGGCCCGCGACAACAAGACGCTGGGCATGTTCCGGCTCGACGGCATCCCGGCCGCGCCGCGCGGCGTGCCGCAGATCGAGGTCACCTTCGACATCGACGCGAACGGCATCGTCCACGTCACCGCGAAGGATCTCGGCACCGGCAAGGAGCAGAACGTCACGATCACCGCGTCGACCAACATGTCCAAGGACGACATCGACAAGGCGGTCAAGGAGGCGGAGCAGTTCGCCGAGGAGGACAAGAAGCGCCGCGAGGAGATCGACGTGCGCAACGCCGCCGACCAGATGGTCTACCAGTCCGAAAAGGCGCTGACCGACCTGGGCGACAAGGTGTCCGCCGACGAGAAGAGCCGCGTCCAGCAGAAGATCGACGCCCTCAAAGAGGCGCTCAAGGGCACGAACGTCGACGACATCAAGCAGAAGCAGGAGGACTTGCAGAAGGATTTCTACGAGATGTCCTCCAAGATGTACCAGCAGGCGCAGCAGAGCGCCGGCCCCGAGGCGGGCGCGCAGCAGGATGACGGCGGCGCCTCCGCCGGCGGCGGGGACTATGTCGACGCCGACTACCGCGAGGTTGACGAGGACGACAAAAAATAATACAATGGAAAAAGTCTGCGGCAAGGCGGGGGGCGGGGCCTCTCGCCTTGCCGCGTGAAACAGCCGTTCCGGTGACATGGGAGCGGAAAGCAGAGGTGAGGGCAATTGGCTGATAAACGGGATTATTACGACGTGCTGGGCGTCTCGAAGGACGCCTCCGCGGACGACCTCAAAAAGGCGTACCGCAAGCTCGCCAAGCAGTACCATCCCGATATGAATCCGGGGGACAAGACCGCCGAGGCCAAATTCAAGGAGGTCAACGAGGCCTACGAGGTGCTCAGCGACTCCACCAAGCGCCAGCGGTACGACCAGTTCGGCCACGCGGGCGTCGACCCGAGCTACGGCGCGGGCGCCGGGGCGGGCGGCTTCGGAGGGGGCTTCGGCGGCTTCGACGTCGGGGACATCTTCGAGAGCTTCTTCGGCGGCGGATTCGGCGGATTCGGCGGCGGCTCCTCCCGGCCGCGCAACCCCAACGCCCCGATCCGCGGCAACGACATCAACGTGACGGTCGGCCTCTCCTTCATGGAGGCGGCCAAGGGCTGCAAGCAGCAGATCACGGTCCAGCGGCTTGAAAAATGCGAGACCTGCGGCGGCTCCGGCGCCAAAAAGGGCACCTCCCCCGAGACCTGCCCCGAGTGCGGCGGCACCGGTCAGGTGAAGGTCCAGCAGCGCACCCCCATCGGCGTCATCCAGACCACCCGCACCTGCACCAAGTGCTCGGGCAAGGGCAAGATCGTCAAGGAGCCGTGCGGCGACTGCCGCGGCATGGGCCGCGTGCGCCACACCCGCACGCTGGAGGTCTCCGTCCCCGCCGGCATCGACGACGGGCAGACTTTCGTGCTGCGCGGGCAGGGCGACGAGGGGCTCAACGGCGGGCCGTCCGGCGACGTGAACATCATGGTCACGCTGCGCCCGGACACCCTCTTCGAGCGCGACGGCTTCGACGTGTGGTGCGACATCCCGATCACCTTCACCCAGGCGGTGCTCGGGGACGAGATCGTCGTGCCCACCATCGACGGCAAGGTCAAGTACAACGTCCCCGAGGGCACCCAGTCGGGCACCGTCTTCCGCCTGCGCAACAAGGGCATCCCATACGTGAACGGGCGCGGGCGCGGCGACCAGTACGTCAAGGTCAACATCGAGGTCCCACGCAACCTGAACGCCAAGCAGAAGGACGCGCTCAAAAAGTTCGAGGACCTGTCGAGCGACCGCAACTATGAAAAGCGAAAGAGCTTTTTTGACAAGCTCAAGGATGCGATGAAATAAGAATTGTTTACAAAACCGCCCTTTCTATGGGGGCGGTTTTGTTGTATAATTAAATATTAGCGTACTAGGACAAGGAGGAGCGGCATGCAGTACAGCGAAGTGAAACTGAAGGTGCCCGTCGAGCGCATCGAAACCGCCGAGGCGGTCGCCAACATGGTGGTGCCCTACGGCATCTATATCGAGGACTACAGCGACATCGAGGAGCTCGCCCCGCAGATCGCGCACGTCGACCTGATCGAGCAGGAGCTTCTGGAGCGCGACCGCACCCACGCGGTCATCCACCTCTACATCTCCCCCGGCGAGAGCCCGCTCGAGGCGGTCTCCTACCTGCGGGAGCGGCTGGAGGCGGAGGGGGTGCCCTTCTCGGTCGAGACGGACAAGGTAGACGAGGAGGACTGGGCCACTGCCTGGAAGAAATATTACTTCCCCACCAGGGTGGGGGAGCGGCTGGTCGTCTGCCCCTCGTGGGAGGACTACGCGCCGGCGCCCGGCGAGGTCGTGCTCACGATGGATCCCGGCATGGCGTTCGGCACCGGCACCCACGATACGACGCGGCTGTGCATGCAGCTGCTCGAAAAATACGCGGCGCCCGGCGTGAAGCTGCTTGACGTCGGCACCGGCAGCGGCATCCTCGCCGTGGCGGCGCTGCTGCTCGGCGCGGATTCGGCCGTCGGCGTGGACATCGACGAGGTGGCCGTGCGGGTCGCGAAGGAAAACGCCGCCGCCAACGGCGTCGGGGACCGGGCGGCCTTTTTGGCGGGCGACCTCGCGGACAGGGTGGACGGGCGGTTCGCGGTCGTGACCGCGAACATCGTCGCGGACGTCATCCTGCGCCTCATCCCCGACCTCGGGCGGTTTCTCGAGCCGGACGGCGTGTTCATCGCGTCGGGCATCATCGACACGCGGGAGGCGGACGTCGTGTCCGCCCTCGAGGGGGCGGGCTACCGCCTCGCCGACCGGCGCGAATCGGGCGGCTGGGTCGCGCTGGCCGCCGTGAGGGGGTAGCGGGATGCCCCGGTTTTTTACCGGCGAGGTGGACGGGCGGTCCGCTGTCATCACCGGCGAGGACGCGCGCCACATCGCGCTCTCCCTGCGTATGAAGCCCGGCGAGCCGCTCACCGTCTGCGACAGCGCCGGGCACGACTACCAGTGCGTCGTCGAGGCGGTCGCCCCCGGGCGGGTGGACCTGCGGGTGGAGGCGGTCGCCCCCTCCGCCGGGGAGCCGGGGGTGGAGATCACTCTCTACCAGGCGCTGCCCAAGGGGGATAAGCTCGAAATGATCGTGCAGAAGGCGGTCGAGCTCGGCGTCGGGCGGATCGTGCCCGTGCTGACCCGCCGGTGCGTCTCCCGGCCCGATGAAAAGTCGATGAAAAAGAAGCTTGAACGCCTCAACCGCATCGCGCTCGAGGCCGCCAAGCAGTGCGGCCGCGGCCGGGTGCCGCCCGTCGAACCGCTTGTCGGCTTCGAGGAGGCGGTCGCGTGTATGAAGGAATCGCCGCTGGGCATCTTTTTTTATGAGAATGCCGACGAAAGCCTGAAAAGCGCGCTCTCCCGCCGGCTCGGCGGGGAGGTTTCGATTATGGTCGGAAGCGAGGGCGGCTTCGAGCCCTCCGAGGCGGCTTTCGCCGCCGGGAACGGCCTGCTCACCCTTTCGCTCGGTAGCCGCATCCTGCGCTGCGAGACCGCGCCCCTTGCCGCCATCACCGCCATCCTCTATGAGGCGGGGGATATTTGAGACGGACGCGGCAGATACTACCAGGGGAAACTTTTGAAAAAGTTTCCCCTGGACCCCTTCAAAATGTTGGGCTCAGGCGCGGCGCGGACAACCGCCGCAGGCGCGCCCCGTGAGACGCGGCCGGGGGTACGGGCCTGCAACCTTTGAAAAAGTTTCCCCTGGACCCCTTCAAAACGTTGGGTTCAGGCGTGGCGCGGACAACCGCCGCAGGCGCGCTCCGTGAGACGCAGCCAGGGCACGGGCCTGCTGCTTTTGAAAAAGGTTCCCCCGGACCCCTTCAAAATGTTGGGTTCAGGCGCGGCGCGGACAACCGCCGCAGGCGCGCCCCGTGGGGTGTGCGAAAGACGCGGGCGGAGATATCTAGAACAATTCTTCCTGCGCCCCGTCCAAACGTTGAGTTCGGGCGGGGAACGGGCGCCCGCCGCGGGACGGTGTGCCGGAAACATACGAACAGGCATGGGAGGCATAGAATGAAACGATTATGGAAAGCCGGGACGGCGCTTTTACTGGCGGCGCTGCTGATTTTGAGCGGCTGCACCGCGCGCGCTCCCGCGCCGGAAGAGAGCGTTTCATCCGCTCCGGAAGAGGAGGGCGCCATGCCGGAACCCACGATGCTCCCCCGCGAAGAGGTGGGCGAATTGGAGAACCTGTTGCTTGTGAACGCGGAAAACCCCGTCCCGGACGGCTACGCGCCCGAACTCTATCCGGTGAGCGGCGCTTACCAGATGGATGCGGATGCGGCGGGCTCGATGCTGTGGATGCTCTACGATGCGGCCGCGCAGGGGGTCGGCCTGATGGTCGTCTCCGCCTACCGGGGGACCGAGCGCCAGCGGCAGAATTTCAACAACAAGGTGCAGGAGTATATCTCGCTGGGCCTGAGCGAGGAGGAGGCGGTCGAGGTGACCTCCCAGTGGATCGCCCCTCCCGGCACGAGCGAGCATGAGACGGGGCTGGCGGCCGACATCGTGACCCCCGGCTACCAGATGCTCAACCACGGCTTTGCCGAAACGCAGGCCGCCAAATGGCTCGCGGCGCACGCGCCCGAGTACGGGTTCATCCTGCGTTACCCGGAGGACAAGACGGAGATCACCGGGATCACCTACGAGCCGTGGCATTTCCGGTATGTTGGAAAGCGTGCGGCGCGGGAGATCACTGAACGCGGCGTCTCGCTGGAGGAATATCTCGGAGTGGCGGGGGAGACGTATGCTGAGTAAGGAGAAGGTCGCGCACAGGCTGTCCCGCATGCTGGACGGCGGGCGGAGCCGCGCCGCGGCCGCGGCGGTGGCTTTCGCGGCGCTGGCCGCCGTCGTGGCCGCGGGGATGCTGCTCGCCTCCCGCGCGGCGGATATGCGCGGGGAGCTCATGCGCAGCAGCCTCGTCGCGGCGATCGCAACGCCCGGCGAGGAGGGGCGGCTTTCGCAGATTCTGAGCGATCCGGTGAAATCCGAGCTGCTCATGAAGTATATCAATTCGATGGCGGGGGTCGTGACCAACATGGAGGTCTCCCCGCGCCGGCACCTCTCCCAGTTTTCCGCGCTGCTAGACGCGGCGGAGGACGCGGGCGCGACGATTTTGGATTTCGACTGCGACGCGGGCGGACGGGTGCTGACCATCTCCTGCACGGCCCCGGACGGGAAATCCGCCGGGGCGTTCGCACAGCTGTTGCGGGAAAACGGATATTTTTCGCGGGTGGAACGCAAGGAACTGTCCGCAGGGGATGAGCAAAAATTCCTAATTGACTGCTATTTTTCGTAGGAAATTTATACAAAACGACGGAAATGTGGAAAGTTTACAAAATTTTCACACCTTCAACAGACAGTTTTGGCGCGATATGATAAAATTTTGATTGCAATGGAAGTAAACTGATGGATGAAAAAAGACTGGGCGCTTCCTTTTGTCCCTCACGCGGGCAGATTCGCTGGTTTTTGACCGTGCTGGTGGCGTTCGCCGCGCTGGTGCGGCTGATGGTCGCCTATATCACCGTGCACTATTTCGACCTGAGCTTCTATGTGGACTGGTCGACCGGAGTGGCAAACGACTTCTTCGGCGCTTATAACAATATAGGGAACCTTGACTATCCGCCCCTTTTTCTCTTCCCCCTCTTCCTGACGGGGAAGCTGCTCGGGATCGGCGCGGTGCGCGCCTTCGACCCCTATATGATGCTCGCCCTCAAAGGGTGGCAGGTGCTGTTCGACCTCGCGTGCATCCCGCTCCTCTACCGCGTGCTGCGGCGGGAGGGGCAGCTCGTGGGGCTGGCCGGCGCCGCGATCTGGGCGGTCAATCCCGCCGGGATCCTCAACTCCTCCTACTGGGGGCAGACGGACAGCATCATGATCTTTTTGGTGGTGCTCGCCTTCCTGCTGCTCGAGGAGGGAAGGCCCGTCTGGTCGGGCGTCGTCATGGCGCTGGCCTGCCTGATGAAGTTCCAGTCCCTTTACTTCGCGCCCGTCTACGCGGTCGCGCTGCTCACCTCCTATCCGCCCAGACGGATTTTCCAGACCGTGGCGGCGGGAGCGGGCACGGTGCTCGCGGTCTTCCTGCCCTTCATGGCGCGTTCGGGCTGGGCGCTGCCGCTGGAGATCTACTTCGGCGGCTTCGGCCAGTACCAGGGGGCCAGTCTCAACGCCTTCAACTTCTATTCGTCGGCGGGGCTCAATTATAAGCATTTCAGCACGAAAATCCTCGGTCTGATCCAGGCGGACCACCTTTCGACCCTGCTTTTGGCCGCGGCTCTGGCGCTGCTTGTGGCCGTGTGGTTCACGGCCACCGAAAAGAGCGTATGGCTGATGGGGTTCCTCTTCATGCAGACCGTCTTCATGTTCACGACCCGTATGCACGAGCGTTACCAGATCCCCGTGCTCGTGATGGCGCTCATCGCGGCGGCGCGGCACCGCAGCCGCGGGATGTTCGCCTCGTTCGAGGCGCTGGCGGTCATGGTGTTCCTCAACCAGTTCCTGGTATTGCAGCAGATTTTCGCGGCCGACAAGCAGGCCGGGTGGATCGCCCACTACGACACGGTCGTCGTCGCGCTCTCCCATGTGAACCTGCTGCTCTACTTCGCGACGGCCTGGGTTGCGCTGCGCGTCTGTTACCGGCGCGGCCATTACGGCTTCGCGCGCTCCTTCCGGGCGATGCTGCCCGAACGGTGGCGCGGGTCGCCGCCAGGACCAAACCCGCAGCGCGGCGCGCCTTGACGCCTTGCAGATAAAGGGCCCCCGGGCCCAATAACCAGAAAGCGGTGTTTCCAATGAACCTATTTTCGCACATCACGATGGGCAGGTACCTCTACACCTACTTCACTGAAAATCTCGGCGTGGAGCTCGACAAGGGGAGCTTTGTGAGGTGGAACGTCCTGCCCGATATTGCGCCGAGCCTGCTCAAGCTCTCGCATTTTAAAAAGGACATTTACGACCTTGTGATGGCGCGCGCGGAACACCTGTCAAAGGAAGGCGACAACATGTCGGTGGAGGAATACAGCAAGCAGCTGGGCATCCTCTGCCACTTCATGTCCGACTTCTTCTGCTACGCCCATTCCGAATCGTTCGACGGCAGCAAGGCCGGCCACTTCAAATATGAAGTCCTCATGCAGTTCTACGGCTACCGACGCCGCAGCATGCTGCACGCGGTCGACCTCATCTCCAACGCGGCGGAAATCGACCACAGCACCGCGCTCTACGAGCAGATCAACGAGCTGCACGAGCAGTACTCCCAGCTCGCCCCCTCCTACGGCGTGGATTTTGTCTTTTCGCTGACCGCCTGCGTGGACCTGCTGATGGGGATGCTCGGCGCGAAAACGCCGGCGATTGCCGCGGCGTGAGCCCGGCGCGGAAATAACGTGATGAAAGGGCCCCGGTGCGTAAGCACCGGGGCCCTTTTTTGCCGTTCCCGGGGAACTCCTCAGCCGACGTGGACGCCGCCCTTGAAGACGTGCGCGCGGGGCTTGCCCATGACGGAGATGTCCTCGTCCGGGTTGCCGTCGATCACCACGAGGTCGGCGTATTTGCCGATCCTGACCGAGCCGGTCATGTCGGCCGCGCCGGCGATCTCCGCGCTGTTGATCGTGGCCTGGCGCAGCAGGTCGATGTTGGAGATGCCGATCAGGTCGCGGCGGACCAGAAATTCCTGCGCGGGGTTCTCCACGTAGGAGCCCATGTCCAGGTCGGTGCCCCAGCCGAACTTGAGCCCCGCCTTGTAGGCGGTCCGCAGGCTCTGCTGGAGCAGGGGGAGGTAGGTCTTGGCCTTGAGGGCGCGCCAGTCGTTCGAGTCGGCCTTGCTCAGGTCGATGAGGAACTGGAAGATGCCGATCGTCGGGACGAGAAAGGTGTCCTTCGAGCCGACGAGCATGTCGACGCCCTCCTCGTCGATGAGGGTGGCGTGCTCGATCGTGTGCACGCCCGCGCGGATGCTCATTTTGATGCCCTCGGTTCCGTGGCAGTGGACGGCCACGTATTTGTCGCGGGCCGCCGCGGTGTCGACCACCGTGCGCAGCTCCTCCTCCGTCGTGATCAGGTTGCCCGGCACGCTGCCCTCGTTGAGGAAGGCGCCCGACACCATGTATTTGACGAAGTCGCACCCGTGCGCGATCTCCTCGCGCACCGCGCCGATGACCGCCTCGCGCCCGTCCGCCTCGTTGTACATGAGGCTGAAGGCGTCGTTGCCCGCGTCCTTGGGGGAGATCATCAGCCCCGCGCTGTAGATGCGCGGGCCGGTGATCTGGCCCTTCTGCACCGCGTTGCGCACGGCGATGGCGCAGCGGCTGTTGCTGCCCATGTCGCGCACGGTGGTGTAGCCGAGCTTCAGGTAGGTGTTGGCGTATTCGCAGGTGTCGAAGCAGGAGGTGCCGAAGTCCTTGAGCTGGTTCTCCATCAGGTTGCCCGAGAGGGAGTGCAGGTGGGTGTGCAGGTCGAAGAGGCCGGGCAGGACGGTTTTGCCCGCCATGTCGAGGGCGGGCGCGTCCTCGTAGCTCCCGCCCGCCGGGCGGATGTCCGCGATGAGCTCCCCGTCGAGGACGAGGTCGGCGGCGGGCAGGTCGTATCCTTCGGTAAGCGCCGGGATCAGGCGGCAGTTTTTCAGTACCAGCATGAGAATCCTTCTTTCTGTTTGCGTTGTGCACCGGCGGGGAAACAAAAAAAGCCCAAACGGAATACGCATCGGCCGCTCGGCCCATGCGGAGGATTCCTGTCCGGCTTTGTTGTTCGGCTGCCCCTGGGGGGGCTGTTGATGTCCATTATAGGAACCCCGGGCGCAAAAGTCAAGGCGGGGAATGAATTTTCCGGAAAAACGCGGCGGGCTCTTGACAAATCGCTTTAAATTCGCTATGATTTAACACGTTAAAGCAAAAACAAACTATAGTCTGTACCGATAACGGGGGACGGTTTGATTTTGTTGTTCGGCAATCAGTAAGGGGGCGGTGGAACCGGCGGCCGGCCACAGAAAAAGCGGCCGCCAGAGGTGTTTTTCGGATCAAAAGAATTGAGGAGCGGTAAAAATGAGCGATTATCTGTCGATAGCAAACAGCCCGATCATGTGGCTATCCTGCTTCCCGCTGGTGCTGCTGGTGCTCTGCCAGGCGGTTCTGTATACCCGCCGGGCGTTCGCCACCGCCGTCAAGATGGGAATCTCCAAGAGCGACTGCGTCAAGGCCTTCCGCGCCGGGATGATCTCGGCCATCGGGCCGTCCGTCGCGGTCTTCATCATGATGGTGGGACTCATGTCCGCCGTCGGGTCGCCCGTTTCGTGGATGCGGCTTTCCGTCATGGGCGCCGCCGCGGGCGAAATGATCAACGCCGGCCTCGGCGCGCAGGCCGTGGGCAGCGCGCTGGGCGCCGCCGACTTCGGCATCCGCGCCTATGCCGCCGCCCTGTGGGGGATGAGCCTCTTCTCGGTGGCCTGGATCGTCGTGCTTGTCTTTATCCCGCAGATGAACAAGGTGCAGGTCAAGGTCGAAAAATACGACAAAAACCTCATGACCCTGATCAGCACGGCCAGCATGCTGGGCATCATGTCCTACATGACGATGGAAAACTGCCTGACCGGGCTGCCGATGATTGTCGCCTGCGTGAGCGCGTCGCTCTGCATGGTGGGGCTCTCCAGGACGGTGAAAAAGCTGCCCTGGCTGCGGGAGTACCACATGGGCATCGCCATGATCGTGGGCATCGTCTGCGCGCCGGTCTGCGCCTGGCTGATTGGAGGTTGAGGAGATGAAAAGTGCAGTGACTGAATCGAATTTCAAGGGCATGTCGGACGAACAGTTCACAAGGGAGTTCGGAAAGCCCTCCATCCGCATCGGGAGCATCACGCTGATCATCGGGTTCGTGCTGGCGTTCGTGCCCGCGTTCACCCTCTGGCTGGTGTACGGCGTCGTGCCCACCCCCGCCGAGATCGCGATCATCTTTACGCTCGTCGTCTCCTCCGGGTTCGCCTGGATGGTGGTCGAGCCGATCTCCTACTACGGCGTGCTCGGCGCGGCGGGCAGCTACATGGCCTTTTTGAGCGGCAACATCAGCAACATGCGCCTGCCCTGCGCGATGGTCGCGCAGGAGGTCACCGGCGTGAAGCCGGGCACCAAGGAGGGCGAGCTCATGGCGACGATCGGCATTGCGGGCTCGATCGTCACCAACCTGATCTTCGTCACCCTCGGCGCGATCGGCGGGACCCTGCTGCTCGGCGCGCTGCCCGCGTCGGTCAAGGACGCGTTCAAATACGTGCCCGCCTCGATCTTCGCGATCATGTTCACCAACTTCATGCTCAAGCGCCCCGACCTGGGCGCCTTCGGCGTCATCTCCGCGCTGCTCATCCTGACGGTGGGGTCGATGTTCATCCCGCTGCCGCTGCAGATGCTGCTGAACGTCGTGCTGGTGGTCGCCGTCGGCATCCTGATCTACAGGAAGAAGAAAAAGATCTGAATCTCCCGCGCGTATCAGAACGTCCGGGGAGAGGGAGGCTGACAACATCAATATCACGGTAAAATCCATGTCCAAACTGCTGGTGGGACTGCTGCTCTACGCGGTGGGCATCGTCGTGTTCGCGCAGTCGGGCATCGGCATGGCCCCGTGGGACGTCCTGAGCGACGGCCTCTCCCACACGCTGGGCATCTCGCTGGGGGCCGCGGTGCTGGGCGTCTCGGTCGTGCTGCTGGCGGTCAACTGGCGGATGGGCATCCGCATTGGGCTGGGGAACATCCTCGACCTGGTCATCACCGGCCCGATCGTCGACGTCATCCAGGCGCATCATCTGATCCCCGCGGCCCAAAACCTTTCGCAGAAGCTGCTGATGGTGGCCTGCGGGCTCATGGTGCTCAACGTCGCCACCTACTTCTATGTGGGGGCGGGACTGGGAGCCGGTCCCCGCGAGGGGCTCATGATCGGCATCGTCCGCCGGACGGGCTGGTCGGTGCGCGTCACCAAAAGCGGGCTCGAGCTCTCCGCCATTTTGGCGGGCACCCTGCTCGGCGGGCGGTTCGGCGTCGCCACCGTCATCGTGGCGCTCGTCACCGGGCCGCTCATGAACCTCACCTTCGACCTCGTCCACTTCGACATCAAGTCGGTGCCGCAGGTCTACCTCGACGACCAGCTGCGCATCCTGCGGGAGCGCGGAGCCTGCCGCAGGAAATAGCGATCCGCCGCGCGCCCCCTCGGGGGCGCGCGCTTTTGAGCCGGGGCCCCCTTGCGCGCGGGCGGCGGTTGGTATAAAATGAAACCAGACGGGGAGGGAAGGCCGATGGCAAAGACGGAAGTCCGGGAACGCATCGCGGAGGCCGCGTGGCGGCTCTTCGACGAGAAGGGCTATGAAAACGTGTCGGTCGACGAGATCATCGCCGCGACCGGCACCTCCAAGGGCGCGTTCTACCACTATTTTTCCGCGAAGGACGAGCTGCTTTCGGCGCTGCCCGACAAGTTCGACAACGACTACGACGCGTGGGCGGCCCAGTGCCCGCCCGTCATGCCGAGCGCCGACCGCATCGTGGCGCTCTGCCGGTTCGTCTGCAAGAACATGGAGCTCAAGCTCAGCCGCCAGATTATCACCGAGATCTATTCCACCCAGCTCGTGACGCGGGGGCCGAAGTTTTTGACGAGTGAAAGCCGCCGGTACGTCAAGCTGCTCAACCAGTATGTCCACGAGGGGCAGGAGCGGGGGGAGATCACCGGCGCGATCGCCTGCACCGAGCTTTCCCAGATGCTCGACATCCAGCTGCGCGGGCTCATCTACGACTGGTGCCTGCGGGACGGCGCCTACAGCATGGAGGCGATGTGCGACAAGCTCATCGGCGCCTTCATGAGGGCGATGCGCCCCGGGGAATAGCGGGAAAAACAGGAGGGACCGGTACCCGTTGGGTACCGGTCCCGTTTTTTCCTGGGAAAAGAACCAAAAAGCGCTTCTCAGGATCCAGCCGCCCCATTTGAAAAGGCGGGCAAAACTTTTGGAGAGCGGCGGAAGCTACAGGACCTTGTTGAGGAAATCGATCGTGCGCTGCTCGCGCGGATGGCCGAAGATCTCCTCGGGGGTGCCCTGCTCGACGATCACGCCGCCGTCCATGAAGATCACCCGGTCGGCGACCTCGCGGGCAAAGCCCATCTCGTGGGTGACGACCACCATCGTCATGCCCGCGTCGGCCAGCTGGCGCATGACCGCGAGCACCTCGCCGACCATCTCGGGGTCGAGCGCGGAGGTCGGCTCGTCGAAGAGCATGATGTCCGGGTCCATCGCCAGCGCGCGGGCGATCGCCACCCGCTGCTGCTGCCCACCCGAGAGCTGCGCCGGGTAGGCGTCCGCCTTGTCCGCGAGGCCCACCCGCTCGAGCAGCTCGCGCGCCTTCTTTTCCGCGGCGGGCTTGTCGAGCTTTTTCCGGTCGAGCGGGGCCATCGTGATGTTCCCGGTCACCGTCAGGTGGGGGAAGAGGTTGAACTGCTGGAACACCATGCCGATGTTCTCGCGGATTTTGTTGAGATCGGTCTTGCCGTCGGTGAGGAGGTACCCGTCCACCTCGACCTCTCCGCCCGTGGGCGTCTCGAGGAAGTTGAGGCAGCGCAGGAAGGTCGATTTGCCGGAGCCGGACGGCCCGATCATGCAGACGACCTCCCCCTCGCGCACCTCGAGGTCGATGCCCCGGAGCACCTCCAGCGAGCCGAAGTCCTTGCGGAGGCCCTTAACCCTTACCTTTGCCATTGTGGAGCCTCCTTTCGATCCGCTTGGAAATCTTGGACAGAATGAAGATGATGATGAAGTAGATCACCGCCACGGTCGCCCACACCTCGAAGGAGCGGAAGGTCCGCGCCACGATCAGGCTGCCGCTCTGCATGAGCTCGGGCAGGCCGATCGCGTAGAGGATCGAGGTGTCCTTGAGGGTGATGATGAACTGGTTGACCATCGAGGGGATGACGATCCGCACCGCCTGGGGCAGGATGACCTTGCGCATCGCGCGCCCATAGGGGAGCCCGAGGCTGCGCGCGGCCTCCATCTGGCCGACGTTCACCGCCTGGATGCCGCCGCGGAAGATTTCCGACAGGTAGGCTCCCGCGTTGAGGGAGAGGGTGATGACGCCCGCCTGCACGGCGGTGAGGCGGATGCCCAGGCCGTTCGGCACGCCGAAATAGATGAAGAAGGAGAGCACCATGACCGGCACGCCCCGCATGACGTCGATATAAATCTGGGAAATCCACTGGAGCGGCTTTTTGCCGGAGATCTGCAAAAGGCAGCAGAACAGGCCGAGCAGTGTGGCGATCAGCAGGGAGATGACCGTCACCTGCACGGTGCCGCCCAGCCCCTTGACCAGCATGGGGAACGACTCTTCCAACAGTTTCAGATAGCGCACGGCGATCGTCCTTTCATGGCAAGTGTGGACACGGCGTTTCGGCTCATCCTCCGCGCCGCGGGAGATCAGCCGGACCGCCGGGAAAACGCGGCTGTGCGGCGGGGCAAGCCCTGCCCCGCCGCACGGATGCGCGCCGAATGGTTACTTTTTGATATAGGTGTCGAGGATCTCCTGGTATTTGCCGCTGTCGCGCAGGTTCTGGAGGCCCGCGTCGAACATCTCGATCAGCTCGGGGTTCTGGCCCTTGTTGACCGCGAAGCCGTAGGAATTGCCGCGCTCCATCTCGGTGACGATCTTGAGCCCGATGTCCTGCGAGATCGCGTAGCCGAGAACCGGGTAGTCCTCGAAGCAGGCGGCCGAGTTGCCCGCCTTGACGTCCTCATACATGTTGGAGGAGTCGGCGAAGTAGGTCACGGTGAAGCCGTATTCATCCATGATGCTCTCGGCGAAGGCCGCGCCCTCGGTGCCCTTCTTGATGGCGACGTTTTTGCCCGCCAGGTCGGCGTAGCCCTTGATCTCCCCGTTGTCCGCCTTGATGCCCATCACGACGCCCGAATCAAAGTAGGGCTCGGAGAAGTCGAAGATCTCCCTGCGGGCGTCGGTGATGCTCATGCCGGCGATCATGCCGTCCGACTGGCCCGACTGCACCGACTGGAGCGACGCGTCGAAGCCGAGCACCTGGATCTCATACTGGAAGCCCTGGTCCTCCGCGATGGCCTTCAGCAGGTCCATGTCGATGCCGACGAAGTTGCCCTGCGCGTCCTGGAACTCGAACGGCGCGAAGGTCGTGTCGGTGGCGATGAGGTAGGTCTTGCCCGGGGCGGCCGGGGTCTCGGCGGCGCTTCCGGCGGGGGCCGCGCTGTCCGAGGGGGTCTCGGCGGGAGCCGGGCTGCCGCCGCAGGCGGCGAGGGCGGCCGTCATCGCGAGGGCGAGGGCGAGCGCGAGCAGTTTCTTTATCGATTTCATTTCTTTCTTCCTCCCAATTCAGATGTATATCGGACAAAGCGGCGTGCTTGCAGGAAAAACCGCTGGTTCCTGCATCCGTCCACGGGCGCGCCGGACGGCGCGCGGCATTTTCCGCTTCGCTCAATATCCTCTATTTTATCAGCCCGCATGGGGAAATGTCAATCCCCGGAAGGGTTTGCTATGGGAAAAACAGCACAAAGGAGCCAAAATTATTTTGTCGAATCTGTGCAGGACCGGAAAAACAGATGTGCAATTTCCAGCTAATCCAATTTCACGGGAAGCGCGCCGCGCGGCTGAAACCCTCCCGCGAGCAGGGAGACGGCGCTTCCGGTGGAGAGCGGGGTGTACTCGTAGCCGCAGACGGCGGTGACCTCCGGCGGGAGCAGGCCGGCCAGGTAGGGGCTCCCGAGCAGCAGCACGACGGTGTCGGGGTTGGCGTCCGCGACCGCGCGCACAAGCCCTGCCTGCTCCGCGCGGGTCATCGCGATCACGACCCTGTCCGCCTCCGCCGCCGCGGCTGCGCAGGCTGCGGTCTGCGCCCCGTCGGGCACGGGGTCGACGAGCAGCGGCCGCCCGGAGAACCGGTCAGCCGCGAGGGAAGCGACGGAGGCGGCCTCGGGGTCGGTCCCGGCGGG
>ENA-UOIV01001576-UOIV01001576.1-human-gut-metagenome-genome-assembly--contig:-C59-NODE-1576-length-18722-cov-12.809557_pt1 | contig 18722 bp, 9 predicted proteins | sample MGYA00242333_ERZ723880 | MGnify/ENA metagenome assembly ERZ723880 | reverse complement strand
CGTCGGAGGTGACGGAGGCGAGCACCGCCGTGCCCGCGAGCGCGGACGGGGTGTACACCGTCAAGGCGTTCCGCGGCGAAAACCTGCTGACCACGATGTCCCTGGACGCGCCTGAACCGCTGGCGGTCACGGGGACGCTGGCGGAAGCTTACTGGAACCCCAACGCATCCAGCACCACTGTGGATGGGGTGGAAGTTCCCGGCGGTAACGATACGACCGGAGACGGCTCCAAGGATAAGCCTGTCCAGACGCTCACAAAAGCGATCGAGCTTATACAGGAAAACGGTATCATCCACAATATGGCACAGTGGACAATTGGAACGGGTGAGGCGTCGTCCTTCTCGTTCGATGGGAAAAATGCAACGATCAAGCGTTTTGGGCATACGAACCCAATCTTTGGCATCGGACCGGATAAGGTAGTCCAATTTACCAACCTGAAACTCGACGGTGCCGGCGAAATGATTCGCGTTACCAGCAGCGGCCAGCTCATCTTTGGCGCCGGCGTGGAGATGCTCAACGATGCCGCCATCCGTTTCGAAAAAGGTTCCACCAAGCTGCTCCAGCTCAGTGGGAAACCAAACGACGGTGCGCTCTATCGCCTCAGCGTTTCCGACGAGCATGTGAGCGGCACGAATCCCTTTGATGTGGTTCAGGTGACCGCTTCCTCCCTCACAGCCGCGGATGCGGCAACCTGCTTTGAAATCTCGATCGATAACAATACCGGATGGGGCCTGCGCGCGCGGGGCACCACAAAATACATCGAAGCATATAAGCTGGCGGACTATGCGGATAAAGCCGTCTACCTCTCGGCGGACGGCTCAGACAGCAACGACGGAGACCTTTCTTCCCGTCCGGTAAAGACCTTCGCAAGGGCAAGCCAGCTGATTAGGGACACCCAGCTCAAGGAAATCCGTATCACCGGAACCAAGCCGATCCCGGTTACTACAGCTGCAACCTGGTCCTTCCCGACGTCCTCCGGTTATCCGGAAGGCGTGGTCGTAACGCGCGATTCCCTGACCGGAGACATGATCAGCGTATCGAGTACCGGAAGCCTGACACTTCAGGACATCATTCTGGACGGCGCGTCTGTGAGCAATAACATCGTTCTTGTTGAAGGCGGTTCCGTGACCATCCATGGAGGCACCACGTTCCGCAAGTGGGGCTCTTCATCCTGCTATGCTGTCAAAGCGAGCGGGGCCGGTTCCACATTGTCGATGGACGGCGGCGAAATTGCCGGCGGCATGTATACGGATGGCCTATATGTCAGCGGCGAGGGCACCACGTTTACCATGTCCGGGAACGCGTCGATAAGCGGATGCAGATGGGGGGTATACATCACGACCAACGCAGCGTTTGTGATGGAAGGAGGGTCCATCGCCACAGCATCCTCCTCAACCAGTGCAAACGGCGTTTATGTCAGTGGGGGACCGTATTCCAACGCGACTTTTACGGCAATTGGCGGTACGATTACTTCCGCGTCAGGGAATGCGGTGAACGTAGCGGGAACGGGATTTCAATTTGACCCGACAAAAGCCGTGATCAACGGGAAAATTTATCTGGGCGATAACGGCGCGGTTGTAAACCTTCTGGCAAAACCGGCCGCCGGGAAGGTGTACAACCTTCAGCCGGGCAGCAATTACAGCGGAGTACCATACTTTGGCTCTGGAAGTGTTGTCGTCGTACCGGCGGGAGACCTCTCCAGCGCGGCAGACTGCGCGTCGAATTTTGTGGACGCGGAAGGAAAATATTCGATCGGTCCGTCGGGCAACAACCTGATTCTGGTAGGCTCGGGCGTCTACGTGGATGGCTCGTCCGGCGACGACAGCCGGGACGGCCTGACCCCCGCCACAGCGGTAAGGACGTTGGGCGCGGCGGCGCAGAAGGTAACCGGCCTTGGCAGCGATGACGACAAGATCGTCTACGTCTGCAGCACGGTGAAGGTCCTCACCGATGAAGGGACGGTCGACTTCGGCGGCGCGACGCTCCAGAGGCTGATGATGAATGACTTGGAGATCGGTCCCCTGGTGGAAGGGCAGTCGGGGGGCATTACGCTCCAAAACGTAACGTTCGACGGCCTGTACGGCTCTGCAAAGAATACCGGAAGCCAGACGGGGCTGCTCGCAATGTCCGGCGGATCGGTGACCTTGGGGACCGGGGTCACGCTGCAAAACCACGACACGAAAACCGGCCCTGTCGTGGTGGTATCGGGCGGAAGCCTGACCATGGCAAACGGCAGCAAACTGACAAACAACATCCTTAACAGGGATTCCCTTTCTACGGGTGGATGCGTTCTCTGGGTGCAGGACGGGACCTTTAACCTGCAATCGGGCGCGTCGATTTCCGCCAACAAAGAGCCCTCTGGAACCGCCACAGGCCAGCAAACGGTCCGTGTTTCCGGCGGCGTCTGCAATCTCTCCGGCGGCAGCATTTTCGGCAATACAGCCCGATTCTTCGGCGCGATCCGCCAGAGCGGCGGCACCATCAACATGACGGGCGGCAGCATCTACAGCAACACCGCATCGACGGGAGAAGATAATGGGCGGGATACCGGCGGCGTCAGTGTGGAAGGAACCGGGGTCTTTAACATGTCTGGCGGCAGCATCTACAGCAACAAGGCCAAGAGTGTCGGCGGCGTGTACGTCTACGGCGACGCGACAACCGCCGGGACCTTTGCCATGAGCGGTTCGGCCAGCATTGGAACCAACACGGCGACCGCCGGCACGGCCGGATTGCTGGTCAGCGGTACCCTGAAGATGGCAGGAAGTCCGTCTGTTTCGTCGGGCGTTTCGCTACAGAATACGGAGCGGCCGATCGTCCTTACAGGCGCTCTGACCGGTGCCAATAAATATACCCTTGCCCTCCCCGACACATTTGTCGGCAAGACGGTGGTGCAGGGCCTGGCGGGAACGGCCGACGCGGCAAGTTACCTGTCGCGCTTCCCGCTCAGCACCGCCAGCAAGCAAAGCCTGACGCTGCGCGGGGAATCTCCCAATATTGTCGCCGGGGGGCTGAACATCTATCTGGCGGGAGACGGCGACGACACCGCGGACGGCGAAAGCGTAGACACGGCGGTCAAGTCCCTGAGCCGTGCCTTGACGCTGCTGAAGTCCAAGCAGTCCGGCGCAAAAATTCTTTTCTGCCGGGCGCCGGTGGAGATCAGCTCGGGATCGCAGTCCTGGTCGACGACCGCTGTAACGAATAACGACGGCGCGACATGGACGCCGGTCCTGCAGCGTGCACAGGGCTATACGCAGCCCTTCTTCAAGGTGACCGGCGGTACCCTTACTTTGGGAAATATTACACTCGACGGAAATGCCAGCGCGTTCACCAGCACGACGGATTCCATTGTTTACATAAAGAGCGGGACCATGAACCTCAACAGCGGCGCCGTCGTCACCAACAACAATGGGTGCGGCGTGGGGGTCCCCAAGAAATATGAAGATGGGACAGGGACCCTCAATATCTCCGGGGGCACCATCTCCAACAACAAAGAATTTGGCGTTGTGGTTTTCGGCGATTCCTCCAAATGTGTCATGACAAGCGGGACCCTCGATGGAAATGCCGGAGGGGTGCAGGTCAGGAGCGGAACCTTCACGATGAGCGGCGGCGTCATCCAGAATACAACGAGCACGGGCTTTTATGACGCGGCGGTTTACCTCGAATACAAATCAACGTTCAATATGAGCGGTTCGGCCAAGATTACAAACAATTCCGCTTATTCGTCGACGAACGGCAGTGTGATCGTTTTCAGCGGGACCTTCAACATGAGCGGCGGCCAGATTTCGGCCAATAAGAGCGGACGCGGCGTTTCCGTCAGCGGCGGGACTTTTCAGATGAGCGGTGACGCGAAGGTCGGCGGGGACAGCTTTACGGATGCGAACCCCGCCGGCGGGGTTTACGCAAGCGGCGGCACCGTCGAAATCACCGGCGGCCAGATTTCTTATAACTACGGTCCCGGCATCCAGGCATACAACACAACGACATCCTCCGAGGACACCAGCGCGTTAAAAATCACGCTGGGAGACGGCACGAAGATTTACGGGAACCGGGCTACCCAGGGGGCAGGCGTCTATCTTCAGACGTCCGCCTCCACGGGGATCGACTCTTTTAAGGTAAGCGGCGCCGCTGAAATCTATAACAACAACGCAACCGGAAGCGCCAGCAGCAATGGCGGCGGCGGCATTTACCTGGGCAAAAATGCGAAATTCGATATGACCGGCGGCAAGATTTACGGCAACGAGACCGCGGCTTCGGGCGGAGGCATCTGCGTGGGCGACGCAACGGCGTCCCTCACCATCTCCGGCGGCACCATTTCGAATAACCACGCGAATGGAACCACGGCGACTTCGGGCGGCGGCGGCGTTTCCCTTGTAAAGGGTGCGGGAATCACGCTCAACGGCGGAACAATTTCCGGAAACGACGCGGCGCGCAGCGGCGGCGGCATCTACGCGGCCGCGGGGAGTTCCGGCACCATCGGCAATATCCAGCTGAACGGCGGAACCATCTCGGGCAATACCGCGAAGGGCACCACGACCGCCTATGGCGGCGGCGGAATCTGCCTGAACGACTATACGAAGGCAGAGTTCAATGGCACGCGGATTACCGGAAACACTGCCCAATATGGCGGCGGCGTTTATCTGACCGGAAGCAATGCGGAGTTCGTCGCGGTGCGCGGCGCTGTTACGGACAATACCGTCGGTTCCGGCGGAAACGGCGCGGGGGTCTACGTCGCAAGCCCGGGCTTCGAGCTGCAGGGCGGCGGAGCCGATATTTCGGGCGACATCTATCTGTCGGGAACCTCTTATCCGCTTCAGGTTTCACGCCTGATCTCCCAGACGTCCCGGCAGTATGAGGTCAGTCTGGCCGATTCGTTTAAGTCCGGGGGCGTCGTGGTCAAGCCGGACGGTTCGGAACTTTCAAGCGTAACGGCATATCTGAAGAATTTCTACACATCCAAATCCGGTTCCATCCTCGGCGAGGATGGAAAGAACATCGTCCTGCAGAGCATTGTCTTCCTCGATGGAACCAAGACGGCGTCCGGGGACGGCAGCACGCCCGACAAGGCGTTCAATAACTTTGCGGCCGCTTCGGCTGCCCTGACTTCCGGCAGCACGGCGATCTACATCTCCGGCCCCGTGACCGTCAGTGGCACGGAGAGCTGGACCCTGCCTACCGGCAAGTCCCTGCGCCGGTACTCCGGGTTCTCGGTCGCGGGCAAGGACGAATTCGATCCCTACTACGGGGATATGATCGTCGTGCCCACCGGCGCAACGCTGAACCTCAGCACGATCACGATCGAAGGCCGCCACAGTCAGGACATCGACTTTACGGCGACGGGCTCGATCATCCGGTTGAACGGCGGCACGGTGAATATGAATGCCGGCACGACGCTGCAAAACAACAGCACCTCCGGAAACGGCGGCGCGGTGCGCATCGACAGCGGCGCCTTCAACCTGAACGCGGGCACCATCGCCAATACGGCCGCGAAGCAGGGCGGCGCGGTTTACCAAAACGGGACCTTCAACGTGAAATCCGCGGCGACCGTCTCGGGAGAGGTCTATCTCGGCACGGGCAAGACCGTCGGCGTCGCCGGCAGCGCGGGGACCGCGCTCAGCCTCGACATGGACGACGCGGCGGCGGCGCGCGCGGTCGTGACCTACACCACCGCGCCCACCAGCTTGAATCTCAATACCGAGCTGGCGAAATACACCCTTTCGGACGACGTCGCGCCGCTCTATAAGCTCGCCCGCAGAAGTACGGATACCAAGGTCTTCGAACTCCAGGAGAAGGGCGGCATCTACGTCGACGGAACCCGCAGCGCCGCGAGCGGCGACGGTACGGAACCCTCCAAGGCGGTCAAGACGCTGGGCGAGGCATACCAGAAGCTGGCGGGCACGGGCGGCGGAACCATCTACGTGGTGAACCCGGTTACAGTCAGCGGCACGATCACGCTGGGCCGGAGCTACACCGAGAGCAGCACGACCTATAACGCGGGCGGCCCGGTGACGATCAAACGGTACTCCAAACCGGCTGCCTTCACGACGGGAAGCAATACGGGTACCCTCATCAATGTCACGGGCGGTACGCTGACGCTCGCCGAGGGCCTCACGGTCGACGGTCACAGCGCCGCGGTCACGCAGGGCAAGGAGACCGTCCAGGCCCCGGCCGTGACGGCGGCGGCCCCGCTGATCTCGATCAGCGGCGGAACCGTGTCCGTCCAGAGCGGCGCGGTGCTCAAGGATAACAACAACGCCTCCGGAAACGGCGGCGCGGTGGCGACGAGCGGCACGGGAATTCTGACGATGACCGGCGGCACGATCGCGAACATGAAGGCGCCGCAGGGCGCGGCGATCCACCACAGCGGCTCGGCGCTCAATCTCAGCGGCGGCCCGTCGATCGCGGGAGAGGTCTACCTGAACGGCACGGGCAAGGTCATCAGCGTGCCGGGCAATACGATTGGGAACACCGCGCTGACGATCGGCATCGACAGCGCGAGCGCCAAGGAAAACCGTGCCGTGGTGGCCTACTCCTCAACGCCGACGGCGGCGGTGGAAACGCCGAAATACACCCTCAGCGAGGCGGTGTCGGCGGCCTTCTACCTGAACGCGAGCGGCAATAACCTGGTGCTCGCGGCCAAGGGCGCGGTCTATCTCGACGGGGTCAACGGCCTTGATACGCGGACGGGCGTAAGCCCGGCGCAGGCGGTCAAGACGCTGGGCAAGGCCTATGAGAAGATGAAATCCAATAACGCGAACACCCTCTATATCGTCAATACCGTGACGGTCGACTCGTCTGTCGAGCTCAGCGGCAGGTACTGCTATGTCGGCGGCGCGACCTATGACGCGGGAGCTCCGGTGACCATCCGGCGCTACTCCAAGCCCACCAATCCGCCGACAGGTTTTGAGGCGCTGAAAAATGGCGTGTCACTCTTCTCGATCGTGGACGGCGGCACCCTGACGCTCGAAAACATCACGATCGACGGCCACCGCTACGCGATCACTTCGGGCAAAACTTCCGTGATCGCACCCGGGATTAAGGCACATGAACTCATCAACATTTCAGCGGGCGGGACCCTCATGATGAATGAGGGCGCGGTACTCCAAAATAACAGCACCGACGGCGCAGGCGGAGGAGTATACAACTACGGCGCCGGAACAGTGGTGATGAACGCCGGAAGCCTCGTAACCAAGTGTACGGCGGATCTCAACGGCGGCGGCGTCTTTGTCAACGGCGGTACCTGCACCATTACAAACGCGGAGGTTTCAAACTGTGAGGCGGGGCTGAACGGCACATATAACGGCGGCGGAGTCTATGTCAGTGGAACGCTTGCGATGACCGGCTCGACGCTGTCCGAAAACACCGCGCCGAACGGTGCGGGCCTGTATCTGTCCTCGGGCAAGCACGAGATCAGCAATACCGTTTTCTCCAACAACACAGCCTCGGGAAACGGCGGCGGCGTGTATATGCAAAACTTTTCCCAAACGACCACGCTGAACCGCTGCACCTATGAGAACAACACAGCGACGCTCGGCGGGGGGATCTACGCGCTTATCGGCTTCGAAATGAACGGCGGGTCCTTCTCGGGCAACAGCGGAGGCGGCGGTGGCGGAATCTGTATGACCTCCACGTCGACCCGCTCCCTGACGTTGAACGGCTCGTCCGACCTGAGCTTCGGGGAGGGCCAGGAGATTTTCCTGGGCGGCAAAACACAGATCAATGTCACGGCGAACCTGCCCTCCGGCGCGAGCATCCCCGTGGCCCTGGATGGGGGGGACTGCTATCTCGGCCGCTCGATTGTCGTCTTTGATTCAAGCGTGACGAACGACGCGACCGACCAGCTCGGCAAATTCTCGTTGGCGCACGCCGAGTACCACACATTCGCGTTCGTCATTCGGGCCTCGGACAAAAAGGTCATTGAGCTCGGCTATCCGCGCTCGATCACAGCCCAGCCCGAAGACGCCTTCGTGAAGCTGGGAACCCCGGCGTCCTTCACAATCACGACGGCGGGCGACACCCCGACGGGCTACCGCATCTTCAATAAGACGAAGAACGCCTATGTGGCCGGTGCGATCCTGGCGTTACCCGCCGCCGGCGACCCCAATACCGTGACGGTTTCCTTCACGCCGACGCTTGCCGACGGCGCGGGCGAATACCAGGTCGAGGCGGTGTATGGGACCGGCGACTCCGCGGAAACCCTGCTCAGCGACCCGGCGGTGCTCTCCCTCTGGGAGCTCGCCTACAGCGCCGGAAACGACGCGCTGACCACTTCGGTCGAGTTGGCGTCGATGGTTCCCAACGACGCGGCGACCTTCACGGTGCGCAGTGGTTATAACAAGGCCATGAAGCTGGGGGTGGGAAGCTACCAGTATACCCCGGACGATGGATTTACTATCGACTGGGGAACCACCAATTATGTCAATCCCCAGATATATCGGACCACCTGGGGCAGCGAAGACGCCATGAAGAACATTGCGTTTATGCGGCATGACGGTACCCAATACATGAGCGTCAGTCCGGGCGATACACAAATGTCGGTCGACGTGGCGGCCAATGAGGCACATCCTTTCAAAATAGAGGTATATAACGCCAATGCGATCGCGGAGCGACACACCGGCACACTGGGCATGAACCTGTCGCTGCTGGACGGCGGCACGGAGACGAAAAAAGCCGAAAGCTCCGCCGAGGTCAAATTCCTGATGCAGCCCGCGGCGATCAACGCGACCCTGCCGCTCACCGTCCAGTCCTACGGCTACGGCGCGGACGGTTCGGTGGCGGTCCCGACGAACTACGGCATCCAGAACGGCTCCAACTTCCCGATCAAGGTGACGGGGCTCTCGGCGGAGGCCGCTTCGGGCTTCCGGCTCATGGACCCCTCCGCCTTCGTGGACGGTGCGGACAGGACCTACCTCGTCAACAAGAACCAGATGTCCCACGGGCAGGCGACCCTGCGGCTGGCGGACCAGCAGATCACGACCGCTGCCGCGGGCGGAAGCTGGATGGCGGGCGCGGACTTCACCGGCTGGGCGATCGCGGGCGCGGCGTCCGAGGGGGCGTGGGTCTCCTACCCGATCGCGATCGAGAGCTACATCGCCAAGGGCGAGGACAGCACGACCGGGAAGCAGCTCGCCCAGGTGACCTATACGGTGGGCATCTCGCCCGAGAGCGTGAGCTGAGGAGGTGATGTGAAATGAACGAGACCGAAAGCGCCCCGCGGAAAAAGCGGGGACGCGCATGGCTTGCCGCGGGAATCGCGGTTGTTCTGGTCACGGCAGCGGCTGCGGGATTTTTCTGGTGGCGCAGCAGCCACCGGCAGGACAGCTTCTTTGACGTGAGCGCGCTGACCGGCGCGCTGCCGGGAAAGAGCGAGGAGGAGGTCATCGCCGAGCTCAACCGGGTGGTGGACGAAGGCATGTTCAACATCGCGATCAATTCCTACATCACCTTCCCGGACGCAAAAGGCGAGGGCGTCGCGAACATCGAGAACGTCCCGGGAAACCGCTACAACATGACGGTGTCAATCGTTTTGGACGACACCGGGGAAACCGTTTACCAATCCAAGGGCATCAAGCCGGGCCAATACATACAGAAAATCAGGCTCGACGAGGAGCTGCCCGAGGGTTTCTATTACGCAACCGCGGTATTTACCGCCTACGCTCAGGATGAGGCGCACACCCGCGTCGGCCAGGCGGCCGCAAAGATCCAACTGGAAGTGGGAGGCTGAGGCGGCCGCGTATCGGCAGAAGGGGGAATGCGAGCGAAACGGTCATTCATCAAACGTCATTATAAAACCCATATCATATCAACATCAGGAGGTCAAAAATCATGAAAAAAATGTTAGCAGTTCTTCTCGCGGTATCCATCGTTCTGACCCTGAGCATCACCGCTTTCGCTGCCGGCGAAACCAGCGTGGCGGACCCCACGCAGATTAGCCCGGATGCGGACGGTAAGTACAGCGCGGACACCTCGTTCAACCTCACGGTCGATAAAGACGCGACCAACCCCGATCTGAACTCCCAGATCAACGTCTCGATTCCGCTCTCCGTCGCCATGTACGGCTACGGCGCCGACGGTTCCGCCGCAGAGCCGACCGAGTACCGCATCGAGAATAAGGGCAAGATCGCCGTCAAGGTGACGAACATCACATCCGCGGGCCAGAACGGCTGGACGCTGAAGGCCCCGACCTCGATCGGCAGCCCGACCCTGACCGCCGGCAAGCTGAACATTGCGGACTACAAGCCCGGCGACAACAACCTGACCGCGAAACAGTTAGTCCTCTATATCAACGGCGTGAGCGTCCACGAGGAGATCACCGCCCCGGCCGCCGCCGACTGGACTGTCAACGCCCCGGCGGAAGGCGTTACCGACCCGGTCAAGAAGATGCTCCCGCTCGAGTGCTTCGTCGCGAAGGGCGATTCCACTGCCAACGCGCTGGCCGTCAAGGTCACCTACACGATCGCCGCCGCGTAATCGGATTCATATCCTGTTTGCACTTAACCTGAGACATTTCTCCGGGAACCCCGCGCGGAAGCCTTCCGCGCGGGGCCCGGGGCCCCTTTTACAAGAATACCCACTGAAGCCCGCGGGGTTTCCCCGCGCCCCAAATTTAGAATACACGCGCCCGCAGGGGCGGTTGCGATAGAAAAAACAGAGGATAGGCGGTCGAAGGTATGGAAGAGCAAAAGACGCCCGAGAGGGCCGAAGCCCGGACGGACGGCGGCAAAAAGCTGCTGCTGGCGGCCTGCGTGCTGCTGGCGGCGGCGCTGGTCGCCCTGCTGGTCATCCTGCTGCGGACCCCGAAGGCGGGGCCGTCCGGCATGGTGCGGGATACGGCCGCGCTGGCCGGGCAACTGGAAAACAAGACGGAGGAAGAGATCATCGCCGAGCTCAACCGGGTGGTGGACGAGGGGATGTTCAACATTTCGATCAACACCACGCCCACCTTTACGAATGGGAAGGCGGAAGGACCGCTCCAGATCGAAAACGTGCCGGGCAACCAGTATCTCATGCAGGTGCAGATCACGCTGGACGACACGGGCGAGCTGATTTACCAGACGGGGCTCATCGAGCCCAACCACCACATCCAGTCGGCTAAGCTCGACGTGGAGCTGGAAAAGGGCGAATATCTCGCGACCGCGGTCTTCAACGCCTACGCCCTCGAAACGGAGGAGTACGTCGGTTCGGCGGGCGCCAAAATGACCATCACGGTTTTAAACTGACAGGGGAGGGACCAGAATGAAACGAATGATCAGGCTGCTTGCGGGGTGTCTCCTGAGCCTCTGCCTGCTGCTTCCCGGCGTGACGGCGCTGGCCGCGCCGGACGATACGGGAGAGGTGATCGATCCGTCCCTTCCGGCGGCCGCCGGCCGGGCGGGCACTCCGGAGGAGGAGACCGGCAGCCCCTCGGGCACCGAGGTGGGGGACCCGGGCGATTTCACGCTCGGCGAGGACGGCAGGCTCCAGGCCTCGACCGCCTTTTTCCTCACGATTGAAAAGGCGCCCTCGGGCGGCGGGAGCTCGGGCGGCGGTTCGGGCGATTCCGGCGGCATCCTGCGCCCGCTCGTCCCGCTCGACGTGAAGATCATCGAGGAGATCCCCATCCCGGTCTCGCCGATCCCCGACACGGGCGACGGCTCCCTGCCGCCCGCGCTGCTCTTTGCGCTGCTCGCGTCGTCGGGCGCGGCCGCCGCGCTCTGCGCGCGGCGGAAACAGGATCCGTAACCATGCGTTTCCCTGCCGGTTCCGCTTTCTCCGGAAAGCGGGGCCGGTTTTTTCTGCGCATGGACGGCGTGCGGAATGGGATGGGCAAGGAGCGCGAATTTTTCAATAATGCAAATAAAACGGTGAAAAACGGTTGAAACGGGCGTGAAAAAGTGCTATTCTCGTATTAGGGGATTTTTGCAGAAAAAATCGCCGAATTGAGCAAAAAAGGAGGAAAAATCAGTGGATAACTGCGGCCGAAGTACCAAAATAGACAGCGACGTTCCGTTGCGGGCCGGGAAAACCGCGTTTCCGCCTGATTTTTCCCGCAGATAGCATCCCGCAGGAATATCGCCGTACGGGGGCGCCGGGTTTGGCCGGGGTCCCCGTGCGGTTTTGTCTGTTTGGGGCTTCCTCGCTGTAACGAAAGCAGACAGGAGGATGAACCAATGGAAATGGAATACGATTTCGACCTGCTCATGGGGTACCTTGAAAACCGCGATTACCGCAGCCTGCGCGCCGCGCTCGCCGAGGAAAACGAGGTGGACATCGCCGACTTCATCGAGCGGCTCCCGCAGGAAAAGGCGACCCTCGCCTTCCGCACGCTGCCCAAGGAGCTGGCGGCGGAGGTCTTTTCCAACCTGCCGCCCGAGACCCAGCAGGTGATCGTCGGGTCGATCACCGACAAGGAGCTCTCCGCCATCGTGGAGGACCTCTTCGTGGACGACGCGGTCGACATGCTCGAGGAGCTGCCCGCCAGCGTTGTGAAGCGGGTGCTTAAAAGCGCGGCGCCCGAGACCCGCAGCCTCATCAACCAGTTCCTCAACTATCCCGAGAACTCGGTCGGCAGCATCATGACGGCGGAGTTCATCGACCTGCGCAAGTCGATGACCGTGCAGGACGCGATCAAGCGCATCCGGCGCACCGGCGAGGACAGCGAGCTGATCTACACCTGCTACGTGATCGACGACCGGCGTCTGCTCGAAGGGGTCGTGACCGTCAAGGACCTGCTGCTCGCCCAGGACGACGAGACGATCGGCGCGCTGATGGAACCCGACGTGATCACCGCCGAGACGACCGAGGACCGGGAGGAGGCCGTCCAGCGGATGATGAAGTACGACTTCATCTCAATGCCGGTGGTCGACCGGGAAAACCGCCTGGTCGGCATCGTCACCGTCGACGACGTGATGGACGTCATGGAGGAGGAGGCCACCGAGGACTTCGAGAAGATGGCCGCCATCGTCCCCTCCGAGCGCCCCTACCTGCGCACCGGCGTCTTTACCCTCGCGAAAAACCGCATCGTCTGGCTGCTCGTGCTCATGGTTTCGGGCATGATCACCGGCGGCATCCTCGGGCGTTATGAGGCCGCCTTCGCCGCCATGCCGCTGCTCGTCACCTTCATCCCCATGCTCACCGACACGGGGGGCAACGCGGGCAGCCAGTCGAGCACGCTGGTCATCCGCGGCATGGCCGTCGGCGACATCGGGCCCGCCGACTTCTTCCAGGTGCTGTGGAAGGAGCTGCGGGTCAGCCTCGTCGTCGGCGCGGCGCTCTCCGCCGTCAACTTCGCGCGGCTGCTGATCACCCATCCCGGCAGCCCCGCCCTTGCGCTGACCGTCGCGCTCGCCCTTTTTGCCACCGTCGTCATGGCCAAGACGATCGGCGGCGTGCTCCCGATGGCCGCGCGGATGCTCAAAGCCGACCCCGCCATCATGGCCGCTCCCCTCATCACCACGATCGTGGACGCGTTCGCGCTCGTCATCTATTTTTCGGTGGCGCAGGCGTTGCTCGGCCTCTGACGGACCACGCGCGCCCCGGGACCGCCTTGGCGGTCCCGGGGCTTTTTCGCGGGCGTCTGCGGGGAAAGGGGTTGACATTTGAACTGTAAATGATATTATTACAGTTGGAGAATGGAATTTTCCGGATGTCCGCGCGTGCGTCCCCTTGACAACCGGGGCGGCGCGGCATATGATAGAAAAGTAAACAGTATCAGTTATCGTTTTCGATTCCGCGGACGCGCATAAACCGGCGGGCCCCGCGGCATGCTTGTGACAGACGGAAAGGAGACGGGTATGGCAATTCTCACGGGATATCTCGGCACCTACGATTCGCCGCGCAGCCGCGGCGTTTTCCGCTTCTCCTTCGACGGGGAGACGGGCGCGCTCACCGCGCCCGAGCTCCTCCTTGAGGCGCCCGACGCCAAATACCTCGCGCTGCGGGACGGCCTGCTCGCCGCTCCGGTGCGGCGGGGCAGCCGCGCGGGGCTCTGCCTCGCCGACCTGCGCGCCTCCGGCGGGCCCTGCGTCGTCGAATACCTCTGCGAGATGACGCCCGGCTGTTATACCGCCTTTGACGGGGACCGGGTCTACGGCGCGAACTTCCACGAGGGGACGGTGACCGTCTACCGGCTGGAGGCGGACGCGCCGCTCTTTGAAAAGCGGATCGAGATCGCCCCGGGGGCCGGCTGCCACCAGGTGCTGGCGCGGGGGCGGTTCCTGCTTGTGCCCTGCATGAACCTCGACGAGATCCGCCTCTTCGACCGGGAGAGCCTGGCCCCCGCGGGGAGCGTCCCCTTCCCGAAGGGGAGCGGGCCGCGCCACGGGGTGTTCGACCGGGCGGGGGAGCGGCTTTTCGTGGCGGCGCAGGGGGACAATACGCTCTACAGCTTCGAGGCGGGACCGGAGGGGTTCGTCCCGGCCGGGGCCGAGCCGCTGCTGCCGCCCGGCGCGCGGGAGGGGAGCGAGGCGGCGGCCGTGCGGCTCTCGAACGACGAGCGGTTCCTCTACGTCTCGGTGCGGGGGGAAAACGTGATCGCCGTGCTCGAAGCCCGGGGGACGCGCACGCGGGTGATCCAGCGCGCGCCCTGCGGAGGCGACCACCCGCGCGACATCCTGCTCTCCCCCGACGGGCGGTTCCTGCTCGCGGCGAACCGGAACGCGGGCGGGCTTGTGTGCTTCGCGGTCGACCGGGAGACGGGGCTCATCGGAAAGGAATGCGCGCGCGTGGACGCGTGCGAAGGGGTGGCGGTTGTGCTCGACGCCCCGAATGAAGACGCTCAGGCCGCCCCGGGGGGCGGCGGGAAAGGATGGATGACGGATGCAGGCGCTTTTTGACATCGGAATGGTGGGGCTTTCGGTGATGGGCCGGAGCCTCGCGCTCAACATGGCGGACCACGGCTTCCGGGTGGCGGGCTACAACCGCAGCCGCGAGGTGACCGAACAGGTGATGCGGGAACACCCGCATGAGAACCTCTCCCCCTTCTACAGCCTCCAGGAGCTCGTGGCGGCCCTCAGACGGCCCCGCAGGGTCATGCTGATGATCCAGGCCGGTTCGCCGGTCGACGCGGTTATCGGGCAGCTGGAGCCGCTGCTCGAGGAGGGGGACATCCTCCTCGACGGGGGCAATTCCTTCTTCGAGGACACCCGGCGGCGGCAGGCCGCGCTCGAAAAGAAGGGGATCGTCTACTTCGGCGTGGGCGTCTCGGGCGGCGAGGAGGGCGCGCGGCACGGCCCCTCGATCATGCCGGGCGGCGACGAGCAGGCATACCCGCTCGTGCGCCCGGTGCTGGAGGCGGTGGCCGCGCGCGCGGCGGGAGAGCCCTGCTGCGCCTACATCGGCCCGGATGGCGCGGGGCACTACGTCAAGATGGTGCACAACGGCATCGAATACGCCGACATGCAGCTCATCGCGGAGAGCTACCTGCTGCTCAGGCATGTGGGGGGCTTTTCCAACCGGGAGCTGGCGGACGTCTTCGCACGCTGGAACGAGGGGGAGCTGCGCAGCTTCCTGGTCGGCATCACGGCGGGCGTCTTCCGCGAACGGGACGACCTGGCGGAGGGGGAGCTCATCGACCGGATCGTCGACAGCGCCGCCCAGAAGGGCACCGGCCGCTGGGCGAGCATCGAGGCGCTCAGGCAGGGGGTGGACCTCTCGATGATCACCGCCGCCTGCAACGCCCGCATCCTCTCCAACCGGCTGGAGGAGCGCGCCGCGGCCGCGAAGCTGCTGCCCGGTCCGGAGCCGGCGCGGGCGGGGGACCGGGAAGCCTTTGCCGAGCAGGTGCGCGAGGGGCTCTACGCCGCGAAGATCGCCGCCTACGCGCAGGGCTTCGCGCTGCTGCGCGACGCGTCCGGGCGGTACGGCTGGGACCTGAGGCTCGGGGAGATCGCGTCGATCTTCCGCGCCGGGTGCATCATCCAGGCCGCCTTCCTCGACGACATCACCGCCGCCTACCGGCGGGACCCGGGGCTCGAAAACCTCATGCTGGACGAATTCTTCCGCGCGCGGGTCGCCGATAACCAGCGGAGCCTGCGCGCCGCCGCGGGGGCGGGGATCGCCTCCGGGCTTCCGCTGCCCGCGATGACCGCCGCCGTCTCCTATCTCGACGCCTTCCGGGGTGCGCATGTCGGCGCGAACCTCATCCAGGCACAGCGCGACTGGTTCGGCGCGCACACCTTCCTGCGCACCGACCGGGAGGGCAGCTTCCACCACGAATGGGGGAAGGGACTATGAAGGCGTTCACCATCTTCGGCGGCACCGGCGACCTCACCTTCCGCAAGCTGCTGCCCGCCCTCTACAACGCCGGCGAGTCCGGTGGGCCGGGCGCGGATTACCGCATCCTCATCATCGGGCGGCGGGACTACACCGACGAGGGCTACCGCGAGCTCGCGCGGGAATGGGTCCGCAAATACGCCCGCCTGCCCTATTCCGAGGAGGCGTTCGGCCGGTTCGCCGGACGCATCGGCTACTACCGGATGGACTTTTCCGACCCGGCGGCCTACGCCGGGCTGGAGGAATACTATGAGGCGGAGGGAGTCGGCGGGCATATCTTCTACCTCGCGGTCGCGCCCCGCTTCTTCGGCGTGATCGCCGACGGGCTCGCCGCGGTGCGCGGCGCGCGCCGGGGCAAGGTCATCCTCGAAAAGCCGTTCGGCGAAAGCCTCGCGGCCGCCGGGGAGCTCAACCGCAGGCTGGAGGCCTTCTTCGACCCCGAAAACATCTACCGCATCGACCACTACCTCGGCAAGGAGATGGTGCGCACCATCAAGACCATCCGCATTACCAACCCCATCGTCACCAACCTCTGGGACGCGCGGTTCATCGAATCGGTGCAGATTTCCGCCCTCGAGGAGGAGGGGGTCGGCACGCGCGGCGGTTATTACGACACGAGCGGCGCGCTCAAGGACATGGTGCAGAACCACCTGTTCCAGATCCTGTCGATCGTCGCCATGGAGCGGCCCGCGCAGTTCTCCGGCCCCGATATGCACGCCGAGCAGCTCAAGGTTCTGCGCGCTCTGCGTCTGCCCGAGGCGGGCGGGGTGCGCGACGCCCTGCTGCTCGGGCAGTACGCGGGCTACCGCGCGGAAAAGGCGGTCGCGCCCGATTCCTCCACCGAGACATACGCCGCGCTGCGCCTCTTCATCGACAACGACCGCTGGCGTGGCGCGCCCTTTTACATCCGCACCGGCAAAAAGCTCGGCCGGCGGGAGATGCAGGTCGCGGTCGTCTTCCGCCGCCCCTCCCCCGACGTGGCTCACGACGTGCTCCTCATCAAGATCCAGCCCACCGAGGGGGTCTACCTGCAGTTCAACATCAAGCGCCCCGGCGACACCGACGAGGTCGCGCAGGCGAAGATGGATTTCTGCCAGAGCTGCTCGCTCGAAAACCGCATCAATACCCCCGAGGCGTACGAGCGGCTGCTCGGCGCCTGCATCCGCGGCGAGCGGTCGTGGTTCTCCCAGTGGGACCAGATCGAAACGAGCTGGCGGTTCGTCGAACGCCTGCGGGAGCTCGGCCGTGCCGAGGGCCTGCCGGTCCTGCCCTACGAGCCCGGCTCGATGGGCCCGCCCGAGGCGGACGCGCTGCTCGCGCGGTTCGGGCACGGCTGGTTCCATTGAGCGGAAAGCCCGGTCTTGCAAATCGCGGGGGAGTCCTATATAATAGGCAGTACAATCGTTGAATGATAGTGAAACCAAAGAGAACGGGTATCCGACGGAGACATTATGGTAACGAGCGTCATGCTTGCCGACAGAAATCCATGCCCGGCCCCGCGTCCTGGTACAATTGAAAAGGATATTGTTGTCAAAGCGGCTCCAAACCAAAACCCGGTTTGGAGCCGCTTTGGGTTTTACTGCCCTGATTCTGTCAGATTTAACAGGATTTGCACCCGCTCCCGCCGCCCGGACGGGCGTATGGGGCGGGAAAGAAGCGGGCGGCGGGTGTTTTATCGGGCTTCCCGGTGATACTACCTTATGACACGTTTTCAGGGAGATGTCGCCGGCGTATCCGCGCCGGAGGAGGGAAGGATTTTTGGAGACACGTATATTCGGATACGCGCGGGTGTCGACCCGGGACCAGAACGAAGACCGCCAGCTCATCGCGCTGGCGGAGGCCCGGGTGCGCCCGGAATTCCTCTTTGTGGATAAACAGAGCGGCAAGGACTTCAACCGTCCCGCCTACCGCAAGCTCTACCGGAAGCTCAAAAAAGGGGATATGCTCGTCGTTAAAAGCATCGACCGGCTGGGCCGCAACTACCAGGAGATCATGGAGGAGTGGCGCAACATCACCAAGAAGAAGGGTGCCGACATCCGCGTGCTTGACATGCCGCTGCTCGACACCAGCCAGAGCCGCGACCTGCTCGGCACCTTCATCAGCGACCTGGTGCTCCAGCTTCTCTCCTTCGTCGCCCAGAACGAGCGGGAGAACATCCGCCGCCGCCAGGCCGAGGGGATCGCCGCCGCCAAGGCGCGCGGGGTCGAGTTCGGCCGTCCCCATAAGTCGCTTCCCAACCACTTCGACGAGCTGCTCTGCCAGTGGCAGCGCAAGGAGCTGACCGCCGCCGAGATTGCCAAGCTGTGCGGCGTCAGCCGCTCGACCATCTACCGCCGCCGCAAGCAGACAGGGGAGAGCTGATTTGCCATGCTGCGCCCGGCGGGGCTTTTTTCGCGCCCCTCCGGGGCGCTTCAGATGTGCCGCCTTCGGCGGCGAAGATTGCCGGGTCCCGCCCCGGGAGGCGGGGTACTTTC
>ENA-UOIV01001566-UOIV01001566.1-human-gut-metagenome-genome-assembly--contig:-C59-NODE-1566-length-18812-cov-8.943008_pt1 | contig 18812 bp, 14 predicted proteins | sample MGYA00242333_ERZ723880 | MGnify/ENA metagenome assembly ERZ723880 | reverse complement strand
GCAATAAGAGACTTTTTATCATGCCAGGTAGATCCTGCCATGACACACAAAAAGTATCTTTTTCACGCTGCTCGAACTCCGAAACTTTATTGTTGCCTGCATTATACCAGCATTTTTCAGTTTGGTCGAGAGAGATTTACAGATGAGCCACTTTCCAACGGGGAAAGGGTAAAAAAACCTCTGAAATCAGACGATTTCAGAGGTTTCTGGTCCGAGTGGGGAGACTCGAACTCCCGGCATCTTGCTCCCAAAGCAAGCGCGCTACCAACTGCGCTACACCCGGATATTCAGTTTTTCCTGCATGATACCATGCGGAGAAGGAAAAAGCAAGTTTTTCGTGTCTGTGGGCGCCGCTGTGGTCAAGCCCGATTTTGCGAGAGTTTTTCAACTGGGGAATTTCCGCCGCAAGCTACTGTCCCAAAGGCTTCCGGGTCTTCGCTTTCAGGAAAATGGATAGGGTATCTATCCTCCCAAAAAGGCAGGCACACTACCAATTGTGCTAATCTCGAACAGACCGTTTTAGTATAGTATATTCTGCGGTTATTTGCAAGCCCTTTCCCGCTGTAAAAGGCCTCCGCTCCCGGCGACCATCTCCCGGGATGCGGAGACCCTTCTTTATACTATACTGCCGCCTTGCTGCGGTCCTTTTTTTTGTGCCGGAGCAACACCAGCAGGGCTGCCAGTACCGCGGCGGACGCCGCAAAGAGCCAGGGAGAGGGGACGCCAGGCCTTGTCAGCACCGCAAAGGATCCCTCGCGCTCCATAGGAAAGCTGAGGTAGCTCCCCTCTCGCCGGGCCTCCGCGAGCCGCAGCGCGCCGTCCTGCCAGACGGCCACGCACACCTCCCCCTTGGCGTCCGGGACCCGGACACGGACGGTATAACCGCCTTGGGGCTCCGCCTGCCCCCTGTCCTCCACCGAGAAGGTATATCCGGCCGCCAACCGATATCCCTCCAGAAGTTTGCCCGCTCCCGGCGTCCAGTCCTCCGCCTCCAGCCTGGCTCCGGGGGCAAACGCTCCCTCCAGCAGCAGCACGGGCTGTTCCTCTCCGGTGGAAATCGTGGTGATCCAATCGCTGTACACCGCCTCCACCGTCCGGCTGCGAGTGATATTCTCCTGGGAGAAATCCTCCCAGGCCCCATAGACGCCCTCCCTCCGCGGGACCTCCGGAATGGACTCCGGGTCCAGATCTCCACCGTAGGGGACCGCCAAGGTCTTGATGGCCGCTCCATCCACCAGAAACGTAATGCGGAAGCCCAGGAATTCCTCCGGCATACCGGGCACTGCGGCAAAGTCCTCATAGTCCATGGGTTCCGCCTTTCCCGCATAGTCCACGCCATCGATGCCCGCCAGGGATTCCCGAACAAAATAGTTTCGTTCCACCTCGCCGTCCGCCATGCCCGCCACGGCCCCGAACCGTTCTCCACCGCCGACGACAGACACCATGGTATAGCACTCCCGGATATCATGCCCCTCTCCGGCCACGCCGCCCACCTTGTCGTTTCCCGTAAGGGAACACAGGGCATAGCTCCGGCGGATGACCGTGCGGGAGAGTCCGGCCACTCCGCCGCACTGGCCTCCCGAGGTGGTCTCCACATCCCCGGTGTTCCGACAGTCCAGCACGGCGCCCACCTCGCCCCGGCCGATGATCCCTCCGGCGCAGTCGTTTTTCGCTGTGACCGCGCCGGCGTTGCGGCAGTCCCGTACCGTAGCTTTGATATAGGCAGTGGTGTCCGAGAGGAGCTTGTCGTTCTGGATGTCCAGGTCCTCTTCCGGGTCCAGGCCCAGCTCAGTGGCCAGAATACCGGCTACACCGCCCACGTTGGCGTCGCCGGTCACTTCACCGTGGTTAGCACAGGAGATGACCCTGCCCTGCTCCCCCTCCTGCTCCACGCTGTCGGACACATCATCCACCGTCTTTTCCGGCGTGGAACCCAGATCGGTGATGGCAGAGCGGACACTGTCCAGTTGGCTGAGGATATCCCCGGTGGTATCGTGGAGGTCCCGGTTGGCGGAGGCCGCGCCGTCGGTGAGCCGGTCCACCCGGTCTCCAATCAATTGGAGCTGCTCGTCGATCTGATCGGCCGCATTTCCACCCTTTCCGCTCAGCGCCCCCAGCCACTGCCGAAGCATATCCTCAATGGCATCCACGGCGCTGTTGACGGTGCGCAGCTCTCCAATGGCGGCGTCGCTGAACCCTTTGCAGGCGCTTTGGAGCCCGTCCGCCGCCCCCGACACCCGATCCAGGGCCGCGTCGGCCTCCTCCCACGTGTCGTCCGCCGCGTCGCCGAAGTCGTCCAGGGCGTCCCCCAGATTTTCCCGCAGTGCGGTCACATCCCCGCTGATCTCCCGGAGCGATGTCCCAATGGAGGTCAGCGCACGCTCCACATCGTGGCGCTTCAACTCCTCCACAGCGTCCTCCAGCGCCTCCAGTGTGCCGCCGTTCAGCAGACTTCCCGCGGCCCGCACCACCCCATCCAGGGCGTCAAAGTAGGCGCCGATCTCCTCGATGGCCGCGCTGATGCATCCGGCCTGAACTTCCATATCCCTGACCTGGGCATCCAGTGTGAGCCGCGCCTCATAGGCCGCGCTGTCCATAGCGGTAAAGCCCTTGTCCAGGCAGTCACGGAGCGCGTCCATGGCGTCGCCCAGCTCGGTGAGATTCCGGTCCGCCGCCGCGGCGAAGGTCTCCGTCTGGTCCAGAAGTGTCCCCAGCGCCCCGTTGATGATCTGAGCCGAGTCGTAGATCGCCTCTCCAGCCGCCTGGGCGTCCTCCCTGCCGTCGGTCCCTGCGGTATGGGCGGTCTCCCGAATGGCGTCCATGGCGCCGCTGACGGCCTTCAGGTCGTCCACGGCGTCCCCGCTGTAGCCGCTGATCTGGTCGGTGAGGCGGGTCATGAGGCCGGAGAGCCGGGAGAGCTCGTCGTCCAGTCTCTGCATGGGGTCCTCCCCATAGGTCAGGACAGTATAGGGCTCGAACTGTCCCACGATACCGCCCACGTCCTTGCGCCCCCAAATGGAGCCGTAATTCTCACAGCCCACCACACTGCCGTTCTGCCGCCCGGCGATACCGCCCACATTGTAGCCGGTGTGAGGATAGCCGATCTCCCCGTGATTGACCGAGCCGGTGATGGTACCGGAAGAGCGGCCCGCAATGCCGCCTGTGTCCTGGGCATCGTCATTGGCGTCCGGATCAATCGCGCCCCGGTTGATGCAGGCTTCGATGGTCCCCTCATTGCGCCCTGCAATGCCGCCGGTGTGGGTCACACCGGTGATCTGAGCCTGATTTTCACACTGCCGCAGCACGCCGGTGGCCTCGTTGACCCCCACCAGACCGCCCACATCCTCCTCGCCGGAGACCGTACCGGAGACGGTCACTCCGGTCACCGTGCCCTCGTTCCGCCCGCACAGCAGGCCCAGCCCGCTCTTGGTGCCCTCCGGCAGGATCTCCCCTTCCAGCTCCAGATTCCGGACCACCGCCCCCTCTTTGAGGTAGCGGAACAGGCCCTGGTCGGACCCCTTGCCCGTGACCCGCAGGCCGCTGATGCGGTGTCCGTTCCCCTCAAAGACGCCGCAAAAGATGGGAATGGGCCGGAATGCGGCGTTTCCCAGGTCGATGTCCGCCGTGAGCTCTACGGTGAGCCCCTGGCTCCAGGTGTCCAGCGTGCAGCTTTCAGACAGTGCGATCAGCTCCCGCGCCGTACCTACGGAGACCGTCCGCCCCTCCGCGGCGGAGGCGGGGCACAGTCCCAACGTCAGGCAAAGCGCCGTCAGGAGGGAAATGATCCGTTTACTTTTCCGCATGCCTGCTCTCCTCCTCGTCTTCCAGCTCCAGCTCCTGATACTTGCTCTCGATCAGGGCGTCCACACTGCCCCGCAGGACGCCCTTGAACTCCCCGTCCACGAAGCCGGAGACATGTCCCCGGAGGTGTCCGTCCACCCGCATGACGCCGTTGTGGAATCGCTGCTTCCGGTTGCGGTTGAGGGTAATGGCGGTCTTTTCGATGATCACATCGCCCAGCATCAGCATCTGGGGCAGCACCGTCATGACCAGAATGATGGAGGTCACGGTGCCCCGGCCCAGAGCCAGCCCCACGGAGCCGATGGTGGCGTCGGTGGAGATCTCGGCAATGAGAAACCCCGCCACCGACATGACGCTGCCCGAGGTGAGAATGGTGGGAAAACTCTGGCTCAGCGCCTCTACAGCCGCCTGTTTTCGGTCCTTATAGTAATTTTTCAATTCCATATAACGATTTGTTATTACAATAGCGTAGTCAATGGTGGCGCCCATCTGGATGGAGGAGACCACAAGGTAACTCAGGAAGAACAGGTTGGTCCCTGTGAGATAGGGAAAGGAGAAGTTGATCCAGATAGAGCCCTGGATGGTGAGCACCAGCAGCACAGGGAGCCCAGCGGACTTGAAGGTGAACAGCAGGATCACCATGACGAAGAGGGCTGTGAGGACACTGATCTTCAAATTGTCCTGCCCGAAGGATTCCGACAGGTCCCGGGCGTTGGTGGAGTTGCCCACCAGCACCACATCATCTCCGTAGTAGCTGCCTGCGATGGCGCGGATCTGGTCCAGCAGGGCATAGGTCTCCTCCCCCTCCTCGGGCACATCGGCGGTAAAGACCAGCCGGGACCAGTGCTCGCCCCGGAGCTGCTCCAGGCCCTGGTCCAGGGTCTCCTGGAGATCGTCCACCTTCTCCTCCTGGTCGTCGGTGAGCTTTACCACGCCTTTGTCCTTCTGCTCACAGAGGAACTCAAATACATCCACCAGAGGCACGGCGTAGTCGTCCGGGTCCTGAAAGACGGCGCCGTACTCCTCGTTGGAAAGGCCATAAGCCTGGAAGAGGAGCCTGGAGAGCTCCACATCCACTCCGGCCAGTTCCGCGAACTGCCTGGGCGTCATCCTGTCCGTGAGATAGCGCCCGTCCTCCACCTCGATGTTGGCAAGGCCGGTGGCGGCGGTGACATTGTCCAGATCCTCCACCCTGCGGAGGACCTTCCCCTCCTTATCATAGTCTCCCCTGGGGACCAGCACGGCGATGGTGTTCTTTTCCCCAAAGGTATCATGGACCTTCTCGTCGGCGATCTGCCAATCCGGCTTGTTGTCAAAATCCGCGGAGTCGGCCGAAAAGACATATTCACACCGGTTGGAAAAGAACACACAAGCGATCACCACCGCCAGAAAGACCGGCGGGAGTACATACCGGAGCTTCACCACCGCCCGGCCCCAGAAGTCGATCTTGGGCACCAGATTCCGGTGGCGGGTACGCTCAATGGGCCGGTTGAAGAGCATCAGCAGGCCAGGCATCAGGAGAAATACAGAGATCATGGAAAATATGATGCCCTTGGCCAGAACGATACCCATATCAAAGCCAATCCGCAGCTGCATGAGCATCAGGGCCACCAGTCCGGATATGGTGGTGAGGCTGGAGGAGGAGATCTCTACAATGGCCTTGGAGAGGGCGGTGATATCGGCTTCCCGCGCCTCCAGGCCGTTGTCCCGCTCCTCCATGTAGCGGTGACAGAAGATGATGGCATAGTCGATGGCCAGGGCCAGTTGGAGTACCACGGCGATGGCGTTTGTGATGAAGGAGATGGTGCCGAACCAGTAGTTGGTGCCCATGTTGAGGATGGCGGCCACCACAAAAACGATGAGGTAGACCGGTACCTCCATATAGCTCTTGGAGGTGAAGAGGAGGACCACCACAATGACTACGGCGGCGATCATGAGGATGATGCCCATCTCCCGCTGGAGATCGGCGGAGGTGTCCCGTCCCACCTCGGTGGAGAGGTAGGCGTCATAGTCCGCCAGTATCGTCCGGATCTTTTCGACGGCCTCCTCCGCCGCCGGATCGTCGGCCTCCCCGTCGAAGGTGACGGAGAAGAGGGCGGCCGCACCCCAATAATGGTCGCTGGTATCGTCAAAAGCCACCTCGGAGACGCCCGGAATATCCGCCAGCTTCCCCGAGAGCGCCTCCGCCCGCTGGTATGTAATGTTGTCCACCATGACGTCGGCGCTTGCCAGCGTGATGAATTCCTGCTCCATCAGGTCAAGGCCCCGGCGGGTCTCGGTCTCGGCCGGAAGATAGGAGGTAATGTCGTCGTTTACCTCTACCTTGTCGATAGAGCCGACGCAGAACACCGACGCTACCAGGAACACCATGAAAAACGCTTTCCGCTTGTCGACGATGAAACGCGACAGCCTCGTCATCACATTTTCCGATCTCTTCTCTTGCATGGAACTCCCCCCTCTTCAGGCAAAAAACGCTCCAGGCACTCCGCCAGGCAGCTCTCATCCACCGGATCGTCCTGCACCGCCCACCAGCGCACCATGGACAGGATCCCACCGGCACAGAAGCGGGCGGAGAGCTCGTCCTGTACCGAGGCTCCCCTACTTCCCATTGTCCGCACCCGGCCGCACATCTTCTCCACCACCGCGTCCTCCAGCAATTGCAGCGCGGCTCCGCCCCCCGTGATGCCGGAGAGGTAGAGTTTCCGGTGGTCCCTGAGGAAGGTGAGCGCGTTGCGGAATACCGCCAGGAAGTAGTCCCGCTCGCCGGTACAGCGGCCCTCCTGCTCCTCCGTCATCTCAAATTCCTGCTGGAGCTCTCCGATGGCATAGCGCAGGAGGGCATACTTATCCTCAAAGTGGGCGTAAAAGGTCGTGCGGTGGACCATGGCCCGCTCACAGATATCCACCACCGACAGCTCCTGGAACGGCCGCTCCTCCATCAGCGCCAGCAGTGCGTGCACCAAAAACTTTTTGGTCCTCCGCTGCCGCAGGTCCTCCCGCTCCGCCGTCCGTTCCCTTTCCCGTTTCACACGCCCGCTCCCCTTCCCCGTTTGATAAGGGCATGATACACCTGTGCAGAACGTCTGTCAAGATAACAGACATATGTATATTATCTATTCCAGTATTGGCCCCATCACCTCTGTCTCCTTCTGTGCAGAACGCCCGCGACCCCCATGAGCGTCCCGCCGCCGCGGCCTGTCTGCTCCGCAGCCGCGCTCCGGGCGGCCCTATGTCGCTTTTTCGGCGGGTCTCCAGGCATCAGGGTATGGAAATCCGGCGCAGAATGTGGTATAAAAAAGAAAACCAAATCAGAAAAGGGGCAGGCATATGGGAGATTACCGCATAGAACGGGACAGCATGGGGGAGATGAAGGTGCCGGCAGACCGGTACTGGGGGGCCCAGACCCAGCGAAGCTACCAGAACTTCAAGATCGGGACGGAGCGGATGCCGCTGGAGATCATTCACGCCTTCGGTGTTTTGAAAAGGGCCGCCGCTATGGCCAATCACCGGCTGGGACGGCTGGATGACGCCAGATTTCAGGCTGTCTGCGCCGCCTGCGACGAGGTGACCGCCCACAAGCTGGACGACCACTTTCCCCTGGTGGTGTGGCAGACCGGCTCCGGCACCCAGAGCAACATGAACGTCAACGAGGTGGTGGCCAACCGCGGCAACGAGCTGGCAGGAGAACGGCTGCTCCACCCCAACGACCACGTAAACATGTCCCAGAGTTCCAACGACACCTTTCCCACCGCCATGCACATCGCGGCGGCGGTAGAGATCGAGGACCGGCTCTTCCCCGCGCTGGACGCCCTGACCGCCACGCTGCGGCGGCTGGAGGCGGAGAATGCCGACGTGGTGAAATCGGGGCGCACCCATCTCCAGGACGCGGTGCCCATCACACTGGGCCAGGAGGTGAGCGGCTGGCGCGCCTCCCTGGAGCGGGACCGGACCATGCTGGAGGCGGCACTGCCCGGGCTCCATGAGCTGGCCCTGGGCGGCACTGCGGTAGGGACGGGCCTCAACGCCCCCGCCGGCTTTGCCGAGGAGGTGGCCCGGGCGGTGAGCGAGCTCACTGGAAAGGACTTCGTGACCGCCCCCAACAAATTCCACGCGCTCACCAGCAAGGATGAGCTGGTATTTGCCCACGGGGGGCTCAAGGCCCTGGCCGCCGACCTCATGAAGATCGCCAACGACGTGCGCTGGCTTGCCTCCGGCCCCCGGTGCGGCCTGGGTGAGATCCGTATTCCGGAAAACGAGCCCGGCTCTTCCATCATGCCGGGCAAGGTGAACCCCACCCAGTGCGAGGCGGTGACCATGGTCGCCGTCCAGGTCATGGCCAACGACACGGCCGTGGGTATGGCGGCCAGCCAGGGCAACTTCGAGCTCAATGTGTTCATGCCCGTGTGCATCTATAATTTTCTCCAGTCCGTGCGCCTGCTGGCCGACTGTATGGACTCGTTCAACGACAACTGTGCCGCCGGCATCACCGCCGACCGGGAGAAGTGCCGCCACAACCTTCACAACTCCCTCATGCTGGTGACCGCCCTCAATCCTTATATCGGCTACGACAACGCGGCCAAAACCGCCAAGCTGGCCCACAGAGAGAACATCTCCCTAAAGGATGCCTGCGTGAAGCTGGGCTTCCTGACCCCTGAAAAATTTGACGAGGTCTTCCATCCGGAAGAGATGGTGTGACCGGAAAGGACGGTATTCCCATGGATGAAATCAGCCAAAAGTCCCTGGAGCTGCATTACGCCCTCCGGGGCAAGATCGAGGTGGTCTCCCGCAGGCATGTGGAGAGCCGGGAGGACCTGTCCCTTCTGTACACACCCGGCGTGGCCCAGCCCTGCCGGGAGATCCAGGCCGACTACAACAAATCCTTTGACCTGACCCGCCGGAGCAATCTGGTGGCCGTCATCACCGACGGCTCCGCCGTGCTGGGTCTGGGCGACATAGGTCCGGCCGCCGGCATGCCGGTGATGGAGGGCAAGTGCGCCCTTTTCAAGGAGTTCGGCGGCGTGGACGCCTTTCCCATCTGCGTGGATACCCAAGACGTGGACAAGCTGGTGGACACCATCGCCCTCATCTCCAAGAGCTTCGGCGGCATCAACCTGGAGGACATCGCCGCCCCCCGCTGCTTTGAGGTGGAGAGGCGGCTGAAGGAGCGCTGCGACATCCCCGTGTTCCACGACGATCAGCACGGCACCGCCATCGTGGTGGCAGCCGCCCTGCTCAACGCCATCAAGGTCACCGGGAAGGAGATGGGCAAGGTCAAGATCGTCATCAACGGCGCCGGCGCCGCAGGCATCGCCATCGGAAAGCTGCTCATCCGGATGGGCTTCGGCAACGTGGTGATGTGCGACATCAATGGCGTCATCTGCGCGGGGGACCCGGGACTCAACCCCGGCCAGGAGGAAATCTCCCACATCTCCAATCTGGCGCATGAGCACGGCACCCTGGCTGACGCCCTCAGGGGCGCCGACGCCTTCATCGGCGTGTCCCGGCCCGGTCTGGTCACCGCGGAGATGGTGCGTACCATGCGCTGCGGCATCGTGTTCCCCATGGCCAACCCCGTACCGGAAATCATGCCGGAGGAGGCCCGCAGGGGCGGCGCGGCGGTCATCGGCACCGGACGGAGCGACTTCCCCAACCAGATCAACAACGTGCTGGTGTTCCCCGGCATCTTCAAGGGGGCCCTCATGGTGCGGGCCACCGACATCACCGAGGGCATGAAGGTCCGGGCCGCCCGCGCCCTGGCCGCCCTTATCCCGGAGGAGCAGCTCTCTCCGGACTACATCATTCCCTCGGTCCTGGACAAGTCCGTCGCCGACGCCGTGGCCAAGGCGGTGGCCGACGAGGCCAGGGAGCAGGGCATCGCCAGAATCGGATAAAGCAGAAGAGAGCGGAGGTCATTCCTATGGATATGGTAACGCTGGGCAGGACCGGCATCACCGTCAACAAAAACGGCTTCGGGGCGCTGCCCATCCAGCGCGTCTCCCGGGAGGAGGCCGCCCGGCTTCTCCGCATGGCGCTGGATGCGGGCATCACCTTCTTCGACACCGCCCGGTTCTATACCGACAGCGAGGAGAAGATCGGCTACGCCCTCTCGGACCGTCGGGACGCGTTCTATCTCGCCACCAAAACGGCGGCCACCACGGCGGAGGGCTTCTGGTCTGACCTGGAGACCAGCCTGCGGAATCTGAAGACCGACTATATCGACATCTATCAGTTCCACAACCCCGCCTTCTGCCCCAAGCCTGGGGACGGCTCCGGGCTCTATGAGGCCATGCTGGAGGCCAGGCGGCAGGGCAAGATCCGCTTCATCTCCATCACCAATCACCGCATGACCCTGGCCCATGAGGCCATCCGCTCCGGGCTCTACGACACCCTTCAGTTCCCCTTCTGCTACCTGGCCACGGACAAGGACATCGCGGTGGCGGAGGCCTGCCGGGAGGCGGGCATGGGCTTCATCGCCATGAAGGGGCTCTCCGGCGGGCTCATCAACAACTCCGCCGCCGCCTATGCCTGGCTGGCCCAATATGAGCACGTGCTGCCCATCTGGGGCGTCCAGCGGGAGCGCGAACTGCGGGAGTTCCTCTCCTATATCCACACAACCCTCCCACCCTCACGGCGGCGCTCGCCGCCGTGGTGGAGCGGGACCGGGCCCAACTCCAGGGGAATTTCTGCCGGGGCTGCGGCTACTGCATGCCCTGCCCCGCAGGGATCGAGATCAATAACTGTGCCCGGATGTCCCTTATGATCCGTCGGGCCCCCAGAGAGGCCCAGCTCACCCCCGAGATGCAGGAGAAAATGGCCCGTATCGAGCAGTGCCTCCACTGCAATCAGTGCGCCCGAAAGTGCCCCTACGGTCTGGACACCCCCAAGCTTCTGGAGGACAACTATCGGGACTACCGGGAGATCCTGGCGGGCAAGGCGCTGTAGCGCAGCTTTTCCTCCAAAATCAGCGCCGGAATACCGCGGTCAGGTGTAGAACCTGACCGTGGTATTTTTTCTTTTCTTATGGTATACTTTTCTTAGAAAATTCTTTCTTTCCGTCCTACGACAAGGAGGTAGTAGTTATGGCGCATACCGTTCTCACCATCGGCCGCCAGTTCGGCTCCGGCGGGCGCATTGTGGCCCAGCGGGTGGCTGAGGCCCTGCACATTCCCTTCTACGACAAGGCCGTCATCGATCTGGCGGCCAAGGAGACCGGCCTCTCTGAGGAGTTCATCCGTCAGGCCGAGCAGAAAAAGACCAGCAGCTTTCTCTACAATCTCTACATGAGCACACAAAACCTGCCGGTGAGCGACCAAGTGTTCATCGCCGAGTCCGATGTGATCCGGAAGGTGGCCGCCCAGGGGCCCTGCGTCATCGTGGGACGCTGCGCCGACTATGTGCTGCGCAACCAGGAAGACGTGCTCAATGTCTTTATCCACGCGCCGCTGGACGAGCGCATCTTCCGGGCCAAGGAGGAGTACCATGTGGATGCTCCGGATGTCCGCTCCTATGTCCTCAAGCACGACAAGAGCCGCGCGGCCTACTACGAGCACTTCTCCGACCGGGTATGGGGCAAGGCCCAGAACTATCATCTCGCTGTCAGCAGCACCATCGGACTGGACAACGTGGTAGACCTCATTTTGACTTTGGCCAGGGAACGGGGGCTCGGCGCGTGACACAGCAGCCCCAGGAAAACAAGATGGGCGTCATGCCCGTCAACCGCCTCCTCCTCACCATGTCCCTGCCCATGATGATCTCCATGCTGGTACAGGCCCTTTACAACGTGGTGGACAGCGTGTTCGTCTCCTATATCAGCGAGGACGCTCTGGCCGCCGTGGGTCTGGCCTTTCCCGCCCAGAACCTCATGATCTCAGTGGCCGTGGGCACCGGCGTGGGCATCAACGCCCTGCTCTCCAAGAGCTTGGGAGAGAAAAATTTTGAGACCGCCAACCAAGCCGCCGTCAACGGCGTGTTCCTGGCCTTCTGCTCCTGGGCCATCTTCGCCGTGCTGGGCGGCCTCTTCTCCCGCACCTTCATGACGCTCCAGACCCAGGTGGACTCCATCATCAGCTACGGCACCACCTATCTCTCCATCGTATCGGTGGTCTGCGTGGGTATGATGTTCCAGATCTGCTTTGAACGGCTCCTCCAATCCACCGGCAAGACCATCTTCACCATGATCTCCCAGGCTACCGGCGCGGTGATCAATCTGATCCTGGACCCCCTGCTCATCTTCGGCCTCGGTCCCTTCCCCGAGATGGGCATCGCCGGGGCCGCCTGGGCCACGGTGCTGGGCCAGATCGTGGGCGCCCTGCTGGGCCTCTACTGCAATCTGCGGCTCAACCCGGAGATCATCCTGAATTTTCGGGGGTTCCGTCCCTCGGGTGCCATCATTCGGAAGATTTACGCTGTGGGCGTGCCGTCCATCATCATGTCCTCCATCGGCTCGGTGATGACCTTCGGCATGAACAAGATCCTGGGGGCCTTCAACTCCACCGCCGTGGCGGTCTTTTCCGCCTACTTCAAGCTGGAGTCCTTCATCTTCATGCCGGTGTTCGGCCTCAATAACGGCATCGTCCCCATCATCGCCTACAACTACGGCGCGCGGAAGCCGGACCGGATGGTCCGCACCGCCAAGCTGGGCGTTCTGTACGCCCTGGGCATCATGCTGGTGGGGGTGGCCCTTTTCTGGATCGTTCCCCGGCAGCTTCTGGGGATCTTCAACGCCTCGGACTATATGCTGGAGATCGGGATTCCCGCCCTGCGGCTCATCAGCCTGAGCTTCCCCTTCGCCGCCTTCGGCATCGTCACCTCCTCCGTGTGTCAGGCTTTGGGCCACGGCGTTCTGAGTCTGATCGTCTCCGTCCTGCGGCAGTTGGTGCTCATTCTCCCCTCCGCTTGGCTTCTGGGACATTTCGTGGGCCTCGCCGCCACCTGGCTGGCCTTCCCCTTCGCGGAGATATTCTCTTTCTCCCTGAGCTGTTTCTTCATGTTCTATATGTACCGCACCGTTATTCAGCCGCTGGAGCACCCGGCGGCTGAATACCCCGAAGGGCCGGCCCCTCTTCAGGGGCCGGCCCTCGGATTTCATCCGCGCAGCCGCAGGACCTGGCCGGGATAGATGAGATCCGGGTTCCGGATCCCATTGAGCCCCGCCAGCTCGGCCACGGTGGTCCCATACCGCCGGGAGATGCCCCACAAGGTATCTCCTGCGCGCACGGTATAGGTCCTCTCCTGGGCCCGCCCCGGGAGCTTCAGCTCCTCCCCCACATAGATAAGATTGGGGTCGGCCAGAGCATTGAGCCGGGCAATGGCTCCCACGGTGGTGCCGTACCGGCGGGCAAGAGCCCAGAGGGTGTCCCCCGGTCGGACCTGATAGCGCCAGACCTCCTCCGGTACCGGCCGCTCCTCCTCCCGGAGGAGGACGCCGTCGGTAAAGCGGTCCAGATCCACACGGCCGGACACACCGCTCACCCGTCCCTCGTCGGTGTACTGCCAGCCGGTCCAGGCCGTCCAGTTGGCGGACACATCGGGTTCGTCCGCCCCGTAGTCCGCCACCCACAGGGGATAGCCGCTCATGCTATCGTCCATGCGGTATCCGGCGGCATAGGCGTCGGAGTACACCATGGGCCGCTGGCCGAGGGTCTCCTCCACCGCCTCCAGAAAGGCAAGGCCCACAGCCCCGGCCTCCTCCCGGTCCATCCCGCCGAAGGTCTCAAAGTCCATCACCGGACGGCAGTCCGCCGGAAGATCCCGGATGAGGGCGGCAAAGTGCGCGGCCTGCCGTCTGGCCCCCTCCTCGGTAACGGCGTCCATATAGTGATAAAAGCCCACCTTCAGTCCGGCGGCGGAGGCCCCCTCGTAGTGTTGGCGATAATATGCGTCCACCCCGGTCTCTCCGTAGCCGGCACGGATATACACCGTCTCGATCCCGTCCGCTTTCGCAGCCGCAAAATCCACATTCCCCTGATACACGCTTACGTCCATGCCCCGCATCTGCTCCCCGGACACAGGGCCGATGGCCAGCGCAGGCGCACATAGCAGAAGGCCGCACAGCAGTGCGGCCCAGATTCGTCTGCCCATACCGTTTCACCTCTCCTCAGAATCGGGACACAGCGTCCCCTTGGATTCTATGCAGAAAATGGAACCGGGGTTCTTGTGTTTTTTCCCGCGACCGCATATAATGAAACAGATCAAAACAGCTCAAGGAGGTCCAAAACCATGGAAAAAATCAAAATGACCACCCCTCTGGTGGAGATGGACGGGGATGAGATGACCCGCATCCTGTGGAGCGACATCAAAGAGCTCCTTCTCACGCCCTATATCGACCTGAACACCGTCTACTTCGATCTGGGTCTCCCTGAGCGGGAGCGCACCCATGACCAGGTGACGGTGGACTCCGCCGAGGCGACCAAAGCGTACGGCGTGGCGGTAAAGTGCGCCACCATCACCCCCAACGCCCAGCGTGTGGAGGAGTATCGGCTCTCTCAGATGTGGAAATCCCCCAACGGCACCATCCGCGCCATTCTGGACGGCACCGTGTTCCGCGCTCCCATCATGGTCAAGGGGATCTCTCCGGTGGTGAAGAACTGGAAGAAGCCCATCACCATCGCCCGCCACGCCTTCGGCGACGTCTACAAGAACACCGAGTACAAGGTGCCCGGCCCCGGAAAGGCGGAGCTTCTCTTTACCGGCGCGGACGGCGCCGAGCACCGCCAGACCATCTATGACTTCCAGGGTCCCGGCGTGCTCCAGGGGCAGTTCAACACCGCCGCCTCCATCACCTCCTTCGCCCACGCCTGCTTCCAGTTCGCCCTGGATACCAGGCAGGACCTGTGGTTCGCCACCAAGGATACCATCTCCAAGCAGTATGACCACACCTTCAAGGACATCTTCCAGGAGATCTACGACGCCCAGTATGCCAAGAAATTCAAGAAGCTGGGAATCGAATACTTCTACACCCTCATCGACGACGCGGTGGCGCGGGTCATCCGCAGCGAGGGCGGTTTCATCTGGGCCTGCAAGAACTATGACGGCGACGTGATGAGCGATATGGTCTCCACCGCCTTTGGGTCCCTGGCCATGATGACCTCCGTTCTGGTCTCCCCCGACGGGAAGTATGAGTACGAGGCCGCCCACGGCACCGTCACCCGCCACTACTACCAGCACCTCCAGGGCAAGGAGACCTCCACCAATCCCATCGCCACCCTCTTCGCCTGGACCGGGGCCCTGCGGAAACGGGGCGAGCTGGACGGCATCACCGCCCTCCAGGCCTTTGCGGACAAGCTGGAGCAGGCCTCCATCGCCGTCATCGAAGGCGGCACCATGACCAAGGATCTGGCCGGTCTGTGGGAGGGCGATACCCCCGCCGTCACTGTGACCAGCCGGGACTTCCTTCTGGCCATCCGGGATGAGCTGGAGAGGCGTCTATAAGAAACGTTCTGTTCGGGAGCCGGTTTGTGAAAACCGGCTCCCGATTTTTGTCCGCAAGCCAAGGAGGAGGAAGCGCGGCGGTTTTTCATCAAAATATCAAAAAATGGGAACTTTTTCTTTTCCATTCCGTCTATCCATATATCACGCAGCCCGGGCTGTTATCTGATTTGGAATGGAGGCTCTCACATGAAAGCACACCGGTATCTGTCTCTTGCACTGACAGGGGCCCTTCTGCTCGCCGCCGGAGGCTGCGGCGCGGGGGGAAATTCCAGCGGCGCAGCGCCCGCCGCCGACATGGCCGCGCCTGCCGCGGGTTCGGCGGTATATGCCAACGCGGGCGCCCCGGCCGAGGCCCAGGAGGGTCTGCCGGAACTTTACACCGAGGAGTACCGCTATCTCGCGGAAAACGGCTTCCACGCGGTATCCACCGCCCCGCTGTCCACCTTCGCCGCCGATGTGGACACCGCCTCCTACGCCAACCTCCGCCGGATGCTCCTCTCCGGGCAGGAGGTGCCCGCCGACGCAGTGCGCATCGAGGAGCTCATCAACTATTTCCACTACGACTACCCCACGCCGGAGGACGGCGCACCCTTCTCCGTCTCGGCCGAGATCGCCCCCTGCCCCTGGAACGGCGACACCCTCCTTCTGCGGCTGGGGCTCCAGGCGCCGCAGCCGGATTGGGAGGCCATGCCCCGCTCCAACCTGGTTTTTCTCATCGACGTGTCCGGCTCTATGGAGAGCTATGACAAGCTTCCCCTGGTCAAGCAGGCCTTTCTTCTGCTGACCGAGCACCTGCGTCCCGATGACGTGATCTCCATCGTCACCTATGCCTCCAGCGACCAGGTGGTGCTGGACGGCTGCACCGGCGACGAGGCGGAGACCATCCAGGCCGCCATTGAGGATCTGGCCGCCGGCGGAAGCACCGCCGGAAGCCGCGGGATCACAACAGCCTACGCATTGGCGGAGGAGCACTTCATCCCCGGCGGCAATAACCGGGTGATCCTGGCCACCGACGGGGACCTGAACGTGGGCGTGACCAGCGAGGGAGAGCTTGTCCGGCTCATCGAGGGAAAAAAGGAGAGCGGCGTGTTTCTCTCGGTGATGGGCTTTGGCACTGGAAACCTGAAAGACAACAAAATGGAGGCGCTGGCCGACCACGGTGACGGCAACTACTCCTACATCGACAGCGCGCTGGAGGCCAAGCGGGTACTGGTGGAGGAGATGGGCGGTACCCTCTTTACCGTGGCCAAGGACGTGAAGCTCCAGGTGGAATTCAATCCCGTCGTCTTGAAGGGCTACCGGCTGATCGGCTATGAGAACCGCCTTTTGGACGCGGAGGATTTCGCCGACGACGCCAAAGACGGTGGGGAGATCGGTGCCGGCCACCGGGTCACCGCACTTTACGAGCTGGTGCCCGCCGACTCCCCTATGGAGGTCCCCGGCGCGGACCTCAAGTACCAAACCGCTGCAGACACCGGCAGCGATGAGTGGTTGACGGTTAGCATACGCTACAAGGCGCCGGACGGCGCGGACAGCTCCCTGTTGGAGTACCCCGTCGGACAGGAGGCGCAGGTGGCCGCGGCCTCAAAGGACACCGCCTTTGCCGCCTGTGTGGCCCAGTTCGGCATGCTGCTGCGGGATTCCGCTTACGCCGGAAGCGCCACCTATGCCGGCGTGGCGGAGCAGTTGGAGTCGCTTCCAGGACTGGAGGACGACGCGTATCAGGAAGAATTTCTCTATCTGGTAAAACAGTTGGCACGAAAGGGTTAATTTTCCGCCTCCAGGACATAATACGCTTACTTCAAAAAACAAGGAGTGAGCGTACATGTCCATTGCGTTTGAAAAGAGTGAGACCCACCGCAACCTGCTGCGGGCCTTTGCCGGCGAGAGCCAGGCCCGGAACCGCTATACGTTTGCCGCTGGTCTGGCCAAAAAGCAGAATTTACAGGTCATCGAGCAGGTCTTTCTCTTCACCGCCGACCAGGAGCGGGCCCACGCCAAAGTCTTTTATAACTACCTTCAGTCCCTCTCCGGACAGAACATCACCATTGACGGCGCCTATCCCATCGACCTCTATCCCACGACCCTGGAGCACCTGCGCGCCGCCCAGCACAACGAATACCAGGAGTGGGAGCACGACTATGCCGGTTTTGCCAAGATTGCCATGGAGGAGGGCTTCGCCGAGATTGGCAAGACCTTTGAGATGATCGCCGCCGTGGAAAAAACGCACGGGGACCGCTTCGGCCGCTTTGCCGATCTGGTGGAAAACGACGGGCTCTTCCGGTCTGAGGCAGGCGTCAAGTGGATGTGCCTCAACTGCGGACAGATCATCGACTCCACCCTGGCCCCCGCCACCTGTCCCATCTGCAAGCACCCCCAGGGGTTCTTCATCCGCCTGGGTATGGCGCCGTTTCAGCCCTGACCGGGTATAGACCCGAGCGCGCAAAAAGGGCCTGTTGCAAAATAGAATTCCGAGAAAAACATGATGACAAAAAGTTCTGAAGAATTGCCGTATTAAGCAATTCTCCAGAACTTTTTTAATAGGTCAATTTTCAATTTTGGCCTCTAAAACGTATTTTGCAACAGGCCCTTTTTCAGCCACCTATTTTCCTTTGGGCTTTCCATGCCCAAATAGGATAATTACTAAAGCCGAAGATAAAAAGCAACCCAAAAGGCCGAATACATTGGATGAATCAAACAACTGTGCAAATGACGCAACGCTTGAAAAAATGTTCGCCCCGTGTTTAATTTTTTCTGATACGGCATACCCCATAATGTAGGAGATGGTCTGTATCAACAGCAATAGCCCCAAAATCTGCCATAATCTTTTATATTTGTTCATCTGTCATGTTTAAGTTCCATCATACAGGAAAATGATCAGTGGCATACACGTCGGAATAAACTAAATTTGTTCTGGCAGAATCCGAGTATAGGTATATCGCAATTCTCATTTTTGATCCATAACGCCCGCCAATCACAGTTCCATATCCGGTATTCCCAAATACTTCATAATACTCAGAGACTGCATCGGCGGCATAGGAAGAAATAAATGCACCTACCGCACCTCCGCCGATAGAGGCACCCGCACCTCCGCCAAACAGGGCCCCTAACGCGGAGGTTGCGGCAGTGATGGCAGCGCTCGTCAATGCCTTCTCCATTTTTTCCGCGCTCCTGGCGTCAAAGGAAAAATCGGAATAGCTCCTTTGCCATTGATTGAACTCAAAGGGCTGTAAACTTCCCTGCAACGTAACAGTTGCGGGTTGACTCGTGTCTGTTTCCACGGCACTAGCTGGGAATACACACACACCGAAAATCAGCGCGCTAGCCAATGTTATGCTCAAAATCTTTTTAATGCCTTTCATGTTAAACTCCTTTCTCCACAAAGTTTTTCCATTTCTTCACCTGCTCAACCTCTCTATCTATTTTAGCACTTTTACCATATATGTCAACTGTTTTTAGCCTCTTTTGTTTAATCAAGACATCCTATCAGACCGTTTCTCAAAAGTTCATCCTCCCCCGAAGCTGCGCTCGTCTGACGACGAGAGGGAACAAATTATCACCGCCCTTAAGCTCAACAACGG
>ENA-UOIV01001559-UOIV01001559.1-human-gut-metagenome-genome-assembly--contig:-C59-NODE-1559-length-18849-cov-6.875652_pt1 | contig 18849 bp, 18 predicted proteins | sample MGYA00242333_ERZ723880 | MGnify/ENA metagenome assembly ERZ723880 | reverse complement strand
TGCCTTTGCCGTGGCTTCCGGCTCCATCATCGGCCAGCGTCAGGCACTGGAAGATAGACTCGATGCATGTACGACGTTGGAAGAGGTACGAAGCATCTTTGCTGTTATCACCATGCCGGATGGTGTAGAAGCATGACCTATGGAAAGCGAATCTTGATCGCTATTGATCAGCTCTTCAATGCAATCCTCGGTGGCTGGCCGGACGAAACCTTGTCCTCACGCTGCTATCGTTGGTCGCGAGATGGGGTAAGGACGTGGCCCTGCAAGTTCGTAGACTGGCTGTTCTTCTGGCAGAAGGCACACTGCAAGAGCAGCTACGAAAGCGAGAAGGAAGGGAGACAGTTACCTCCGGAGTTGCGTCCACTTAGTGCAGAACCTGCTGGTCAATAACACTGTGTAGAGGACATTATGAAACTAACATTCCAACAGTTTAGCGGGGTTGCTCCTCGTATAGCTCCACGGCTTTTACCCGCTACTCTTGCACAGGAAGCTCTCGACGTTAAGCTGTGGAGTGGAGAGCTTCGACCTCATTATGCTGATGAGATTCTTCAGTACATCCCCGGTAATGTTCAAACTATTTACAGATACAAGTGGAAGAACAAGACCTATCGTTGGTTGATGTGGAATAAAGACACTCGTGTAGTTAAAAGTCCTATGTATGACGATGAGAACAATCGCATTTACTTTACGAATAGCGATGGTTTCTTTGTAACAGATAGTTCTCTTTTGAAAGATCAAGACTATAACACAGGTTATATTCCCGAAGGGTCTTGGTATCATACAGCCATCCCTCAACCGGGACCGTCTGATATCTGGATATCTGGTGGTACAGGTTCTGGTGACATCGAGTCTAGGTCGTATGTCTATTGTTACGTTAGGCAGTGGATTGATGGTACTATAGACATAGGTAAATCTAGTGACCCTCTAACGAATAGATCTGACAGGTCACGTTATACTGTCGATGTTCGTCCCGGTCAAGTTGTAGATATGTCTATTAGTGATCCGCTAGTATACGCTGACGGGGCTCACGCAGGCATCAACAAGGTCTATATTTACCGGTCTGAGGTTACTTCTGCTGGTCAAGCAGTGTACAGTTATGTTGACCAGTTTGACGTTAATACACACAGGGCTACAAATAATCCTAACGCTGTTTGGATAGATGAAGGTGCTTACTACAAGTATTCTGACTCTAAACCAAACACTTCTTTAGGTGAGGCTTGTCCTTCTCTTTATTGGGATCCCCCAGTAGGTGGGCTCAAAGGTCTTGTCTCTTTGCAGAACGGTTTGTTTGCAGCTTACAAAGATTCTACTGTATACGTGTCCGACTGGAATGCTCCACATGCATGGCCATATGAACACACAGTAACAATTGACTATCCTATTGTAGGTCTTGGTTCTTTCGGTAATACGATTGTTGTCTGCACTGAAGCAGCCCCTGTACTGATCGTTGTGCAAGACCCGACGAATCCTACAGTTAAGGCTGTTCAAGAGAACTGTCCTTGCGTATCTGCTGACTCTATCGTGAACACACGTAATGGTGTTGTCTTTGCTAGTCAGAATGGCTTGGTGTTGATTAATAGTACGAGTCCTACCTGCATTACAGAGAAGCTCATTACTCAGGACGAATGGTTGCCTTTGCATCCTGAATCACTGAAAGGTGCTTTTCTAAACAATACTTATTATGGTTTCTTTACTAATCCTACAGACAAAGCAGCAGGTCTTATCTTCGACTTAGATAGCTATACATATAGCACAATGTACGACAGTATCGTTTCTTCAGGTTTGGTTTTTACCACACAGCCTACAAAGGTTATCTACAACGATATTGAACAAACACAGCTGTATGTATGTTATCCTCTTGAGAACAGTACACGATATAGCTTATGTTCTTTTGCTTCAGAGTCTCGTGTAAATAAAGCTTTTAGGTGGCGTTCAAAGGTTAACACCAGTGCACAAGGTTTGTTTAATCTGAGTGCGGCGCGTGTAATGCTCACACCTCAGTCATCTATGCAAGAAAGCGAACCTCTCGGGGAAGACAAGCTTAAAGGGTCGAGCTTTGCAGACCGTGTTTTAGGCAGTGAACCAATCAACGGTTGGTGCAGTAAAGCTCATACGCTTGATCTGGTGGATAACACTGTGTTCAACTACTATGTCGACGGTGAGCTTAAGTATTCACGAGAAATAAAAGACTCTAAACCTTTCCGTCTTCCTGCTGGTTTCAGAGGTGAGACTGTTGAAGTAGAGATTAAGTCGAATGCTTACATACATTCGATTACTCTTGCTTCGAGTATGGGAGAGCTCGTAGAAGGAGAAAGCAAGTAATGGCTACTGCAAAACGAGTACAGCTTTCTGATGTACCTTACACAGAAGATCGAGGTACCTACGAGTATCTTACGTCTGTTAATGCTGCTCTTGCTTCTTTGCAACAGCAGGTGAATGCACTTAACGAACGTGTGGATAAAGAAGGTGTTATCACTGGTAAGTCGGGTAATGCTTGGTACGTAAAGTTGCCTGGTGGTGTACTTATTCAAGGTATGCAAACTCTAATACCTTCAGGAAGTCTAGGCATAGACGTAATTTGGCCTATAGAGTTTATAGACACAGATTATATTGTAGTATCTGATGTTACAGGAAACGGTGCAGGTTCTGTAGCGCATTCTTGGGTTTGGTCTAGGAGTAAAACCTCTGCTCACATAGCTGCACGAGAAACAGGCAGCGCTCCCATTACAGCAAACTACATAGTTATGTGCATAGCTATTGGGAGGTGGAAGTAAATGAACAACTACGGATACTTCCCTATGTACACTACAATGTTGCCTATCTATCAGATGGTGCTAGGTAACTACGGTATAGGTGGTAGCAGTAATCAAGGTAACTCTAGTCGTAACAAATGGTATGACAATCAGAATCGTTTCTCTAATCAGCAGTCTTCTTCCGATAAGGAGAAGGCTAACAAAGGTACTACTCTAGGTAAAGAGTTTACTGGTGGTGGCGGACGAGATGGTTTTGGTGGTGGTACTACTTCTTCTAGCAAGGGTAATTATGCTGGTACCTCCAACAAGGGGCATAGCTTTACTGACAAGCAGGCTATGGATGCGGCTATGTCTGGCTTTGGTCAGATGGGATTAGATGCTGCTACTAAGACTGGACTTGCTCTTGGTTTGAATGCACCTGTTAATGCTGCTTTGAACTTTGGCTTGTCTGGTATTCCCGGTAGTCTTGCAGGTACTGTAGGACAAATTGGTGCTGCTTCTCTTGGTATGACTACAGGTACAACGATGGGTTCTATGGCCTTTGGTGCACTGGGTGGTTTACTTGGTGGCCCTATTGGTGGAATGATTGGTGGACTTGTAGGCCCAACGATTGGTGGTTTGCTTGCTGATGCCCTCGACGCACGTGCAGAAGAACCTACACGTGATGTCATGGAAGATACCTTTGGTCAGATTGCTGGTCGTCAGATCGGTGCAGCTTACGCTAACAACATTGCTACACATAACATGGACATGGCTACAATCAACGACACGTCTCTTGCTCAGGCTATCAATGATGCTATTGCTGGTTCTAAGTCTTTGAGTCCTAATGCTGTAGCTAACGCAACCGCTGCTGTAAACAACTCTATTGGTATGGCTAATCCTACTTCTTCTTGGGGTAGAGATATGGTTGGCCCTGTTGCTGCTGCTTATGCTGGTGCTATGGCTAGCCTTGGCGATCTTGGTATGGATACTGGTTCCTTTGGTGGAGACAGCATGGGAGGCTTTGCAAGTACTGGTTCCTTTGGTGGTATTGGTACTGACCAAGGTGGTTTTGGTACAGGTGTTGGTGGTGCCATAGGTGGCGGTGCTATGTCACACGGTGCAACCCAAGGTAACTTTGGTGGTATTGGTGGCTTTGGTAGTGTAAATGATTCTGGTCTTTCTGGTATTGGCGGTGTAAGTTCTAGTACTGCTGCTGGTACAGCTGCCTCTACTTCTGCTGCTGAATCTGACACTGCTGGTGGCACAGCTACTGGTGGTACAAGTGAAGGTACTGACTCTGGTACTACTGGTGAAGGTGGTGCTAACGAAGGTAATAATGCCGGTGACGACGGCTCTACCGGTAATGATGGCGATTCCGGTGGTAGTGGTGGAGATGGTAACGACGGCGGAGGCAGTGGTGGCGACGGAGATAACAACGGTGGCCCCGATGGTGGCTCCGATAGCCAAGGCACCGGTGAAGGACAAGCTGGTGACGGCACTGGTTCTGGAGCCAACGGTCAGAACGATGGTGGCGATGATGGTGGCGATGATGGTGGCTGGTAAGCCAAACATACAAGGAAAATAAACAATGGGACTTTTTGATAACTGGTCTTGGGGTGATACATGGAGTGCTCTTGGTACTGTAGGTAATCTTGCAGCTACCGGGTACGACATTTACTCCGGCATTAAATCAGCAAACCAAGCGTCAAAGTATGCTGACCTTGCGTTTGGCTCTATCGAGAGACAGGACGAGTACGCTTCCGAAGCTTGGCAGAGACAGAAAGAAAAGTACTGGCCTCTTGAAGATTTGAATATTCAGTATAGTATGGAAGATCTTAAAACGCTTAGACCTCTAGGTCAAGCACAAGCACAGTACGCAGTAGACAGAGGTCTTGCTGATATCCAGCAACAGCGAGAACTTGATCCTCTTTATAGAGATACTGAGAAGTCTGTTATTCGTAAGCTCACTGAAGGTGAAGATGTTATTCGTGACAGGCTTATGAATCAAGCTACTGCTGACGTAGCTGCTGGTTATGCACAGCAGCGTGAGCAGGATACCCGTGCTATGGGCATGGCTGGTATCAACGCTAACTCTGGTGCCTTTTCTAACTATATGAACCGCATGGGTTCTCAGCAGGCACTGTCTGAAGCTATGGGTAGAACTCAGGCTTCTCGTCAAGCTGAAGATCTTGCTCTGTCTCGTCAGTCACAGGCACTTAACTATCGTAAGGGTGCTTCTTTGCAAACGTATCAGGCTACTCCTTCAGTGAACAGTTCTTCTATTCTCTCTGGTCTTGGTAGTGCTGGTGGTAGTGCTGCTAACCTTGCTGGTATGTATAATCAGCAGGCACAGAACAGTTGGGCTGGTGCTGCTCGTGGTCTGCAATATCTCACTGGAGGTAATGTGTAATGCCTTCTATCGGACTTGCACTACATGCTGGTCGTCAGATGTGGGAAAGCGAACGTAGGGAAAAAGAAACCAACGATCGCTTCCTCGCTGAACGTAAGCTCTTTGATGCACAGCTTAAGGAACAAGAAGCTGCTGCTGAATATTTGAATCAGGTTAATGAACAAGCACGGTCTGCAAAGAAGTCTATTCTTAACAACCGTGAACGTATTCTTATCGGTGACCCTACTGGTACTGCTAACGTACTGAGAGACACTGTATACCGTGACTTTGATGGTAAGGTTACTGTTGACCCTACGACTAAGGAAGTTATTATCATCGATAAAGATGGTAAGGAAGTAGGTAGACAGCAGCCTCTTATGGGTATGGATGGTGTTGCTAAGTTGATGCAGCTTGGTAACACAATTGACCAGACCTATGCAGCTAATGTTGCAGCTCAGCAGACTGCTCAACAGCGCGCTTATGAAATGACTAAGATGCGTGAAGAGAAGGGCTTTGACTACAAGAAGGCTGTTGATGTTGCAGGCATCGGTGCTAACGCACGGCTTGGTGCTGCCTCTATGGGAGCTAATGCTACTCTTGGAGCTGCTGGTATTAAAGCTGGTGCTGATAGGTACAAGGCTGAACTTGAAGCTGATACTCGTCTACGTGCTGCTCAGATGGAGAACATTGAGAAGCTTGATAGATCTAAGTGGGCTCAGGCTGTAAGCGTTGCTACTGGTAAGGCTCCTACGATTGACTCTGCTACGAATAATCTTATCCTGCCTCAGATGACTCCTGAACAAGAAGTTGCTGCACTGAATACGTACACTGGTATGACTTCTCTTCAAGGTAGGCTTGGCCCTCGTACTACGATCCCTTATGTGTTCAATGAACAAGTAGTGTACGGTAACTCTCCTACTGCACAGAATACGCAAGGTATGTTTGACCAAGCTATGGGTATGCCTGCTGGTGTTCCTGCTCTTACTTTCAATACTGGTCTCTCTGGTGTTCAGGGTAATCCTTACAATAACTTTGGCTTCAACTTTGGTGGCCGGCAGCTTGGTGCTGTTCAACTCTCCGTAGATCAGCAGGCACAGACAGCTGCCGCTGCTGAGGCTGCAAGGCAGGCTAGAGTTCTTGAACAAGCTCGTGCTTATGGTTTTATACGTTAACTAATTAAAGGCCCTTAGAATCGAAATATGGGCCAAAGAAAGGTATTCTAGTTATGGCACTGGATGGTGTTTTGAATACGGATGTTTCTGCAGCACAAGCGTATGCTGCTGCACAGGCTGCACCTATCTCTTCTGGTGTACAGCCTTATAGTGTTGTGATGGTTCCCGGCCTTACTGAGCAGGGGCCATTGCAAGACGTTCTTGCTCAGCAGGCTGCGTACCCACGTCAGCAGTTTACGACTAGTGTTCCTGTAGGTAGTGGTGCACCGAGAAGGGCAGCTCCTGCCGTAAGTGCTCAGCCTACGTTCTCTTCCTTTGAGCAGGAGATGCCTGCTTATGGTGGTTACTCTCAACCGTTTGAGTATCAAGAACCGAAGCCAGAACATGGTGAATATGTAAAGGGTTTCCTTCGTTCTATTCCTCAGACACAAGCTCTTGTTGCTGCTGGTGGTGCTGCTCTTGCTGACCTTATGGGTCATGAACAGACTGCTGGTGACTTGATGTTCTATGCACAGCAGAAGCAAGAAGAAGCACAAGCTCCTGAACTGAAAGCTGCTGTTGAATCTTACAAAGACGTAGACAGTATTCAGAAGTTTGGTGATTATTTTGCTAGTCTTCTTGGTGAACAGACGTTGAATGTAGGTATGTCTCTGGCTAGTGGTGGCGTAGGTGCTGCTGCGGGTAAGAGGGTACTTGCTGGTGCTTTGTCTGGTGCTATTGAAAAGAAGACTGCTCAGCTTGTAGCTTCTGGTGTTGCTGAAGCTGAGGCTCGTGCTGCTGCTACTAAAGCTGTGACCGCTACTGTTGGTGCACAGGTTGGTGCAATGGCTCCTGAGTTTGTACTGAACACTGGTGAGAACTATTCTGGTAACTATGCTGAGGGAGGACTGCTTACTTCTAATCCCGGCATGGATATTGGTACTGGTATCTTGCAGTCTGCTGTTACACTGCTTGGTGGTGAAAGTCAGCTGCTTCGTAAGATGACTGGTGTTAAAGTACCTGACTCTGTTGAACGTTCCTTTAAGGAAAAGCTCAAGGCTTCTGCGTTGTCTCTGCCCAAGGCCATGATTGGTGAAGGTGCAGAAGAATACACACAGGAATGGTTGGGTGCAGTAAACAGTATGATTCAGGACGGACGTGCTCAGCTTACTGCTGATGACTTCGACCGTATGATGGAAGCTGGTATTGCTGGTGCTCTTGTTGGTTCTGCCTCTGGTGGAGCTAGCGTTATGGTTGACATGTTCAAGCATTCACCTAAGACAGACATTCCGTATGTTAACCCAGACCAGACGCCTCTTGAACTTCAGACTAAGTTTGAAGAAGAGCTAACTAAGATTGATCCCTTCACTCAGATTTCTAAGGGTGAAGGCATCATGCGTGATGCTATTCGTGTAGAAGCACAGAAGGCTGTAGCTGCTTCTGAAGAATCTTTTGCTCGTGCTCGTAATCCTATTGTCAATGCTTTGCGCAAGACAAAGGATGAGTTGACTACTGCTCGTGCAGGTACGTCTCCTAAGTATGCTCTGCTTGCTACACAAGAAGCAAAGGATGCGTATGTTAAGAAGCTTGAACGTGACCAGCAGAAGTATGCTGCTCAGCTTGCACGTCTTGCTCAGGCACAGCGTGAAGATATCAAGCAGCGTAAGCAACAGTTTGAGAAAGATCTCTCTGAGTCTGATAAGAAGGCTCGTAAGGCTTTCCGTGAAACTGTAACAGAACGCTTTAAGAATCTTGGTTATGATACCAACCTTACAGCTGAACAGATTGTTGATGACCGTAGGTATCAAGAAGCTCTGTTTAAGAAAGATCCAGTCAAGTACACTGAGATTATAAATAGCATTCAAGATACTCAGCAGTACGTACAGCGTAAGCTCAATCGTGCTGATGAGCATATGTCTAAGTTGCAGGCACGTAAGGGTGAATACAATGTATTCCTTGAACTCCTGCTGCAGAATGCTATTCCATACAATGATCGTCAGTATGAGTTTGTTACAAGTGAGCTTGCTCGTATTGATAAAGAGCTTGCACAGACAAATAGATTGAAGGCAGAAGTTAGAAAGTCTGCCGTTAACCTTGCTCGTTCTGCTGCACGTTCACAGGACTTGTCTGAGATTCAGACGAACATGGATGCTTTGTTTGCTAAGGCAGATAGGCTTGACCCTGCTGTTCCTTTTGAACTTGACTTGCGTAAGCAGTTGAAGGATCTCTCAGATAAGGAAACACAGGAACGTATTGATGCTCTGCTTAAGAATGCACGTGCCCTACGTAGTACAGCTAAGCTGACCAACGATCCTAACTATACGTGGGATGCAGACTTTGCTGACTGGCAAGCTGCGCAGATGGGCACATCTAATCAGCAAGCTGCTCTACCTAGTGCTGATGCTTTCTCACAAAGGTACGGTGCTCTTCAGCAGAATGTTGCTCTTGAACAAGCTGCTGCTCTGAACAATCAGGTTGATCTTGATAGGGTTGCTGCTGACCAGTACATGCGTAGCATGATTGCTGAACAACAGCAGCGTGCATATGAAGCTTCTCCTGCATACCAAGCACAGCTTAAGGTAGCTCAAGATAAGGCTAGCTATGATAATGCCTTGGATGGTAACATCCCTGAGCGTCAGGCTATCCCTCAAGAGACTTCTCAAGCTCGTCGTGATCTTGAAGCTGAACAGCTCAAGCGTATGGACAAGCAAGAGCAGCGATCCAAGCAGATTCGTAACAACATTGAAACACAGCGCCAGTCCTTTGAACGGTACACCCAGCAGGAAAAGGAAGTAGACTTCCAGCTTGCTGCTGAAGCTACTCAGCAAGTGTACGACTGGATGAAGAACACGTTGACTCAGCTTCCCGGTCTAAAGGATGTTGTATCTATTTGTTCTTCTGTTACTGATAGTAATGTACCTACTGCTGTACATGATGCTTTGGTTAATCTGTCCTTTAAGAACACAGATAAGAAAGCTATCCCGCAGGCAGTATACTGTGATGGCAAGATCTATGTGTTCGCTGACCGAGTAAAGTCTAAGGCACAAGCAGTACGTCTGCTTATGCACGAAGGTGTTGCTCACTATGGTCTGCGTGCTATAATGACTCCTCGTCAGTTTACTGGGTTCATGGCTGCTGTCTATCGTGATGCTTATGGTACTCCTCTGTGGAAAGAGTTTGAACGTCAGCGTCCTGCATACGAGAACGCTAATGATCTTGTTCGTACAGAAGAGTTCATTGCTTGGATAGCTGAGCGTGAGTCTCCTAAGTCTTTACTTGAACGACTTCCTGTCATTCGTGACCTGTACAAGTTTATTCGTAAGTTGTATCAGAAGTTGTTTGGTGTAGATGGTTATGTTACTGAAGCTGATGTCAAGGATGTCCTTGCTGCTTCTGCACAGAACCTTGCCAGCAATAAGCCTCAAGGTGTTTCTTCTAACTACACTATCTGGGGTCGTGCTACGTACATGAGCACAGCTTTGAATGATGTTGCTCCTCAGTACGAACGTGTTGACCTTGTAGGTGCAGATGATTTCTCTGCTCCATATGGTTGGGGAACTTACTTCTCTAATCCTGCGAAGCTTGCTGACTACTACAAGAGATTCAACAATAAGCAATCTGGTCTTCCCGGACAGGTGTATAAGAACTACGCTCCTTCCTTTGAACAGTTCATGAACTGGGAACGCCCTCTGTCTGAACAAAGATATGTTGCAGAACATCTTAATCGTTTGTTCAAGCAGATGCCTCCTCAGCAGATTCCTGCACAGGATGGTATGCATATCCAGTTCTTGGGTAAAGACATCGGTGTCTTCCTTGATAAGAATGAACTTACTCAGTTTATGAAGAACAAGGGTTACCTTGAACGTGTGACTGGACAGGATGTATATGAATACCTTGTGTCTCAATCTAGCAACACTAAGCAGATCTCTAGTATGCTGAGAGACTTGGGTGTGGCTGGTACTACCTTTAACTATAACAATGCCCAGAGCTATTGTTTGTTTGAAGGTGATAACATCAGTCATACTACTCCTGCGTACAGTTCTCCTGAAGTTCGCTTCATGGTGGATGAAGATACTACCTACACTGATATGCCTCCTCTCTATCTTGAAGAGTGGAAGCGTGCACAGATGAACCAGCAGACATGGACTGACCGTATGGTTAAGATCAAGAACACTGGCAAGTCTGTGGGTATGGATGGTAAGATCATTCCGCATACTGGATTTGAAAGATTTGTAGAAGGCATGTACGACAAGTACCGTCGTATTCAGATTGTGCAAAGGTACATCAAGGATACGATTGGTAAGAATGTTATTACACCTGCTACAAACATCTACCGTCATATGACGGGTATGGTGAATAGAATTAACAGCATTCGCACTGATATTATGAATCAGCGGATTGCGCCGCTTTGTGAACAGATTGGTAAGCTTGATATTCCTGCTGTAAAGGAAGCTCTTGATGACTTGCGTAAGGCTGGTCGTAAGGTTACTGAGCAGGACAGAGTGAATGCTACTTGGTCTGCCCTTGACGAGTTCCTTCTGGCTCGACATGCACTGGAACGTAACGCTGAAGTCAACAGGCGGTACCGTGGTAAGAATACGTTAGAGTCTCCTTCTGGTCTTTCTGACCAGCAGGCACAAGCTATCATTGACAAGTACTCTGATGTGCCGGGTATGAATGAGATTGCTGCGCAGTTTGACCAGCTTGGTAGATACCATCTGGACATGCTGGATAAGTATCGTATTGTTCCTAAGACTCTTACTGATAAGCTCCGTGCTACCTATAAGCACTACGTCCCGTTAAAGAACTGGGAAGAGTTCGTTGACGATCTTGATCCTGACTATGCACACAAGAGATCAAAGGCTGGTATTTCTGTTGGTGGTCGGGAGTTGTTGAAGAAGGCGAAGGGGCGGGAAGGTCTTGCAGAAAGTCCTTCTACACACTTGATGTTGCAGATCATGGATACTGTAAACATCGGTGAGAAGAACGATGTGTCTCGTCGTCTGCTTAACCTCGTTCGAGAAGTTCCTAACGAAGACCTGTGGGAAATCGCTACGGATAAGAATGAGAAGGGGCAGCCATACTTCCGTATGTCTGAGAAGGGTGATGGTACTCTTTACTATGTGAGGAAGTCACATAGTCTTGAGGGTGAAGGACACAAGTTCATCAACGTGATTGATGACAAGGGTAACCGTGTTCGTATTGCTATCAAGGACGTAGCTCTTGCTGCTGCTTTGCGTAACGAGAATACTGTTGAAACAGGTGCAGTCATTAACTTCATTCGTAAGATAACCCAGAAGTTCTCTGCTCTGTTGACTACATATAACCCTGTGTTTGCTATCAAGAACTATCCTCGTGATATTCAGACTGCTATCCTTAACGTGGGTAATGTAATCTCTGAGGCACAGGCAAACAACTTGCTGGGTAAAGAGAACAACATTCGTCAGCGTATCATTAAGGATGCTACTTCTTTCCGCATGGTTAAGTTCCTCTGGTCAGAAATGAACGGTAAGGAGTACACTGGTAAGGATGCAGCATACCTTAGGGAAATGTACAAGAACTTTGTAGACTTTGGTGGGCATACTCGTATGTTCCTTGCTAATGACTACAAGACTATGTACAAGGATGTACGTGAACTGTCAAAGCAGAAGGGTAACCTTCGTAAGACTCTTGACGGTGCTCTTAAGTATCTGGATACTATCTCTGATGTATCTGAAAATGCTACTCGGTTCTCTGTGTTCGTTGCTCTGACACAAGAGTTTGACAATCATATTGCTCAGGAAGCTAAACGTAATGGTTGGTCAGCTCAGCAGATGCAAGAGATGATGGATACTGCACATCAACGTGCAGCTAACGAAGCTCTGGAGATCACAGTTAACTTTACTCGTAAGGGTTCGTGGGCTCCTCTCTTTAACAGTCTGTGGGCATTCTCTTCTGCTAACATCGGTGGTAACGTGCGTATCTTGCGTAACCTCTGGAGGCGTGGAGATAGCTTTGCAAACAACGCAAAGAGAACCGCTGCCTTTATGTCCTATGCTGTAGCTTGTGGTATTCCACATGCGTTGCTGTGTAGGTGGCTTATGGGTGACGATGACGATGGTGTAAGTAAGTATGATAAGATTCCTGACTATATCAAGGACAGTAACTTTATTATACCTGCACCTTTTGGTGATGGTGGATATGTAAAGATCCCCTTGCCTTATGGTTATAATATCTTTTGGGTAGCTGCAAATGCAATGGAAGGTGTAATCAGTGGACGCACCAAGCCTTCCTCTGCTGCTACTAAAATCTTTGGTGCTTCGTTTGATAACTTCAATCCTACTGGTGGAGCTTCCATGTTGAACTTCTTGCCTACTATCTTCCGTCCTATCGGTGAAGTAGTAGCCAACCAGAACAGCTTTGGTTATGCTCTTATGCCTGAAAGTACGCACAGCTTTAAGGGTGAAGTACCTGACAGTCAGAAGTACTGGGGTACTAATCCTATGTGGTGCCGTGCTGTGGCAGAGACACTGAACTCTTGGACATTTGGGTCTAAGGTTGAGAAGGGTTGGATTGATGTGTCTCCTGAAACCATCCAGCATCTTACTGAATCATACATGGGTGGCCTTGGCAGAGTAGTCACACAAGCTCTTGGTATGTTGACTTCTCCTGTTACTGGTGCTCCTATTGAGTTGAAGAACGTACCTATTGCTAACTTTTTCTTCGGTAAGGTTGGCTATGGTGATACACTTAATGAGTACAGCAAGATTCGTAATAAGATGCAGACTGGCTTGAATGAACTTGAGCTTGCACAGAAGGATACAACTCTTTCTCCTGATGAACGTACTGAGATTAGAAATAAGAACAGAACTATTCAGCAGCTCAAGGGTAGATATGATTCTATCAATGCTCGCTTGAATAGCGTTCGCAAGCTTGAGAAGTTGAATGAAAAGAACAACAAGTCTACGGGTACTAAGTTCTACGAAGAAAAGGAAAAGCTGCAGAAGCGCAGAGAATTTTTGATGAAGGAACTTACTCGTGTGGCTAAGCAGTCAGGTCTTGACTATAGGGATTAACTATGCTAGACATAATCGCTAAGCCTGTTGAAGCACTTGTTTCCGGTGTTGTGGGATGGTTCACGAGTAAGCAAAAACTCAAAGAGGTAGAGTTGCAGAGTAAGATCGAAGTAGCTAAAGCGAGAGCTGCTGCTAAGATTGATCTCTACAAGTCTGGGGTGGTGGGAGATATTGCGTGGGAGAAAGACTCCCTCGACAACTCTGGATGGAAGGATGAGTTCTGGACAGTAGTTATCTCTATGCCACTTATTCTTGCTTGGTGTCCGTGGACAGCAGACTGGGTAACACATGGATTTGAAACCTTTGCTACTATGCCTGATTGGTATCAGATAGCATTTGGTATCTGTGTGTCATCTGCCTTTGGTTTCAAGAAGTTTGCTGAGATCATGTCCCTCAAGAACGGTGTCAATGTTTCACGTGTGCATGAAATAAAACAGCTACTTGCTGATATGCCTAAAGATAAAAATTAGGCAAAAGAAAAACCCCCTAAGAGCCCGAAGGCCCGAAGGGGGTTTCTTTGTATCTACAGTTCGATAGTGCATTCTGTTTTAACTTGTGTTTCTGTACAACCATGAATAGTCGAATGCTCTACTAGTTCAGGGTTGCTGACTTCTTTCTGTTGACTAGGTTGTGTTGCTAGAGTCATACCTAGAATAGCTTTAGCTTCTCCAAGTTCTGCTTCAAGCTGGCGTTTCTTAACGTCCACTTCTTGCTGAATCTTAACACCATACATTTTAACAGCGTCATTGTCAGAAGCTAATAGCTGCGTGGCTATAGGTGCCTACGTATGAACGTATTCTGCAAGAGCAGTAAGTTTCGACAGCGTAACGCCTCTAATAGAAAACCCCCTGCAGTTCTTGATCTTTCCTGCAAGGGGTTTCTGCGTGTGTATGCAACCAGTGGGTCACTCCCAGAGTACAGCCAGTCCACGCAACTGTCGCTCTTGATTATAAGATAATCATTAACGAAAAGTTGTCAAGACCTAGCGTCCCTTTTTCTTCTTTTTCTTACCACCACAGGCCATACGTACCTCCCTTAGAGGAATGCGATGCGGGCAGGTTCCATACTCTCAAGATCGAGTACAAGGAGCTTGCCATCCCGCACGTCTTTCAGCAGGGAAAGCTCCCCTACCCGAGACATGGCTTTATTCAAGCAAACTTGATAGCGTTCAACATTATGAACCGCTCTATCAAGCTCACTTTTATATACGTCAACATTATGTTGAGCTTTCTTAATACGTTCTTCGATTGAAGGAACACCAAACATGTTTAGTCCTTATAAGAAAGAGGGAACCGTAGCTCCCCCAAACTATCAAGCTATGCTTTAACTACTAGGCAGCAGGCGTGGTAGTAGAAGTCTTAGACAGTGCTTCAATGATAGCACGGGTCTGAGCATTCTGAGACAGCTGCAACGTAAGCGCAGCGTTCTCACGTTCCAGCCCACTGATCTTTTCCTGAGTCATGTAACCAATGATCGCCGCCTGATTAGCCTGAATGGCAGCAAGCGTTTCACAATGGTTGGCGGCCATGCGAGTCTTGATGTCACAGAATTCCTGCTGGTTCTGAAACTGATTGGCCGTAGCTAACAACTACGTTTAAGGTAACACGATGTGTCTTATAAGAGTATAAGACTTACTAGAAGTTTGTCAAGGGTTACTTACCCATCTGCTGGCAAGCCATCTTCAACAGCTTGGAGAACTGATCCCAGTCTTCCTGCTTGATATCCTTCGGAACTTCAAAGTCAATGTTGTAGTCCTTGCCATTACAGGTAGCCTTGATTTCAAACTTAGTCATGTTCTATATCCTCGTTAGTTGCAGGTTTAAAGTTTTTACATGTGGAGCAGTAGTCTTCATAGTCACGCCAAGCATTGCAACAATCCCAGTAAGGATAGTCTTTACGCCAGTGGCATGTCTCAGGCGTCTGTTCCACTTTCTTCCGTGTGTGGAAGAACGTATACAAGATCTCTAGCAAGCGCATCTACTTCCTCCTTGTAAAGCTGATAGATATCTTCAAACACAGGTGGAAAGAGTTTGTGCATGTCACTCAGCAGCCGTAGCATAATGTACCGCATGTCTGGATGAGCATCCTTTGCACACCTAAGTTTAAGGATAGTTCTCCACTCTCGAAGGTTAGCTGTTACTACAAGGTCAGTAGCTAAGGAGTTAGGCAACACAGCACGAGCTACTTGTGGAGAATGGCCAGCTTTGATAAGCTTGTTATACACAATCTCACACGCTTGCATGTGTGAACTCCAAGCATTTATAGAGTCAACATCCAGTTCAGTACTGGGCTTTACGAACTCAATGTCCTTATCCTTGTAGTTGCAATATCGAGTACTTTCTTGAGCGAAACTCGCAAGGCGGTGACGCACCAGTTCATGAGAGACACCACGGTCAACCCGAAAGTGTGCAGTAGCGTACCCGTGTTCGAGCATAGCTTCGTGCCCTCGACGTACAAGTCGCTCGATGAAAGCCACGTGAGAAGTTTCATTGATTTTATCCTCCGATTTATAACAGGTACGTCCAGCGTCTTCAATCGTTTGCATGATGAAGTGTGGAGCAGATTGCAAAGAGACTATGACAGAAGGATCAATTACTTTCATGAGCAGCCTTCAGATAGATGCTAGGGTCTTGGAAACCATACATCGTAAAGCCTGCTGCATTCTTATGACCACGGATACCAGCAACGGTAGTAAGGTCGTTATCACCTTCAGAGCGCATACTGAAGTGCCATTCCTTTCCGTCCCAGTAGTACCAGCCAAAGCCAAAGTAACTATCATCAAGCTTCTGCATAGGGAAGTCATAGCTATCAGAAAGCTTTGAGTTCACCATAAGGAACTTCTTGCCTTCAATCACCATGTCGTGCACAGTACGTTCACGTTCCTCAGCAAGGCCAAGGCGATACATATGTGCAACATTACCCATGTTGATAAGTTGCATGACTACATCCCACTTCATACGCTTAGCACGTTCTTCGTCAGGTGCATCTGCAGGAAGAGTGTCGATAGTTTCAAAGCACGCTTTCCAGAACTCATAACCATCTTCCGTAGCAGGGTCGGTGATGATGAGCTTCATACCTGTGATGAAAGGAACAATGCGTTCGTCTGCCTGATGATCCCACACATCGTACCTACCAGTCATCCACACAGCAGGAGGCATCTTGGCTTCACCCATAAAGGTTCCCCAAGTAATCTCACAACCAGACTGATAGATACTGTGATACACACGGATGTAAGGCTTAGTGTCTGTACCTGTCGTATCGTAATCCTTAGCCCACACAGAAGACTTGTGGTGGTCAACAACTACAATAGGAAAGCCTTTGTCATGAAGAGCCTTGAGGTCTTCTTCAGTAGGACTGAAGTCAAGGAACACAAGCCGAGCACCAGTTTCGAGATCACCGAACATCTTGTTAGAGTCATACCCGTAGTTAATGGAGCGAAGGTCAAGCTCTTCGTTCTGGTCACAGGAGTACTTGAAGACAGCAGCAGCACAATGCCCGTCAGCATCGTCATGATAAAAGACATACGTACTAGGCATTAAATTCTACTCCTGCTGCAAAAGGTGCATCAACGTCAGCTTCCACAGCAGCTTGAGCTGCTTGTTGGTCAAGCCTAAAGATCTGTTTAACATCAATCATCTTAAGACCAGCTTCATCACACCAACGGATAGGACACTTAAGCTCGTATGCAATAATGCGAGCACGTTCACAGTCAGGCTGAAAGTCAACATAGACTACAGCGTCATCCTTTGTGATGACAGAACCTTTCTCACTGTAGTCTGCATTGTCTTTCACCTGCAGGTACTCAACGTCCTGCAAGCCAAACTTACCAGCTGCTGCATAGTTCTTAAGCAAACCAAGAATAGACTCTTCTTGGAAGACGAAGTATACCTTACCCATTCTGCACCTCTTCCTGAACTTCAGGCTGTCCTTCCTGTTCCTTCCTTACTTCCGCAAGAGCTTCCTCAAAGCCAAGACGCTTGCACCACACAAGAGAAGCATAGTGTGCAATCTTGAGCAGGTCACGCGTAGCTTCAAGCTCACCACGAGAGTTAGAATCCATACGGTTCACATACTTCTGAATCTGTTTGATGCAATCATCAGCAGACCAAGAAGCAACATTGTCATCAGGGAAGTCACCGTACTGAGGAACAGTGTACTCTTCAACGTGTCTGCCTACTTCATCAGCAAAGCAGTCCCAAAGAAGAAGACGATTAGAACGAGGACTGTATTCGTCACTGGCTTCATTCTCCTTAGCTACATCTTTCACCCAGTTCTCAACAGCCAACTGAGCACGTACTTCTTCCAACACAGCTTCTTTATTAACCGACATACATTTCTTCCTTTCTTTTCTTTTGTTCATGAGGTTCAATCTTCCAACAGACAACATGTCCAACATCCTGTCCTTCACGCTCAGTCAAACGCTTGACCACTTCTGAAATACGCTTGTTTGCTTCTTCCTTAGCTTCAACTTCGTTTGTTGCGTTGATAAACATCTGAGTTGTGACATACTTTCCGTTGGCTCCTTTACCACGGTAACGAGCACGGAACTTCATGTCAGCTCCTAGTACAACCAAATAGTCGGACTCGGCTTCTTGGGATCGCTATCCACATGGATGAAAGACTTAGCGATACCAACACGAGTAAAGCCTGCTGTAATAAGAGCCTGAACAATCTTGAACTTCTGTTCACCAGTAGTCGCACTGATATCAGCAGCGTACCCAGTTGTATGGGCTGAACCAGCTACACCACCAACAGCTTTGTTGTGTGCAGGACAACGGTATCCAGAAGTAATGACGAAAGGAATACCGGCGATTTCGCGTGCAAGGGCAAGCTTATCCACAAACTCTTGGTTCATTTCGTTTGCGTTACACCCACACTTACACTGAAATTCTTTTGCCTTGAAATACTTTGTGTCTTTCATTTTTTCTTTACCTTAAAGTTAAGAGGCTCTGCAACACGACGGCACACTGTTGATGCAATGTAGCAAGCTTTCTCAAACACCTTGCAGAACTGGCAGGGTTTAACTCCTGCTTTCTTCAAGGATGCTGGAGGTGTTGTTTCCTCTCTGTTTGTGCACTGACGACACATCCTTGGTAATGTACCCCAGTAAGGATCGTCCTTCCTACGAGAAGGAATTGGAACCTCATCAGAATGTTTAAGTGCCTTGTTAATCATATCGAAGAAGCTCACTCATAATCCCTTATGGCTGTGACTACTGGGTTTCCGATGGGGGTTCCATCCTTAGAGAAGTCAGAGCAACGTACTGTTGCCTTCTTACCTATCCAAGTATTGAAGTCTAAACAACCCCTCCGATATGCTTCTTGTCGTTGTGCTTTTGTCCAGCATGGAACAGAAGAGAAAGGTTTACCTTTGTTAAAGAACTCAAAGATAATACATTTATCTACGTCTGCTGAGAACCCTGTGACTTTGTACTCAGTGTCTCTAAAGGTTTTATAATTCAGAAGATCATAAGAACTAACACCTTGCCGATAATTAGCACTGTACTTACTCAGCAACAG
>ENA-UOIV01001552-UOIV01001552.1-human-gut-metagenome-genome-assembly--contig:-C59-NODE-1552-length-18886-cov-22.070469_pt1 | contig 18886 bp, 10 predicted proteins | sample MGYA00242333_ERZ723880 | MGnify/ENA metagenome assembly ERZ723880 | reverse complement strand
CTCTGGCACAGGAAGTTCTTCGTTACATGGCAGATACCTCCAAGACATCTGTATCCTGGAACTTCACTTCCTTCCCCAGCCAGCAGTTCAAGGATGACTTCGGTGCAGCTCTTCTGGAGTATGCTTCCGGTTCCATCGACTGGGACGCTGTAAAGACAAAAGTAGTTGACGAATGGGCAGCTGAAAAGGCCGCAACCGCAGCTAACTAATTGATCTCAACTTATAACTATTCTAAATCGTTATCCATCTTATATAACTTCAGACACAGGGGGCGGTGGTGGTACCACGGCCCCCGTGTTTGTAAAACCCGGAATATCATGTAAAAAGGAATTAATAGGAGAAGGCTTATGCAAAAGACATTAAAACGATATTTTCCCATTTTTGTACTGCCTACATTGATCGCATTTTCCTTTGCATTTATCATACCGTTTGTTATGGGCGTATATCTGTCCTTTTGCAAATTTAAGACGATTACAAATGCACAATTTGTAGGCCTGGAAAATTATATCAAAATTTTTGCGGACAAAGATTTTGTCAACGCATTCGGTTTTACCTTAAAGTTTTCTGTTGTATCTATCATTACCATTAACGTGTTTGCGTTCATTCTGGCACTGGCACTGACCAGAAAGATCAAAGGAACCAACCTGTTCCGTACCGTATTCTTCATGCCGAACCTGATCGGTGGTATCATCCTGGGTTATATCTGGCAGCAGATGATCAATGCGGTATTGTTGAAATATGAGACCACACTGGTAGCTAATCCTACCTATGGTTTCTGGGGATTGGTCATCCTGATGAACTGGCAGATGATCGGTTATATGATGATCATTTATGTAGCCGGACTACAGAATGTACCTACAGACCTGATCGAAGCAGCACAGATTGACGGAGCTACTTCGTTACAGACTTTATTCAAAGTGAAAATTCCGATGGTTATGCCATCTATTACTATATGTTTGTTCCTTACTGTATCCAACAGTTTCAAGCTCTTTGACCAGAACCTGGCGCTGACTGCCGGTGCTCCCAGCAAAAAGACCGCAATGCTGGCTCTGGATATTTACAATACTTTCTACGGCAGAAACGGTTACGAAGGTGTCGGTCAGGCAAAAGCAGTACTGTTCTTCATCGTTGTGGCAGTCATAGCCCTGGGACAGCTGGTACTTACCAGACGTAAGGAGGTAGAACAATAATGACTAAGAAAAAAACTTCCAATGTGATCATATTTTGTATCCTGTGTCTGCTGGTAGTTGCATTTTTAACACCTATTTTCTTCGTGCTGATCAACTCCTTTAAGGGAAAACTGTTCATCAGCAACAATCCGTTTGCACTGCCTACCGCAGAGACCTTTGTGGGATTGACCAACTATGTGAACGGTATTGAAAAAACCGGTTTTTTCACAGCTTTCGGGTGGTCTGCATTTATCACTGTATTTTCCGTGGCAGCGATCATTCTGTTCACTTCCATGACTGCGTACTATCTGACCAGAGTGAAAACCGGCGTGACCAACGTGCTGTATTACATGTTCGTATTTTCCATGATCGTGCCTTTCCAGATGGTAATGTTCACTATGTCTAAGCTGGCTAATATGACCCACCTGAACAACCCTCCCGGAATGGTGCTGCTGTATCTGGGATTTGGTTCCGGCCTGTCCGTGTTCATGTTCTGTGGATTCATCAAATCGATTCCACTGGACATCGAAGAGGCAGCCATGATCGACGGATGTAACCCTTTGCAGACCTTCTTTGGTGTCGTAATGCCGATCTTAAAGCCTACTGCCATCACCGTAGCCATCCTGAATGCCATGTGGATCTGGAACGACTATCTGCTGCCTTATCTGGTGATCGGCCTGAGTACTAATTACAAGACCATACCGGTTGTAGTACAATACCTGGTAGGTTCTTACGGTGCAAAGGATCTGGGTGCCATGATGGCACTGCTGGTACTGTCCGTAATCCCTATTATCGTCTTCTATCTGACCTGTCAGAAGTACATTATCGAGGGCGTGGTAGCCGGTGCGGTTAAGGGCTAAAAAATAGAAAGATATGGTTATTAATATGAGAAAAAGCGGAATATTACTGCCGGTGAGCAGCCTGCCGTCCCGCTACGGAATCGGCTGCTTTTCCAAGGAAGCATATAAATTTATTGACAGATTAAAAGAAGCCGGTCAGGCCTATTGGCAGATCCTGCCATTAGGACCCACCAGCTATGGAGATTCTCCGTACCAGTCTTTTTCCACTTTTGCGGGTAATCCCTACTTTATTGATCCCGAGGATCTGGTGGCGAGAGGCTATGTGACCGCAGAGCAGTGCAATACCTATGACTTCGGCACGGATATCCATTCCGTGGATTACGGCAAAATCTATAAGAGCCGTTTCCGCCTGTTGAAGGAAGCGTTTGATAACAGTCATATTGAAGAAGATGCGAGATTTCAGGAGTTTGTACAGAAGAATGCATACTGGCTGGAGGATTATGCACTTTATATGGCCATCAAGGATGGTTTCCGCGGCATCTGCTGGGCAGCCTGGGAAGAGGATATCAAGCTAAGAACCCCGGCTGCCATGGACAAATATCGCAGAAAATATGCGAAAGAGATTATGTTTTACCAGTTCCAGCAGTATCTGTTCCAGGTACAGTGGGAGAAACTAAAGACCTATGCCAACGATAACGGCATCAAGATTATCGGGGATATTCCCATTTATGTGGCATTTGACAGCTCAGATGCCTGGGCGAACCCGGAGCTGTTCCAGTTTGACGAGGATTGTGAGCCGGTAGCAGTAGCGGGATGCCCTCCCGATGCATTTTCTGCCACCGGACAGCTGTGGGGCAATCCTCTGTATAACTGGGAACATCACAAAGAGACCGGTTATGCCTGGTGGATGCAGCGGCTGGCAGCCTGCTTTGAGCGCTATGATGTGGTACGTATCGATCATTTCCGTGGATTCGATGCTTATTATGCGATTCCCTATGGGGAACCCACTGCGGAGCACGGTCACTGGGAACAGGGTCCGGGATACGATATTTTCCGTGCCATGAAGGAAAAATTGGGAGAAAAAGAAGTTATTGCAGAAGACCTTGGCTTTTTAACACCATCTGTGATAGAATTAGTGAAGAAATCCGGTTATCCAGGTATGAAAATTTTGCAGTTTGCTTTTGATTCCCGTGAGGAAAGTGATTATTTGCCGCATAATTATACACATAATTGCGTAGTATATACAGGAACTCATGATAATGATACTGTGATGGGGTGGTATGACACCTTGAAGGGAGCTGACAAAAAGCTCTGTGACGACTATCTGCGTCTGAAAAATGCGGACGGAGAGCCGATTCCCAGAGAGCAGCTTCCCTGGGAATTTGTGCGTGCCGCAATGTCCAGCGTAGCGGATCTGGCGATCATTCCCATGCAGGATTATCTTGGACTGGGATCGGAGGCCCGCATCAACATTCCTTCCACACTGGGCATCAACTGGAAGTGGAGAATGGGGAACGGAGATTTTACAAAGGAGCTTGCAGGACGGATCCGCAGTATGACGAAGCTGTACGGCAGATAGGTCCGTAGGCTTGGAAAGGTTTGTGCTCCATGGAGGAAATCACGATCAAAGACATCGCAAGAATCTGCGGTGTCGGTGTCAGCACGGTATCCCGTGCCATAAATAACCACCCGGACATCAATCCTGAGACCAAAGAAACGATCATGCGGGTGATCAAAGAGAATAACTACGTACCCAACAACAGTGCCAGAAACCTGAAACGTCAGGATGCCAAGGCAATTGCAGTACTGGTCAAAGGTATTAACAACTCTTTCTTCAGCCAGATGATCAAGGTATTGGAAGAAGAGATCAAGGAAAAATCTTACGCCATGGTATTGCAGCATGTAGACTATGACGAGGACGAAGTGGAAGTGGCACTGAAGCTGGTCAAGGAAAAAAGACTTCGCGGCATTATCTTCCTCGGCGGTTATCTGGTGCACAGTGAGGAAAAGCTGGCACAGCTTCATGTGCCGTTTATCTTAAGTACCACGGGAATGCTGCCCAAGGGCTTCAGCCGCAACACCTATTCCTCCGTAGCGGTGGATGATACCAAGGAAAGCTACAAGATGGTGGACTATCTGTGCAAGAACGGACATAAGGATATTGCAATCCTCTGTGCCCGCAAGACCGATGCATCTATCGGTAAGCTGCGTCTGGAAGGCTATAAAAAGGCGTTGAAGGATAACGGAATAGAAGTAAGAGAAGAACTGATCCTGCCTATGAGGAGTGATTTGGAAGATTACTCCCTGGAGAATGGCTATATGGTGACGAAAGAATTCCTCGAGAAGCAGATTCCGTGCACGGCGATCTTCGCAATCTCCGATATGCTGGCAATCGGTGCTGGAAAAGCATTGTCTGATGCCGGATACAGGGTACCGGAAGATATTTCCCTGACAGGCTTTGATGGTGTGGAAATCGGGAAATATGTTATCCCGTCATTGACGACTTTAAAACAGCCGGTAGACAGCATGGCGAGAGAGACCGCCCGGATTCTGTTTGACATTATCGGGAAAAAAGCGAAACACCAGCACTGTGTATTCGACGGAGAACTGGTGATCCGGGATTCTACGATATCGAGGACGTAAGAAAGAGTCATACAGTCCCTATGGGGACGAAGGGAATGCTGTATGGAAATACATGGTTTTAACAAGACAACTTTATTAGATTATCCGGAACATATTGCAGCCACTGTTTTTACAGGAGGCTGCAATTTTCGCTGTCCGTTCTGTCACAATGGGGAACTGGTACTGGATCCTGCGGGTCAGCCCTCCGTCTCAGAAGAGGAAGTGCTGTCCTACCTGAAGAAAAGACAGGGGATCCTCCAGGGCGTCTGCGTCACCGGCGGAGAGCCGACTCTGCAGAGGGACCTTCGCAAGTTCCTGCAAAAGATCAAGGAACTGGAGTATCCCATTAAGCTGGATACCAACGGGTATATGCCAGGAGTATTGTGGGAATTGTTACAGGAGCACCTGATCGATTATGTGGCGATGGATATTAAGGCTTCCAGGGATAATTATGCCCGGGCGGCGGGACTGCCGCATATAGATATCTCCCGCATCGAGGAGAGTATCGGCATCCTGAAAAGCAGTGGCATCCCCTATGAATTCCGCACTACCGTGGTAAAGGGAATTCATACCGTGGCGGAATTTGAGAAAATCGGTAAATGGATTGCGGGATGCCCTGCGTATTATCTTCAGAATTACGAAGAGAATGAAAACTGCCTGTACCGGATGATACAGACAGAGGAATGTGACGATGTGAAACCGGGCGGAGTAGATCCGTTCGGCGCATTTTCCAGAGAGGAACTGGAACAGATGGAGGAACTGGCCCGGAAATATGTGGGGAAAGTTATCCTGCGGGGAGTGGAATAGACGCTGTGCCTCCCAGCTACATAAGCTGTTGTATTTTTACAAACTCATCAAAGCGAGGTAAGGCCAGCGTGACTTTCCCGTATTCTTTGGAAATAATGACACCTTTTCTCTTTAAACGCTCACGATAGACAGAGAAAAGTTCAGATTTCATATCTAATCGCTCACGGAGAGCTTTTACCTGAGTCTCTCCGCTGAGAGACATTTCAGTTACGATTTTTTTATCCAGATCGGATAATTCCGACCATATTTTACTGTATACATATTCATCCAGATATTGGTCATATTCCGGCAAAATCTGTTCCAAAGTCTTTTTATCGCGATTTTCCCAGTAGAGATAACCAAGTACCTGAAAGGCAAAAGGATAGCCTTTGGTCAGTGAAGCCAGTTCTCCGGCAGCATCTATATCCAGAGAAAAGATATCCATATATTGTTTGCGGATAGCGGTATAATTGAGTGGCTCCAGGATTAATTTGGGTGCACGGTATAAAAAGGTCAGTACTTTATCATTTTGAAGATTATAAATATTTTCATATAATCCCGTCATCAGTAAAAAGATGGGATAGTCGTTTCGTAAAAAAATCTGAAAGGAGCTTGCAAAGATTCGGATATATTTGGAATTCGTCACTTCATCAACGCTGATCAGCAACCTTTTTTCACTTTTCTGGATATATTTCAACATGAGTTCCAGAGCGTTTTCGATATCCGTGACCGGAGCAGCGTTTTCAATGGATACTCCCAGACCAAAAGCAGAAAAGTCAAGTTTTGCATTAATAAACAGCGTGTGTAATTCGGGAATGCTGTAGATTTTTGCAGCAAGACTTTGCAGTAAATCTCTGGTAGGATTCAGTTCCACAACGATCCAGTCTTCGCTTTTTCGTAATTCCGAAGCAATATTTGTCATCATTACAGTCTTGCCAGAGCCACGGACACCGGTGATCATGTAGATCTGATTGGATGGAATCTCGGCACAAAAGCTTTCCAGAATTTGGTTTGTTTCCGTGAGACGGGAGATATATTGCAACGGTTTTTTTCCAAAAGATAACGTAAACGGATTGGCACTCATAATGAAAACCTCCTTTTCTTATATAAGTTTATATAACTTTTAAAATCTTATATAACTTTATATAAGTGTATATAACTTTGTAATTATTATATAAGTTTATATAACTTTTGGCAAGAGATATTGCGGCTATGGGAAATGAATGCAGAAGGGAAATGTAAACACTTACTATTCCTAAATAGACATTTCATGAGAAAATGTGCATATTTTATAAAAAATAAATGTTGCGCAAAAATAATAGCTAAAATTTGCTCAAAAAATATAGGAATAACTTACAAAAATATTCAAAATACACAAAAACAGTTTACTAATGTGAAGTGATAGTGCTAATATACAGTACATAGTGTTGTAAGAGCTTACAAATGTAATCGTTTACAACAAAGCGCAAGAACAGAAAACAGTGCAAAAAATTACGGAGATTAGAGCGCTACCGTAAAAAAATGGGAGGATTGTATGAGTCGATGTAAGAGAAAAAGATTTCTGGCATTTATGTTGACCGTGGCTATGTTGCTGGGTGTCATGCCGGTGGATCTGCTGGGCGGTATTGCCAGTGTGAAGGCTGCGGAGACGGTCCATGAGGTGAACTTTACAAAGCTACCTGTAGAAGGAAAAAAAGATACGGATCCATTTACAAATGATATGATGGCAGACAGCTATTATGCACTTGTTGGAAGTGCAATGTGTAGATTAAACAGTGAAGCAACAAAAGTAAAAGCTGTTGAACTGTCAAATAAGGAAGGAAAATCTGCCATAAATTTTACGGTTAGTGGAACGGCAACCTTGGAAGTGAAATTTAGTAGTACTGGTGGTGGAAAAACCTCGAAACTGGCATTAAAAAAAGATGGAACACAGATAGCAGATTCTGTGAAGGAAGCTACAGGAACAACTGGTGAAACAGTAACTTACTCGAACCTTGCTACAGGTACTTACTCAATCATTAGTGCAGAAGGATTTACGGAGAGAAGCGTTCGAATCATAAGTATTAAGGTAACAGAGACATCGCAGGATGTTCCCGCAGGTGCAACCGTTTCTGGTAACATTGCAGTTGTAGATAACACGAACGGATTGGTGCAGGAAGGCCAAAAGGTTAGCCTGACCGCAGCAGAGAACAAAGATACAGTAGAGTTAGCTGTAGGAGTTGAAAATGAGGATATTACCTTGAGTGCCGGAACTAAGTACAACATCGTTGCTCCGAACGAGAATGTCCGCGCTGTTGCAGAAGACGGTAAGACCACCATTACCACCGGTACGGAAGCTTTTAGCACTACCATTACCTTAGGTAAGGCAAAAGTAGAAGCACTGGTAAAACTGGCAGAAGGTTCTGAACTGGAGAATGGTGCGACTTTAACATTGATCAATACAGCAGATGCTGGTGATACTGTTCAGCTGACACCTAATGGAACAGTACCCCTTAAGGTAGGTGCAACCTACGAGATTTCTACGAGTATGGCATTAGCTGATGCGAAAGTAAATGGTGAAAAAACGGTTACTGTTACAGAAGAAACTACAGAGCTGATCATTTCTATAGAATCCACACAGGTAGCGACAACGATCACTGTGAAAGATGCAGATGGTCTGCTGGGTGATGGAGCGGTGACATTGACCAATATGAAAGATACTGCCGACGTACATAGCTTTAAGAGTGGAGAAGCAGTATCTCTGACGATTGGAGAGGTATATAAAGTAAGCTGCGCAGTAAACAACGCAATTATTAAGATCAATAACAGTACAATATACAAAGCGTCAAGAGAAACTACAAATGCAAATGTGGTTATAAGTGCAAAAGATGCAGATTTGCATGAACTGGATCTGAGCGGTGGACTGTTAAAAGGACAGACTTATGAAGGCGGTATTTCTGTTCTGGCAGATATGCCTTATACATCGAATACGTTAGAGGCATGTGGTGTTTTATATGAGGGAACCGTACAGACCCCGAAAGAGAATCCTTCACCAAATAATGGAGCAATCCCTACTACCGGTGCTGCGGTGAAACTGGTTGCAGAAAAGGCGGGTAAGCTGAAGGTTACAGTATCCCTTGTAAGCAAAGTTTACTATTTCCTGGAAGAGACTGCAAACGGTCCCAAGGAAGTATTGAAATTTGATAATACAACAAATACACAAACTGGTGGAAAGGTTCTGATTCTTCCGGTAGAAGCAGGAAAAACTTATTATTTATATACACACGGATCCAAAATCAAGATGTATGGAATTACCGTAGATTACAGAACGTCTCTGGATTGGAACAAAATCGAGACTCCCGTACTTGGAACTCCTTCTGTAAAGGGAGGAACAATTTCTGTTCCTTACACTGCACAGGTAGGTGGAATTTATGCAGAGACCTTGGATGTGACTATGTACGATGCAAATGGTAAGGCGGTAAATAAACAGTCTATAACTGCCGAAGGAGAATCCGGAGTAGCAGAATTCACACCGGCAGCATCCGGTACTTACAGCTTTAAAGCAGAGTTGATCCGTACCGGCGAAGCTTCTAAGGTAAGTAATACGACAACCAGCGTTAACTTTGTCCTTCCTATGGCAACTCCCGCAGGCTTAAACGCCGAGAACAAAGGCCATGGCAACGTGAAGCTGACCTGGCAGGCTGTTCCGGAAGCGGAGAACTACACAGTATATGTGGATGGCAAGGTATATGCAGAGGGTGTGACAAAGTTATTACAGAAAATTTCAGGACTGACCGTAGGACAGGAATATACTTTCGGAGTTGCGGCAGTCAGAGGAAATGATATTTCCAAACCGGCAGAGGTGAAATTAACGATAACAGAAGATGCAGTAAAGACCTGGAATTATTCCGCATTCGGTTCCAGCGTAGATACGATGTCAGAAGGCGGCAAGAACAATGGTTTCAGCGGAAGTTATGATACCCAGGATCTGAAAGTATGGAGTATGAACAGCAAGGGTAAGCTGGTACCGAACTCCACCGATGGTGTGGCATTCTACTATACCACCATTGATCCTGAGACAGAGAACTTTACGCTGTCCGCAGATGTAACCGTAGATAGTTGGAAGCTTACCAATGGTCAGGAAGGCTTCGGCCTGATGGCAGCAGACCGTGTGGGAGAGAACGGTTCCGGTAATTCTTTCTGGAACAACTCTTATATGGTAAGTGCGACCAAGGTGGAATATTTCTGGGATGCAGAGGCCGGTCAGGTATCTGATGCCGGAGATAAGTACACCATGAAGCTGGGTGTCGGATCTCAGGAGAAAATCGGTGTAACACCGGAGAATCTTGCGGCAGACACTGTAGTAGATGATTTCCAGACGGCCATGAGAACACTTGAGACCAGTGCCGTAGCAAGTGGGCAGGGTGCCGGAACTTATAATATGGTAGGCGGATATGAGGCAGCATTAAAGGATATCACAGATGTCAATCCACAGACAACCTTCCATATGACGATCCAGAGAAACAATACCGGATATTTCTTAAGCTATACCAATGCAGCTACCGGAGAGACCGTGACCAACAAATATTACCACGGTGACAACGGTGATGAACTGACCAGACTGGATGAAAACAATATTTATGTAGGCTTCTATGCTTCCAGAAGTGCTAAGGTAAGCTTCAGCAATATGAGCCTGACCACAGTGGCTCCGGAAAACGATGCACCTGCAGAAGCAAGACCGATTACTTATGTAACCCCGAACTTCAGCATTGAGTCTGCCAAGGTTGCCAACAATGCAAACTATGAGATGGTATACTACGGCAATGCCGATGGCGTTCTGAGTATTACGAACAGCAAGGGGGAGGCAGTGGTATCCGGACAGCATGTGGATGCCAAGACCAAGTTCCGTGTCAATACGGTTCTGGAGCAGGGCAGCAATACTTTTGCAGTGGAGTTCACACCGGATGCAGATTACAAGCCTGCAAAGTATTCTCTTTTAAGCAGTTATGATACTGTGAAATTTGATTTCAACGTAACCTATAATGTAAAAGACAGAAGTTATATTTATGTAAGTCCCGACGGCAGAAGCTATGGAAGCGGTGCAAAGGATGATCCTGTAGATATTTATACCGCAGTGAAGAGTGCTGCTCCCGGACGGACGATCCTGTTAAAGGGCGGAACTTATGCACTGGACAAGACAGTCATTGTAGAAAGAGGTGTTAACGGAACCGCAGATGCGAAGATTTACATGATCGCAGATCCGGAAGCTGCCACACGCCCGGTACTGGATTTCCAGGGAAGATGTGCAGGTATGATCCTGGCAGGCGATTATTGGTATTTCCAGGGATTTGATGTTACGAGATCCGCAAATGCGCAGAAGGGTATTCAGGTATCCGGAAGCTACAACACTGTGGACAACGTAATGACCTACAAAAATGGTAATACCGGTCTTCAGATCAGCAGATATAAGAGCACAGATAACTGGGAAGACTGGCCGTCCCACAACCTGATCCTGAACTGTACTTCTTATCTGAATGCAGATGCGGGATATGAGGATGCGGATGGATTTGCGGCTAAACTGACGGTAGCAGACGGCAACGTATTTGACGGATGTATCGCAGCATACAATGCCGATGACGGTTGGGATCTGTTCGCCAAGGTAGAGACCGGAGCTATCGGTCAGGTGGTCATTCAGAACTGCGTGGCATTCAAGAACGGTTATGTACTGGATGAGAACGGACAGGAAGTAGATGCCGGTAACGGTAACGGCTTCAAGATGGGTGGTTCCAGCATCAGCGGACATCATATTTTGCGCAACAGTGTATCATTCGGCAATAAGGCAAAGGGTATTGATTCCAACAGCTGTCCGGATATTGAGGCATATTCTTCTACCAGTTATAACAATGAGTCCTTTAACGTGGCATTCTATACAAATGACGCAAAGAATACTGCATTTATAGCAAAAGGAATCCTGTCCTTTAAGGATAGCAGCAATGCAGCAGGGCAGACGGTTGCAGAACAGTTCAAACCGAAAGGAACTCAGGAGACCAGTGCCTACGAAAATGCAATGAACTATTATTGGAGAGGCGAAAACTCTACCAACAGTGAAGGAATAGCAGCTACAGCAGAATGGTTCCAGAACATGGATATGAACAGTGCAATCCACGGAGGCATTCGCAGAAATACGGACGGTACCATCAATATGAACGGTTTCCTGGCAGTGACTTCCGCAGTACCAGCAGGTGTTGGAGCCAGAATGACCGGAACCCCTTCTGCTGTATTTACGGTAGCGGCAGATGTGGTGAACAACGATGATGACGATGATGATGACAACAGCGGTTCCTCTGCAGCACCTGCAGTAGACTGGACGGATGTAAGCAACTCTGTACAGGATAAGGTGGCAGAGATGATGAAAAATCCTGCTATTGCAAGTGTCAACATGAACTTTGTATGTAGCGGTGAAGTCAAGGTGCCTCAGAATGTACTGAATACCATTAAAGGTACGAAGCTGACGGTGGCATTCCACAGCGGAAACGGTGTGGCACTGAGCATCAGTGGACAGGATCTGAAGAATAAAGATCTGTCAAAGATTCAGAATATTGATCTGACAGTAGACCAGACGAGCAACACAATCCCGGCAAATGTGGTATCCGCAAAGTCCGGAACCGTGAACAGACAGCTGGGTATCCGAGATACCGGCAGCTTCGGAGTGAATGTCAACATTCATGTAAATGTAGGCAAGGACAATTCCGGCAAGAGTGCAAACCTGTATCGCTATAATACAGAGAAGGGACGCCTGGAGTATTGCGGATCCTTTACCGTAACTTCCACCGGACAGTCCATGTTCGCATTGAAGCGCGGCGGCAATTATCTGGTAACTGTTACTGACCGCAGACCTTCCGAGAGCATCTGGTATACAGAGGGCGGTTATACGGTAAAGAGTGGTGATACGCTTTCCAAGATCGCTAAGAGAAATCACATGACTCTGGCACAATTGCTTCGCAGAAATGTACAGATTACAAACCAGAATGTGATCAGAGTTGGTCAGAAACTGAATCTGGACTGATCGTAAAAACTGTAAGAGATAGAGAAAAAGGACAAGACGGGAAACTGAAAAACGAGAAAAACGGATGGCTTGGGAGGGCCATCCGTTTTTTTGTGTATACGATGAGTCAGCCTACTCGATTGGAAATATTTTATTGCACCTGATTGGGGTTCTTCTTTCCACTTTCGAAATCCAGAGCATTCTGCAAGGTAGTCTCTGCAATGGCTTCCAGCGCTTCTTTTGTGAAAAATCCCTGATGGGATGTGATCATGACATTGGGGAAGGACAAAAGCCTTGCGGTGGTAGAATGCTCCAGAATCTCATCGGAACGATCCTCGAAGACGTTTTTCGTCTCTTCTTCATAGACATCCAGACCGACCCCGGCGAACTTGTGCAGGCGGATGCCCTCGATAAGATCCTCGGTCTTGACCAGAGCACCCCGGGAAGTGTTTACCAGAATGACGCCATCCTTCATTTTCTTGATGGTGTCAAGCTGGATCAGGTGGTAGGTGGAATCCATCAGCGGGCAGTGAAGGGAGATCAGATCACTTTGCGCCAGTAATTCGTCTAAGGTCACATAGGTGACGAAGTCTTTCAGATCCGGGTTCTCGTAGACATCGTAGGCGATGACTTTCATGCCGAAACCGTTACAGATCCGGCACATAGCTGCACCGATCCGGCCGGTTCCGATGATTCCGGCAATCTTACCATAGAAATTGAAGCCCATGAGCCCGGCGAGGCTGAAATCATTTTCCCGGACCTTGTTATAAGCTTTGTACAGGCGGCGGTTGCAGGCCAGAGCCAGAGCCATGGCATGCTCTGCGACAGCTTCCGGAGAATAACCGGGGACACGCATGACACATATGTCATATTCGGCCGCCTTTTCCAGATCCACGTTGTTGTATCCGGCACAACGCAGCAGAACCAGACGGACGCCTTTTTCGTGGAGAATTTTTAATGTGGCCTCGTCCACATTGGAGCTGACGAAAGCACAGACGGCATCGAAACCGTCGGCCAGAGCGGCAGTACGGGGATCCAGATCCGACCGGATGTAATCAATCTGGATGCCGGGATATTTTTTCAGAGTTGCCTCGAAAGATTCTTTATCATAGCTTTTGGTATCATAAAATAATATTTTCATAACAGTCCTCCTCGGGTTGATTTTTATAGTATGTGTATCGTTATTTTTAATCATACCCAGATTTGGCTTTACTATAGCTCAAAATATGGGAATTGTCTATCATATTTAAAAAGTGAAATCGAGAAAAATTATAAAAATGATGCAGATATGATGCAATCGGCAGATATACTGGCATCAGGAGGCGAGGATTATGAAAAAAATATTTTTTGCAGCAGTATTTGCAGGAGCACTGTTAGGTTTTACATCCTGCGGAAACCGGGAGATGGTGACGGATCCAGAGATGGAGACAGTTATAGACAGCATCAAGGAGACACAGAGCGGTCAGACGACGGAAGAGACGACGGCCGGGACTGAGGAGACTGCGGAAGTGTCCACACAGACGGAACCGACAGAAGGCCAGAGTGAAATACAGGGAAGTGAATGGGTGCAGTTTACCACAGAGGATCACGAGGGTAGCAGTGATCCCGAAGACAAGACCAGAAGTTATACCTATTACTATCCAACAGTTACAGTGACGATTCCGGGCAATGAGACGGTGCAGATGAAGATTCAGAAAGAGCTGGATGAATATGTAGACAGTTTTGTAGAAGGAATCAAGAACGGGGAGTTTGGTACACTTTATGAGGATATGCCGGTGTATGAGCAGAGCTATGAGGATCTTACTTTCCATGTGATCCGCGCGGATGATAAGGTGATCAGCCTGTCGTGGGGGCTGGAAGGGTATGATCAGGGGGCTCATGGATGGTATACTTTGTACTATATGAACTATTATACGCAGACTGGAGAGAGAATTACTTTTGACAGTCTGGGGAGCGGATTCCGCGACAAAGCACTGGAACTGGTGACAGCAAAGGCAGCGGAAATGCAGGCAAAAGAGGACTGCTTCTTTAACGATTACGAGAAGAGTATCAAACTGGTGGTGTTGGATGGTACGGAAGATTTGAATGCTATCTATCAGGAAATTTATGGGCCGGACATTGCAGGTACGGATAATGGCCCCGCAGACCCTACATTCTACATTACAGAGGATGGCTTTGTATTTGAATCCGGCCAGTATGTATTACAGTCCTATGCAGTTGGAATTGTTGACTTTGAGATTCCGGCAGCAGACTTCGGGGATGATCTCACAGCAGATATTTTTTAATGGAGTACAGGATGCTGGCGGGTATATTTGCAAAATATAGGACTTTACATGGGTGGGCACCGTGTATATAATAAGAACATCGGGAATGAGGTTCTCCCGGAAGCACAGGCTTCGAACCGCCGGAATTTGAACATACGAATTCGATTTGGCTGATGACTTCTGCAGAATATGCAGGGGACACCAGCCTTTTTTGTTGGAATTCAAAATGTCCTGCTGCGAGAAAACGGAGGAATTTTTATGCTTACATCACTGGGACTGATCTTTTTACTGGGATTACTCATGGCGGCGGTCTGCCAGAGGATTCACCTGCCCCGTATTATCGGAATGCTGCTTACGGGTATTATTCTGGGACCTTATGTGTTGGATCTGCTGGATGTGTCAATCCTGAATATCTCATCGGAACTGCGGCAGATCGCGCTGATCATCATTTTATTGAAGGCCGGATTATCATTGGATCTGAAGGATCTGAAAAAAGTGGGCCGCTCCGCAGTCATGCTGGCTTGTGTTCCTGCCACTTGCGAACTGTTGGCTTTTGTGATATTTGCACCCATGATCCTTAACATCAGCAGAGTGGATGCAGCGGTCATGGGAGCAGTTCTGGCAGCAGTGTCACCTGCGGTTGTGGTGCCGCGGATGGTACATCTTATGGAAAGTGGCTATGGTACGGAGAAAAGCATTCCGCAGATGATTCTGGCTGGGGCATCCTGTGATGACATCTATGTCATAGTATTGTTTTCCACTTTTGTTGGAATGGCACAGGGTGGACAGGTCAATGCCCTGGATTTTGTGAATATCCCGGTATCGATCCTGACGGGTGTGTTGTTCGGTGCATTGGTGGGTTGGCTGCTGGGGCAGCTTTTTGAACTGTTGTACCGAAAGGGCAGTTATGTGCGCAACAGCATGAAAGTTATTATCATCATGGGGGTATCTTTCTTATTAATGGCGCTGGAAACGCTGTTAAAGGGAACTGTGGCCTTTTCCGGCCTGTTGGCGGTGGTGAGCATGGCCTGCGCGCTGAAAATACGGGCACCTAGGGAAGTCGCCGGCAGACTGTCTGCTAAATTCGGTAAACTGTGGCTGGCAGCGGAGGTAGTGCTGTTCGTGCTGGTGGGTGCGGCAGTGGATATCCGCTATACTATGGAAGCTGGACCGGCAGCGGTGGGGATGATCCTGCTGGCGCTGCTGTTCCGTTCCGCCGGTGTAGCACTGTGCATGTTGGGAACGGATCTCAATAAGAAGGAGAGGACGTTTTGCGTGATAGCCTATCTGCCGAAGGCCACAGTGCAGGCTGCTATCGGCTCTGTGCCGTTATCGATGGGATTGTCCTGCGGCAAGATCGTTCTGTCCGTGGCTGTGCTGGCCATCCTTATCACAGCCCCGCTGGGAGCACTGGGAATGGATGCCACATACCGGAAGCTGCTTCAGAAAAATGGAGAAAATAATATCATTTGACAGCCATCCGGCACGGGATCGAGTCCCGGAAGGAAGCCGCAAAAACGTCCACAACATCTACACCATAAGAACCGCAGGCACGCTCTCGCTCTGGCGCAGAACGTAGCGGTACATAATTGACCCCAATACGGTCAATAAGTACCGACGTCTGCTTACGGCCTGCTTGTCCTTATGGTGTAGATGTTGTAGCGCAAACTACGAATATCCAATGCAAAACCCCGGCAGCTACAACAACTGCCGGGGTTTTAAGGAGGATAGAAATCGTTTTAAACTATGTACATCAGGTTTATTAACCCATGGTAATAACTACGTTGTACTCTTCCTTGCCCTTTTCGTAAGGAATGATGTGTCCGTCTACTGCCTTGCCGTCCACGGTCATGGATACGACACCCTTTTCCACGTTCTGAGGGTTCTTCACCTGAATGTGATAGATGCCCTCACGGAACTTACGGGTGATGGAGAAATCACCGAAGCCCTTGGGAATACAAGGATCTACGGACAATCCCTGATGAGTGGGATATACACCCAGTATGTATTGGGAGATATTTACGAAAGTCCATGCAGCAGTACCGGTCAGCCAGCTGTTCTTTGCCTCGCCGTAGAATTTTGCATCCTTACCGGCTACCATCTGGGAATATACATAAGGCTCGGTACGATGGATCTCACTGATATCCTCAATGTATGCGGGACAGGTCTTACGGTAGATCTCGAAAGCTCTGTCACCTCTGCCCAGAACGGTCTCTGCGATGGATACCCAGGGATTGTTGTGGCAGAAGATACCGGCATTCTCCTTATATCCGGGGGGATAAGAGGATACTTCACCAAGTTCGAGGTGATACTCCGTGTATGCAGGTTGTAAGATCATGACACCATACTTGGTATCCAGTCTTTCTTTTACGGAATTCAGTGCCTTCTCGGCAAGCCCTTCCTTTACACCGACACCGGCGAGTACACAGAAGCCCTGAGGCTCGATGTAGATCTGACCTTCGCGACATTCCTTGGAACCTACCTTGTGGCTGTAAGCATCGTAAGCACGAACGAACCAGTCGCCGTCCCAGCCATCCTTCAGGATCGCATCGTACATTGCCTGTACTTCCTTGCGTGCGCGGGCAGCTTCATCAGCATCACCCATCAGCTCACACAGCTGGGCATATTCTTCGCCGTATTTTACGAACATACCGGCAATGAATACGGATTCTGCCACGGGTCCTTCACTCGGACCGAAGGTTTGGAAGGATTCTCCGGGATGAGCGGAGAAGCAGTTCAGGTTCAGACAGTCATTCCAGTCGGCGCGGCCGATCAGAGGCAGATTGTGAGGACCTTTGTGGTTGATGATATAGTCTAAGGAGCGTTTTAAGTGATCCATCAGAGGAGCAGCTACGCTCATATCGTTGTCAAAAGGAACCATCTGGGTCAGGATGGAGGTATCGCCGGTCTCTCTTACATAAGCACTGGTACCTGCAATGAGCCACAGAGGATCATCATTGAAGCCACTGCCGATATCGGAGTTGCCTTTCTTGGTCAGAGGCTGGTACTGATGGTAAGCACTGCCGTCCTGGAACTGGGTGGAAGCGATATCAATGATACGCTCTCTTGCACGGTCCGGAATCAGATGTACGAAACCGAGCAGATCCTGACAGGAATCACGGAAACCCATACCACGGCCGATTCCGGATTCGTAATAGGAAGCGGAACGGGACATGTTGAAAGTAACCATACACTGATACTGGTTCCAGGTGTTGACCATACGGTTGACTTTCTCGTCAGCGGAATCTACCGTGTAGCGTGCCAGCAGCTGTTTCCAGTAAGCCTGTAATGCTGCAAAAGCCTCATCTACCTGTGCATCGGTCTGGTATTTTGCCAGCATTTCTTTGGCACGGGTCTTGTTGATCACACCGTAGGATTCCCATTTCTCGTCTTCGGGGTTCTCGATGTAGCCCAGAACGAAGATAAAGGTCTTGGTCTCACCGGCTGCCAGATCCACGTTGATCTGATGGGAAGCGATGGGAGACCAGCCGCTTGCCATGGAATTCGTGCACTTGCCGTTCTCTACAGCTTCGGGAGAATCAGCCCCCCTGTAAGCACCCAGGAAAGCATCTCTGCTGGTATCGAAACCGTCAATCTTCGTATTTACGGAATAGATCGCATAATGATTACGACGCTCACGGTACTCGGTCTTGTGATAAATGGTGGAATCCTGTACCTCGACCTCACCGGTGCTTAAGTTACGCTGGAAATTCTTCATATCATCGTCAGCGTTCCACAGACACCACTCTACATAAGAGAATACGGACAGCTTCTTGTCCTCGGAGCTACCGTTGGTCAGGGTCAGCTGGGAGATCTCGCAATTATCGTTCAGAGGAACGAAGGAGAGCACGGAAGCCTTGACACCGTTCTTGGAAGAGGTGAAGCGGCTGTAACCGATACCGTGGCGGCACTCGTAGGAGTCCAGTTCAGTCTTCGTAGGCTGCCAGCCGGGGTTCCATACGGTGTCCCCGTCCTTAATGTACAGATATTTACCGTTGATGTCGGCCGGTACGTTATTATAACGATAACGGGTCAGACGCAGCAGCTTTGCATCTTTATAGAAAGTATATCCGCCGCAGGTGTTGGATATCAGACTGAAAAACTCATTGCAGCCCAGGTAGTTGATCCAGGGAAGCGGAGTCTTGGGAGTGGTGATGACATATTCCTGATGCACATCATCAAAATGACCATACTTCATAAGAAAATCTCCTTCTTTCATGT
>ENA-UOIV01001540-UOIV01001540.1-human-gut-metagenome-genome-assembly--contig:-C59-NODE-1540-length-19037-cov-11.884838_pt1 | contig 19037 bp, 26 predicted proteins | sample MGYA00242333_ERZ723880 | MGnify/ENA metagenome assembly ERZ723880 | reverse complement strand
GAAAACTGCAAATCCACATACGCCTTGTCCCAGTCCCTGCCTCCGGTGGACGCCTTTACGGAAAGCGCCCGTCCGTCCACCTCCAGATATCCCGGGCGGAACAGGTCCATGACCCTCTGCTGCCATTCGAGCAACCGCCGGGTGTCCGAGTTGGAATAGTCGTCCGTCTCGTCGAACACCGTCAGCGTGTAGTAGTCCGTGACCCGTTCAAGATTTTGTGCCGCGTCCTCCCGTGTGGTCGTGACAGGCTGCACCAGCAGGCAGGGCCGCAGGAAATCGACGGGGACAAGGTCGGTATAGATCCTCTTGAGTTCGGGCAGGGCTTTGGCCGCCAGAACCTGAACCGCATCCATGACTGCAAGCTGCGTCGTCATTCCTCACCCTCCAGTTTTTTTGCGAACTTTTCCACGAACTGTTCCGCCAGCCGGATCGCCTTTGCTTCAAGGGAGCTGCGCGCCGTCTGATAAAAGTGATATCCGTTTACATAGGCCACCCGGATGCGCGGGCGGTATCCTGTCCTTCCTGACGGGGACCGGATATTGTGGCCATTCTCAAGATAGTTGGTAATCGCCCCGGCACTGTTCGGCCCGGTCCCGCCGCCCTCCTTTTCCGAGGCGGCCCGAACCGCCGCATATCCGCCGCCCGAACCGACATGCTTAACCTGCCAGCGCTGTATATCGCTGCCGGAATCGTTGAGCCCGGACGATGAGATCGCGGCGTCCACTTCCTTTTTGGCAAGCTCCGCCAGTTTCTCATGCAGCTCCCGGCGCATCTCCGGAAGCTCCCCCAGCAGATCGGAAAGCGTTCGTCCGAAGTCCACCATTTCACGGGTGTCTACCTCCTGCATCGCATCCCTGCCTTTCCCAAACTTTTTCAAGGGCTCTCGAGAAAACCTCTTTCACCTGTACCGTCCTGAGGGGTGAACTGTGCAAAAAAATGCAACTTTAGGCCCTGTGCAAAAAATTTCTTAAGGTTCTTCCTCTCGAGCGATCTCATACTCGTTTTTGTATTCGTCCAGCGTATGGCAAATCCGCACGGCATACCGCGCGTCATTCACCTCCACCAGGTCCGCAGTTTTCAGTGCGACCTCTTTCGGCGTCACCAGGACGAATGTCGTCTGCGTCTGTGCCATCGGGATGTTCTGCACGAATCCAAAGTACTTTTCCGTCAAGATTGCCGGGAAGGTAAGTATCTTCTGCGGCTCGGTGTGTACCGGGCGCTTGTACTCATCCACGGAATCCGTTCTCCGGAACAAGCAGCATGCCGTCGGCTCAACCAGAGCAGCGGACACCTCCCAGTACATCCGGTCAATGTCCTTCATGTCCGTCAGGAAGCAGTGCTTCCCCTTCCACCGAAAGGCGTTATGAAGCGTGAGGGGCCTTTGCCGAACCGTAAACTTTACCGATTTCGCGCCCATCCCGACAGAGGAAAACAGGTTGCTTTTGTCCTGCCGTTCCGCCTTGGCCCATATCCGGCTTTCAGGCTCCCATCGCCATTCGCTTCCCTCCACGTTTAATCCAAGGACCTCCACACGCTCCCGGAATTCTCCCGCGTTCATGCCAACACCTCACAGCAGATTGACCGAGTGGGCCGCGAGAACCCGCTCGATCACCGGGTTTACCTTGTCGTTCTGCACGGCCATCTGCCGGTTGTCGTACATGTCGGCGCAGAGCACCAGCAGCGCGATTGCAAGGTCCTCGTGCTCGTCCATCTGTTCTTCGGTCAATCCGGTATAGGCGCGGATGAAGCCCTTTGCCGAGGCTTTCAGCGTGTCGAGCAGGGGTTCCTCCTCTTCGAGGCGAAGGTAATCCCGGATTTCCATGGCAGTGACTTCACTCACTTTCAACCGTCCCGCCCCCCGCCTTCGTTTTCCGCTTGGGTTTCTCTACCGCTTCTATGTATCCCGCCGCCAGCAGGTCGTCCAGAACCGCCCCCTGCGGGATATCCCGCACCTCGCCGCAGTACATGGATACCACACCGCCAAAGCTCACCCGCGCCTTTACCTTCATGCCGCTTCCTCCTTTACGCGCTGGTCTTCATCGTGAGCACCGCTAGCTTCTGGGGCTCCGTGATCTTGCTGTCGCATTCGATGTAGCCCACGACGCCGATCGCGTGCTGTGTCGCAAACTTCTCCATCAGCACCTGAATCTCCACGTTCTGTGCCAGCTTCACGGACAGGCCGGTCATATCACCGTACACAACCGCCTTCGCGCCCGCCGCCATCTTCGGGCAGTTCTCGGAGACATACACCGGCTTGCCCAGCAGCGACCAGCCAAAGGAGTTGGTGATATCCCGATTGAGCAGGTAGTTGTTGTCGCCGTCCTTGAGCTTGCGGATGGCCTTCAGGGTGTCCTTGTGCATAATCCAGCACGCCCCCGTCTGGTAGACCTCCGGGACCGCCATCTGGAGATCGAGCAGTTCGTCGGCGGTGACGGCGGTCGCGCTGGCGGCGGTGACGCCGTTTGTCGCGGAGAGCACGCCGGTCATCTTGTTTGCGGTCCCTACGAGGCATTCCTTTTCGAGGAATTCCGCGATTGCCTGCGCCACCTTCTGGACGATGAAGGACACCAGATCAAAGTCCGTGCGGTTCATGAGGCTCTTGGACACCTTGGCGAGGCACCCGACGATGAAGTTCTGGAGCTTCACGGTCGTGAACTTTCCGGTCCCCTCGGTGAGCTCCGCCATGTCATCGGAGTAGGCGGCCTTGATGCCGGACGATTCCTCGTCATATACCGGAAAAACCAGGTCGCCGCCGACGTTGTATACGGTCACCATCTGGTAGATCGGGGAAAGCTCCTTGACCTTTTCAATGATACGGGACGCGATGGTGGTGGGGATGATGCCGCCGTTGTTGGCCACGTCCAGCGCCCTTTCCTCCCCGCGAACGAACTTCAGGAACGCCTCTTCGTCGAGCGCGCGCTGCTCTTCCTCCGCCGCCCCGTGGGTCTCCTCGCGGTGCTGCTTGCGGTCCATTGCGCGCCGCTCCTCGTCCGCTTTGATCGTCGCGTCGATTCCGGCCACCTCCGCCTTGACGGCCTCAAACCGGGCGGTCTCCTCTTCGCTCATGGCGCGGGTTTCCTCCCCCGCCTTGTCCACCAGCGAATCCATTTCGTCCAGAAGGGTGTTGCGCCTCTCGATCAGTTCTTTCATGTCTTTCATGCCTTTGTACCTCTCATTCTCATAATTTCGATTTTCCGCTTCAGGTTGCCGTAGTCATGCGTTTTGGGCGGCGTGTTGTCCACCGTGTCCACCGCGTCGTCCGCGCCGCGCTGTTCCACCATCGCTTCGTCCTCGTCCCGCGCCTCAATGGACGTCCCGATATACACCGGGACCTTGCGGCGGTCAATGATGCTGACCTCCCGCAGCTCCAAGTCCTCCAGACGGCGGCGCTTGACGCCGTTCGGCCCGTCCTCGAAACGGTCCTTGGGCTGTGCAAATGCGAAGGACCATCCGCGCAGCTCGTGGTTTCTGGCACGCTCGATGACCTCCGGATCGGACACCTCGGCGCGCGCATACAGGCCGATATTGTCCTCGTGCAGCTTCAGATTCCCCTCTGCGGTGGAACCGACCACCCGCTGGTGGTTCAGCTTCAGCTCCACGTTTTTTCCACGGGCCAGCGCCCGCTCAAAGGTCTTGGGCTCCACCTGCTCCACGAAGGGGCCAAGCGGGGAGGGAATCACACGGCTGTCGCGGCCCACGGCGTTTACGTACCCCTCGATCACTACGCTGTCCGCCCTCAGTTCAACTTTCATTCTGCTTCACCTCCCCCCAATACAGGCTTTGGATTCCCCAAAATTTCCTTTGCCGTCTCGTTCGAGAATGGGAACGCCGAGGTCAGCAGCTTCAGCGCCGATTCACGCTCGATCTCTCCGCGCCCCACCGACCCGATGACTTGAAGGATGCTGGCGATCTGCGCCCCGTTGAGGCTTACCTGCGCGATCTTCTCCGGTTCCGGGTCCACACTTTGGGCGGGTTCGACATTCTCCGTGTTCTCCGGCGCGGCCGCAGGCTCCGGGCGGTCTTCCGGCTGTTCTCCGGGCTCGTCCATGCGGGTCTTTTTCCCGGTGTTCGGCGTAAAGAGTTCCCCGGCCGCCGGGTCGTACAGGACGTCTTGCAGCCCCAGCTTGATGAAGTTGACCCCCAGCGGCGGCAGGTTCTCCTTATAGCGGATTTCGTCGATCTGCATGATGTTATTCTGCGCGGCGATCTGGTAGGCCGCGAACCGTTTCTGCATGTCGCCTTTCAGCAGCTCGGTGGTGTCCACGCTGAAATACAGCGCGCCGTTCCCCTGCCTCCGCTTCTCCGTGTAAAGCAGAAGGTCTTTGTTCAGCGCCGATTCAATCGCCGTCAGGATGGGGGCGATGCAGATTTTCGCCCACAGCGCCACCTCCTCGTCCTTCGCGGTGCCGTCAATGATGGGCGGCGGGACATTGAAGAGCTTGCACATCTCGGCGGCGTTGGTCTTCTTGTTCTCATTGAGCTGCATTTCCACCGACGTGCTGGACGCCTGCTGAAAGTCCACGCCTTTGTTGAGCACAATCACCGCTTCGCTGTCGTTCTGGTAAAGCTCCTTGAACCCCTGCTTTAGCTGGTCGAGAACGTCCTTCGACACCCGCTCGGTGGCTTTCAGAAATCCCCGTTTGTTTCCACCGGTCTTGACCAGCGAGTTCTCGAATACAAGGGAGTTGTAGGCGACGGCCAGCGCCGTAGCATTCTCCTGAACCACGCCCGAGCCCTGCACCCCGTCCCTTGACCGACGCGTGATCTTCAGAAACTCGAAGTCCCGGTATGTCTGCCCGCCCACCAGCAGGTCAGCGGTCTTGTAAATGGGGCCGGGACTCACAATGGCGGAGACGTCCGACGCCGCGACATACCGCAGGCCGGTGGCAAGATTGCGGTCCTTCTCGATGTAGAGGTATCCCCGCCCATCCAGCAGATAGTCTGTGACCCATGCCTTTTTCATCTGGAAGCTGTCCATCAGCCCGCCCGGTTCATCATTCAGCAGGAACACGCGCGGGTCGTCCGTGATCTCCTCCGCCTTCCCCCGCGCGTCCCGGTAGAGCTTTACCGGCAGCATCGCCACCGTGCTGGAGATGATGTCCACGCACTCGGCCACACTGGGGATGCACAGGGCCTTTTCCCGCGTGATGCTGTCCTTCTGGAGCAGCGCCACCAGCAGCGGGTCTTCGGCCCGCTCCTCTTTTGCCCACGGCCATTTAAACAACCTGAATCCCCCAATCCATTCCGCGCCCGAAATTCATTTCCTCTTGCAGCAGGTACAGCGCGTTGATCGCCGCCACCACCATGTCCACCTTGCCTGCGGATTTCTTCTTGTTCACGTACTTGTTCAAGTTGGTGTCCTCGGTGCAGCGCGCGTTTTGAAAGTTGATCTCCAGCAGCCGGTTCTCGTCGTAACAGAACGTCCGCTTCAGGACGCATTCCTTCAGTAGCTTGGTGGCCGGGTGCAGCACCGAGGAATGCTGCTTGACCTCGACGCACTCGATCCCCGCCGCTTCCAGCTTCTGCACCGTGGATATTGCGTTATATCTGTCGAACCCCAGCTGCGCAATCTCCACCCCGTACTTCTCCGGCAGGCTTAGAATAAAGTCCTCAACGAAGCCGTAGTCGATTACCTCGCTACCGCAGGCAAAGCATGAACCCGCTTGAACCAGTTTCGGGTAATCCACCTGCTCCTTTTTGGTCTTTGCTTCCATGCGGTCTTTGGGGAGGAACCCCCACACCTTCGCGTAGATGGTCCCGCCCTCCTCGGTCAGCATCGCCAGGGCGGTGTTATCTTCCGTCTGTGAGAGGTCGAGCCCCAGCCACACCATGCGGCCCCGCCAGAATTCAGGGTCATCCTTCCGCTTGCAGAGCATGACCTTCTGAATGTCGATGTACCCTTCGGTTCCCAGCCCTTTATACATGATGTTGCAGTGCTTGCAGAGAAAGTTTTCCTTCTTGTTTTCATAAAGCACCGCCATCATCCGCAGGTCCTTGACGGCTTTGAACACATCCGGGTTGCTTACCGCGACCGGGTTCGCTTGGCAGATTGCAAGGTCGTTTGTCTCCCACTGGTTCAACAGATCGTCGTCAGGCTCGTATAGGAGGGCAAAGACGTCTTCGCGATCCAACAGACCGTCCAGGACTTTCTTGGCGATATCGATCTCATCGATCATGACGTTGTTGTCGTTCGGGTACTGGGTCGAGATAATGATCCCCAGCTTATTGCGGATGGTGATCTGCGAGGATCGCATGGCCTCTACCGGGTAGCTGTCCAGCGCGCCCGCTTCGTCCGCGAGGAAGATATTTGCCAGCTTGCCGTCCATCCTGTCGTTGGAATAGGCAAGTGGCGTATACTCGATGTCGCCCAGCAGGCAGGTAATCATGTCCCGGTTGATCTTGAAGTGCTCCGTCAAAGCGGGCGAGACCTTGATGATCTTTCGCACCGCAATCCTCAACTCGCTTGACAGCTTGTAATCCGGAGCCACCGAAAAGAACCGGGAGAACGCGGGTTCGGTCAGCATCCCGATGATGAAGATTACCGCCGCGTTAAAGGTCTTAAAATTCTTTCGCGCGATCTCCAGAATCGCAGTCGTGTAGAATCTCCGGTCATCCGCGCGCAGCTTCGTGCAGAAGATCGCCACGATCAGGAAGTGGGCGTAGTCCTCCAGCCCCTCGTCCATCGGGACGAGCAAATCCGGGTGGACCATCAGGTGCAGTATCCGCATGATCTTCATCAGCGACTTCTCGCTGATGAAAGCTCGCTTGTGCTTTCCGTCCGCGATCTTGATCCACGCCCCGGCCTGCTTCTTGACGTACTTCCCCACCTTGCGGTTCTTCGGTTTGACGCACCACTTCGCATACTGGTACGCGCGGGAGGATTCAATCATCATCCCTCAGCGCCTTCAGAAGCGGGTCCTCCCTCTGCTTCGCGGCCTGCACGGCCAGCGACCCGATCTTCGCGCGGGCCTGCGGCGACAGGCACAGCTCATTGCAGCATCGGTAGAGGTCCTTGGTGTACTTGTCCTTCGTCGCCATATACGAGGAATCGCAAAGAAGCGCCAAGTTCCCGTTGACCTCCTGCTCGATATACGCCAGCCGGTCTATTGCAATCGCGCAAGTCGTGAGGATGTACACATCCAGCGCGCCGAGGATGTCGCTGTCGTTGAGCAGGGCGACGATGTTCTGGAACACCGCCCGCTGCTCGTCTGTGAGGTATTCCGGCGGCGTCGGTAGCCCGCCGTTCCCTTTCAGCGAGTTTTCCACGAATTCGCGTGTGTCCCGCTCCGCGTTCGTGAGGTTTTTGACCTGTACATTGACCGCTTTTGCCGGTCTTGCCATATAATCACCTTTCATTTCGGGAAATCACCCTATTTGGAGGGGTGCTGTTGGTCTTGGCTAACTCTCGATTTTCATGTCTTGGGGGCAGGGGGGGATCATGCGCCGCAGTTCATCCGCCTTGATCGCTCCCCGCTCTGCCATCTTATGGTGAAACTCGCATAGAGTAATGAGATTGTCGTCATCCAGTCTCTTCTCCCATGCCACAGACAAGGGCACTATGTGGTGTACCGAGATACCCACTGCGTTGTACTTCCGCATCGTCCCCGGATACTCTCGCAGGCACGCTTGACACATGTAACCGTCCCGGTCCCTGATCTCCGCGCTCTTGGCGGTCCACTCCCCGGATGACCGGAACCGGGCGATGTCCGTCTTCTCCCTCTTGGGCTTCGGTTTATGTGGGCACTCATACTTCGACGGGTGGATGTGCCCGCAGTACTTGCAGCTTTTCAACATGTCTTTCCCAACTCACTGATTTCATGGCAAAATTCCAACCGTGAACTTTTACACGGTTCAGCATTTACCGGGCAAAACAAAAAGAGCCGACAGCCCCCTTTCGGAGGTTATCGGCTCATCGGCTCAATGGCTCATCGGCTCTCAGTATGCTGTTTTATTGTAATGACCTGCTCACGTTGCGGACATCGTTTGTTTTTACACTTGAACGGCATATTTCTCACCTCGGTCTGAGGTGCAACCGGGAAAGCCTTCTTTCCGCAGCGATCGCAGTAATACCAACCATTCTTGACCGTTTTTCTACACCTCCATTGTACATCGTTTCGGCCTATAATGCAAGTCCGGCTTTTATCCCTCTGGCAGCTCTCCGCCGTAGTATGCGTCCGCTATGTAGATCTTCTTTTCCTGTGGCAAGCAGTGAATCCTCCGCAACGCCGAACGGTTGTCAGCTTCGGCCTGCTCCACCGTTTTGAAGAACACGCAGCAGCTGCACCGGGCGGACACCAAGGCAATGCAACGGCCATCTTTTTCCGCGAAGCAATCCGCCCTAACCATGACGCGCCTCCCAAAACTCGCGGGACACCAGCTTGAAGTCGGTGGTCAGCTCCCCGCAGCCATTAGCGTCCATCAGGTAGAGGCACAACTCGTCGACTGTGCCCGCGTCATATCTGCGCCGCGCCCACACCAGGCAGGCATTCGCCCCACCAAACTCCTCGAAATCTCCGGGTTCGGTGCCGCCGTCCTCGGTCTCTATGTCGATCAGAGCGACCAAGCGATCGGGTATCGGCATCATCTGCATCCATTTCTCTTCAATGATCTTTCCATAAGCCCCATACTTCATCTGATTCGTCCCTTTCATTAAATCGATTTGAGTTTTTGAGAATTTGAGTTGAGTTTTGCAAAGTGTTTCCCTTTATATATAAATCGACATTCTCACGCGCGAAGGGTATAGAACGAACAGTCACGGGAGAAATACCGAAATACTTTGCATTTCCACTCTCAAAAACTCAAAAACTCCAAAAAACTCAAAAAGGCCTCGCGTCCTCAATACTGCCATATTGACCAAATTCCGTTGTAGGCATTAGTACAGCATTTACATATAACACATGGCCGTAGTCATAAACCTTCACGTCCCTTTTTTCCAATTCCTGTTTAAAGGATTTTAGCCCTAGTGGCGTGATCCTCGCTGTCGTGCACCATTGGTCATAGTCCTGCCTCATCGTTCTGAGAGTGACGCGCTTCCCCGGTCCCCCCTCGGTGAAAGTCGCCCGCTCACTGAGATATTGTCCTACATAGTCATTTTCTTTCCTATATTTGTCAACCAGCGTCCGCATTTCCTGCGTGTCCCGCAGCCCTTCCGTGCAATAGAGCTTGTATCCCTGTACCAGCCAGTTCAAAATGCCGCTCAGCGCTTTCGGGGTCCGCAGCTTGGACTTTAACGAGGTGTCCCGCTCCTCCTCGGTGAAGTGGTGCGGGAATGGCAGCACCTTCACGCGCCCGCTTGCGAAGAGGCTGTCATCCGAGACGTTGGGGCGGCTGTTGGCCGTGATGAACAGCTTGAACACCGGCTTGAACTGAATAGGCGCTCCGTAAAGTGGCCGCGCGATTACGTCGTCGTTGCCAGTGATCTGTTTCAAAAGCGCCTCATTGACGAAGATGCCCTTGTCCGGTTCATTGGTCAAAACGAATCGTGTGCCGATCAGGCGAGCCAAGTCCGGCGTCGCTCGGCTCCCGTCCTTCGCCCCCACCTTTGCAATCGTCTCGAACGCGATCTGTGCCCCATAGCTGCCGAAGAGATGCAGTACCGTGTCAAACAGGGTGCCCTTGCCGTTTCTGGTTTTCTCCCCGACCACATTGAAATAGCACTCCTCGTTCGCCTCGCCCTTCAAGGCGTAGCCGAGAACCTTCTGAAGCATTCGGGCGCGGTCTTTGTCTCCCTCGGTGATTTCGTCAATGAACTGCTCGAACCTTTCGCACCGTTCGGCCGGGTCGTAGTTCACGCAGGCCTGCTTGGAGAGCATGTCCATCGGGGTGTGCGGGCGCAGTTTCATAGCGGCAAGGTCAAGCGTTCCATTAAGGCAGTTAAAGTACAGGGGCTGTCGATCAAAGTCGGCTGACTTGCCATTCAGTTCGTCCTGGCTGTCTTGCAGAAGCGTCTTGCGCCAATTGAGGGAGCGGTATTTTGCGTAGTGCTTCCGAATGTCTTTGAATTCGTCTTTCTCCGGCTCCTCGCCCGGTTGGGCAGGCTTGGGCGGCGGCGGAACGATGCTCCACACGTAATCGGCCAGCCGTTTGGCGCAGCGCCGTGCAAGCACATCTCCGCTGTCCTGGACCCACACACCATCCGCGTAAACGAACCAGTTCTTGTATTCCGGTAGATACCGTAGCCTGTCTCGGTAGTTGTCAGCAAATAGGCGCGCGGCTCCGATGTCGTCCAGAGTATAGCGTCTCCTCGCTTCTTGCCCTTCCAGCGGGTTGATGAACTGCGGGAATCCTCTACTTGTGGTTTTCGCCCCGTCTTGAGAAACAGTTTTTGCAAATACCTCCTGAGCTGTCGGACAGTAGCTCTTATCATAAGCGTCCGGTTCATAGAGCTGTCGGAACTCCCGCCAGTGGTTGTTCGCGCAGGAGTTGTGAAAGCACTTGAAGCCTATTCCCCCTCCGTGGTGCCGAAACAACACCGCGTCCCTGCCCCTGTGCTCGGCATTGAAGGGGCAACCGTCCTCGAGGACGTAGCGGGTCCCGTCCGCTGTCTGGACGCGCTCCCGGATACGAACTCCGTGTTCGTCCAGCCATCGGTCAAGGTCGAACTCTGCTCCCCGTTGCGCGAATTCACGCTTCGCGGGCTCGGGCATGTACGCCTTTACGAAGTCTTCGAGAACGCTGGAGGGCGTTATTTCGATCCGCTCCGGCACCGCCAGTATCGAACTGCGCCGGTGGGGCCTCTCGTCAGTGTTCCGCCCTTTGACAGCCAGCGACCCATAGAATTTCGTGATGCGGGCGGCGTTGAACACCTGCCGGTCTACCTTCACGGTCCCTGTGCTGAACAGCAGGCTTGCAGCTCCGAGCACGTCCTTTACGAGTTTGGTTGCGTCCACGTCGTTTGGCAGATTGATGCGATAAAGCAGGTGGTAACCGTTGCCGCTGTCGCAGACTACGGGAGGAAAAAAGCCGTGCATCGCCAACACGCGGCTGGCGTTCTCCATGACCGCCAGAGCCGCAGCCTTCTCTTCGTTGGTCGCGCTGATGCCGCTTGACCGTTCGGGATCGAAGTCGAACAGGAGCCAGCGCCGCGCCGCGATGTCCGCGTCCTTGGTCGTTTCTCCTTGCCCAACCTTGACGATCTCCCCCGCGCTTCGGCGGCTCATGACATCGGGGGTGATCGGGTTCATGACAAAGTAGACGTTACCGAGGCCGTCGTAACGTGCAGCCTCGGTAAGCGCCTGCTCAAAGCTGTTGAAGTACCCGCTATATGTAGATTTGTAGGCGTCGTTTTTCAGGACGCGAATCTCACAGACGCCTTCGCAGAATATTTTCAGCGGGTTTGTCGGTTTCTCGCTCAAATGCACGCGCCCTCCTTTGCAGTTATCTGCAAAATGTCAGCCCCCTTGCCCCGCAGCCCGGCCTGCGCGCCATCCTTCGAGGCAGTATTCCCCCACAAGCCGCATCACCGCTGTATATTGCGGTAAGCGGCCCCGTCTGGGTACAGCGATATTTTCCCCGAAGAGCTCCCATGCCTCGCGAAATACCCCATTCTTTCCATCTGTGTATGCTTTGATGTAAAGCGGCGATAGAATCTGCATAAAATCATCAACGTTCAATGCCGTTGGCCCCCTTCTCGCGCTCCCGCAGGCCCTTGACGTAACCCTGCGCCATCATGTTGAAGATCAGAGAAAGTACTTCTGTGAACTCCCCGCTGTCTGGATACTCCTGTTCCGGGTGGAGCTTTCGGTACTCCCGTTCCGCCCACGCTTGCGCCCGCTTTGCCACCCTTCGGATTTCGTCCGGCTCCGACCGTGCGGTCAGCTCGGCAAACGCTTCGATCGTGCGGCCCTCGCGGGCCGCTTGCCTTGCCCCGTGCATTTCTCTCAGAATCGCATGATCCTGCTCGTTCAGATCAGACTGGGTGAGAAGTGAATTTGTTGCGGTCGTCCCACTCTTCATGTCGGTCACCCTCCTTTGTTTCCCTGTTTTCAATAATCCTCATTGTAAAACGGTAAAGATCGGCCATCGCCCTGTCTTGATCAGAAGCTCTCCGGATGATCTCCCTGAAAATTGCTTCGCGTTCAGGATGTTTCATCTTATCATTCCTTCCTGTTCATCCTCCCGGGCGTATGGGGGGATTATTTCCTCCCGATGCCAAAGAAGGGTCGCCAGTTTATACAGTCGTTTAAGCCTGTCCGCGTCGCGGATATTGCCCGCAAGCTCAATGATCGCCTCGCGATAGGCTATCGCAATGTCCCTTTCACTCGTCATTGCGGGTTACCTCGCTTTTCTCTGTTCATAGAGCAGGAAGTTGGCGCAGTCCAAAAATACTTTGAGCTCACGGTCGCTCAGTCTCGCGGCCTTGAGGAGAATATCTCTTCCCTTCTCTTCCAGTGTGCGGGTGTCTGGTCTGACTGGCATCTGAGCCGCGATTTTCAATGCCTCGATGGATTTTGGATTTGGCTGAATTCCCCTCTTCTCGCAATACAAAAGATAGTTCGATATTTCTATTTTCATTCTGGTAGCCTCCCCTCTCTGATGCCCGGTTCAAGACGGTCCAAAACGTCGGCCAGCCCGCGCGCCGCATCCAGGATGAGATCCCGAATGACATCCTGACGGATGGAGGCGTATGGGAAAGAGTAGAGTAGAAGGGTTTTTTCCTGTTCCGTCTCCGGGTTCCTTTGATCAAAGAAAAGATTTCCCTGGTCGTTCAAGAGAACTTTAGCCTCTGACAGTTGTGTAGCGACCTTGTCGCACAAATCGGCACAAATCGTGTTACAGAGGGCTTGAATCTCCTCGGTCGGCGTGGTACTATGTAATTGATCTTTAAGGTCTGCGCTCTGGACACTGGCAGGTGTTCCGGGGCGCTTTTCTTTCGTTTTTGTCATTTTTTTCATCCTTTCCAAAGTGTCATAATGCCGGATCGATTTGTGGCTTTGCCACCCCGCCGCGTGGAAAATATCTCGGGATCTCTGCATAGGGGATGCCAAGATAGTCACAGATGGAGTACACTTCGTCAATCTCAAAAGACTGCCGAGCGATCATCCGGGAGATGACGTAGGATTGGGATCGCTTGAGACGCTTGGCAAGCATCTCCTGCGTTACCTCCTGCTCGTACATGAGATCCTTCAGGTACTTAAATTTTCTCACTGTTATTCTCCTTCTCATACTTCACGGTGTAGGTTCGGCTCCCGTCCACCCTCGGGATTTTGGTAGGATAGTTTCGGATCTTCAGCCATTCTCTCACTCTATCCACGACGGAATCGGTATACTGCATGGTGCTGTCTGCGTGTCCATTTTGAGGGTTGATGCAGGGAACGCGGATGCACTCTTCTTTCTTTGGGCGGATGTGCTCGATTACCGCGCTCACGGCATGAGCGTGCGGATTCCCCGTCAGAGACAGAACCCCCAATCTTTGTGCGATCGCGGTCGCGTCGTAGGTTTTCTGTCCAATCTGAAGCCCTTCGGTTGGAACGGCGATCCCTGCGTCGGCGTAGACCTCTTTGAGCGCGAGTACCTTGTACTGCGGCGCAATCCCCGCCTCGCTGTAGGCATCCAGCATCATTTTGGCCGCTCGATTTGTCGCGTTCAATGCCATCGCGGCGGCGCGCATCCTTCGAGCCTCGGCATCAAGCATCGCGAAAGGATTTTCATGAGGGTATAAAGCCTTGCCGGTTCGAATGTGTTTCTCCATGTCATTGAAGCTGGCGACGTAGGCGGCGGTGAACAACACGCCCTTCTGACCGGTTAGCTTGTTTGCCACAAACTCGCAGCCCTTTTTAGAGATCAAAAAGCATGGGAGTGCACGACCGATCGTGTCAGTATAAGTACTCTCAATAAAAAATTCATTGGGCCGAATTTTCGGCTCAACGGAATCCGCCATAGCCGCTATGTATCCTCTGATGTCTGCCAGTAGGTGCTTGTGTTGCTTGTCCACCATCGCCGCCACCTCGCGGCTGTCAGTCCAGAGGGTTCCATCCCTCTCAAAGATTGTCAGGTTGCTCATGATTTACCTCCTTCGGTTGATAGCGCTGTCCGTTTTATCGGACATTGTCTGTGGCATTATTGGGGTGCGGGGAGATCCAAAACGGCCCGAATGTGCGCTTTAATTTCAGGAGCATTGCGTTCGCCTGACAAAATTTTATAGATGTATGCAGAATCGACATATTTACCGCTACGGTCTTTGACCTGTCTCGCAAGCCACTCCTGAGTTTCCCCGCGTAGCAAGAGTTCCAGCTTCACCTCTTTTCCGAACTCAGTGAGTTCGTTTTTACGCATAAAAACAGCACCTCCTTTTTGGCGAAATAAACCTTGACAAGTACTAAAATATGTACTATAGTGTAATTACTCAAAGCTACAGTGCGTATATTAGTACTTCCCACAACCATATGATAGTACTAACTTACGTGCAAGTCAAGCAGATGTTCTTAATTTAGTGCATTTTGTATAAGTGCACAATTTCAGGGGTGCTATCATGTATTCTTTGCACGAAACAATTTGGGCGCTTTGCGATAACGCCGGGATTAGCGTGGGGAAAATGTGTTCAGACACCGGTATTAGCCGGGGAAATCTGACCGACTTAAAGATGGGCAGAATAAAATCTTTGTCTGCAACGAACCTCCAAAAAATTGCAGATTATTTTAAGGTGCCGGTCGATTATTTGTTGAGCGGAGAAAGTTTCGAAAACGACGAATTGCCCGCCCTTACGAAGAAGGACGAGCGTGATATTGCCAAGCGGCTGGATACGATGGTGTCCCAGCTCGGCGGCGACCATGACGGCTTGATGTTTGACGGAGAACCCCTCGACGATGAAACCCGGGAGTTGTTGGTGGAGAGCCTTCGCAAGGATTTGGAGTGGGCCAAGAGAATGGCCAAGAAAAAATACACGCCTAAGAAGTACCGCAAACCCACGGAGTAATTGATATGCCCAAAGGAGAGCGATGTGCCATGTGGAAGTATGCTATCGATACCGGGACTGACTAAGATTGGAGGTTTTACCGGTGAAGTACAAAGAGGTCGCGGAACGACTGTGTAAAAAGTACCAGACCCGTGACCCCTTCGAGATAGCACGACAACTCGGGATACAGGTATTTTATGGACACTATGGGACTATCCGGGGGTACTATAACAAGATCATCCAGCAGAGGATGATACATCTCAACGAGGCATTAGATGAGCAGCAGCAGACCATTGTGTGCGCACATGAGCTAGGTCATGCGATATTCCATCCTGACACGAATACGCCCTTTTTGCGGGCGAATACCTTTTTTGCTGTAAGCAGGCTGGAGCTGGAGGCAAATAAGTTCGCGGCAGATCTGCTTTGGTCGGACGACGACTTGCGGGAATACCAGTATTGGACGGTTCCACAAGTCGCTGCGCTGCTGGGTGTGAGTGATGAAATCGCGGAATACCGGATGCTGTCCGTTGTCCCGCGGTTGCAGGAAGTATGAAAATGAGGAGGTAGTACATGGGATTTCTGAACAGGCTGTATGAGGGGAAAGCCCTCAACGACAAAACCCCAAAGGCGATTATTTCAAAGCTGCGAAAAATGAAAGCGATCGGGGACAGCGACGAGCCTATTTTAGTTTATGGCAGCACGACGATGGGCAGCCCCGCTACAAGCATCGTCTTGCTACAAGACGCCCTTTTGTTTTTGAACGCATCGGGCATGCTTATGAAGCACAATTCTTTCCCATATAGAGGTATCGGGAGCGTGTCGATCGTCAATAAAGGTGCCCTAAGCACTCTCGTTCTTGGCATCAGAAGTGCCGGTGAAGAGGCTTTGGATATTCCAATGACTGCGGAGGAGGCGCGCCGGATTCAACAGGTCTTGATGGAAAAGATCGCGCAGCCAGCACCAGCACCATCCCCGTCCACGCAGGCGACAGCAAGTGTAGACCCGATTGCAGAGATCGAACGGTATCATGTCTTAAAGGAGAAGGGCATCATTACGTCGGAGGAATTTGAAGCCAAAAAGAAACAGCTTTTAGGGCTTTAGAGCGCAAAAAAAATCCGTCCCGTGCTGCGAACACGGAACGGATGGAGCAGCGACACCCAGTGGTAAAACAAGGAATCACTCTGCCTTTTCATTCTAACACAGAAGGGCGGAGGAAGCAAGAGAGGAGACTTTCATGAGCAGGCGAACAAACACTGCGGTCTGGCTGGATAAATACGACCGCTGGCAGATCAAGGTACAGAAGGACGGGGAGCGCCGAACCTTCACCTGCTCCACACCGGGCAGGACTGGCCAGCGCGAATGTAACCGCAAGGCCGACGAGTGGCTGGAATCAGAGGTGTTCGATTCCAAAACGCGTGTCGAGACCGTAGTGCCCCGCTTCATCGAGAACATGCGGGCCCGTGGGGTGTCGCCGGAGTGGTGCGACAGCGAGGAACGGCGCTGCAAGAACTGGATTGTCCCATACATCGGGAAGAAGAAAGTGAGCGGCCTGAAGGAAAGCGACCTTCAGGAAATCATATATCGAGCTGCAAGGTCTACGTTATCCGACCCAACCAGGGGGATGAGCAAGAAGAGCCTGAAAAGCCTGCGGGCGACCATGATGTCCCTCCTTAAGTATTGCCGCCGACGGCACATGACATCTCTGTACCCCGAGACGCTGGAGATCCCCAAAAATGCCCCGACGAAAGAGAAGAAGATTCTCCAGCCGTCAGATCTCGCCAAACTGTTTCTCTCCTCAAAAACCACAAGATTCGGACAGGTTATTGAGGACCCGTATATTCATGCCTACCGGTTCGCAGTCTTGACGGGGCTCCGGCCCGGCGAGTTGATCGGCCTAGAGTGGCCGGACATAGACGGCGACATTGTGCGCTTGCAACGGTCCGTCACAGTTTTGGGAAACGTGACCGCTGGAAAAAATGAAAACGCGCGGAGATACTTCGTGATGTCCAGATCGGCAAGGCAGGAACTCGATCAGCAGCGGTCTCTCTCGGAGACCTCCCGCATCTTTGGCATCGAGCATGAGGACACCTACCGCGACTTCTGGAAGCGGTACTGCACCTATAACCACATCCCTTATATCACCCCCTATGAGATGCGCCACACGTTCGTCAGCATGATGCAGTCGCTCCCCGAAGGCGAGCTAAAGGCGCTCGTCGGGCACTCTAAGAATATGGATACCTGGGGCGTGTATAGCCACGATGTCGCCCACTTCAAGAAGCAGACGGCGCAGAAAATTGAAGCTATTTTTGCCGAATTGTTGAACCCCGATTCCAATAATTTGGCCTGATTTTGTAACCCACAAAACAACCCACTTTTGTTATTCCGAACACGATTTCGGACATTTTGTCTAGAATCTGCACCATTCGTAAACGCCTTTGTATAGCGATCTTACGCCGTTTTAGGTTTTTCAGAAGATGAAAAAACCTTGGTTCGAATCCCCTCGGGCGCGCCAAAAAACCGAAGGCTTTGCCTTCGGTTTTTTTCATACTGACGTCCGATTTTCCGCCTCCGGCTCTAAAAACCTCCTGTCACCCGAAGGGGAAAGCGGCAGATGCCGTTCGGCCTGCCGCCGGAGGCGAACTTCTTAAAAAGCGGTTTTATTGCATTTCCGCTGGCTGGAAGCCGCGTTTCAGCCTTCGGAAGGAGGCCGTCCGCCGTTCTTTCACCGGTTCTGTTTTACAGGCGGTTGGCCAGTTCAAACATGGCGTTCACGTCCAGCGCGCCGCCGGTCAGGACCTTCCCGGCCAAGCCGGGGATTTTCACCGCGCTGGATAGGATGATGTTTTTGATCGTCGAGGCGGATAAGGCGGGCATATACGCCTTCAGCAAGGCCGCCGCGCCGGCGACATGCGGCGCGGACATCGAAGTGCCGTTCTTGGGCGTATACCCGCCCTGCAGGTCCAGGCTGAGAATACCGGTTCCGGGCGCGGCGATATCCACGCTTTCAAATCCATAATTTGAAAACCGCGCCAGGGTGTGATACGGGTCTATGGCCGCGACGGATAGGATGTTGCCGCTCGTGTAGGAGGCGGGATAGATGGGTGCGGCGTCGTTATTTGTGCCGGAGTTCCCCGCCGATGCTATAAACAATCCGCCGTACCGGTCGATCGCATCTTTCAATGCGCGCGAATAGGACCGGCCGCCCCAGCTGGCGTTGAGGATGGGGATCTCAAATTGATTCGCAAAATAGATCGCCGCGATGGCTGACGCGACGTCAAGGCCGAATTTCATGGAGACCGTCTTTACTTTCCAGCATACCCCGGCAATGCCGATCCCGTTGTTCCCCACTGCGCCTACGGTACCCGCGACATGGGTGCCGTGTCCGTTCAAGTCCATGGAATAGCGATCGTTGCCGGCGAAATTCCACCCGTTCTCCAGCTGCCCGTCCGATGAGGCCCACATGTTTGCCCGGATGTCCGGATGCGTATGGTCTATGCCGGTGTCTATCACGCCGACCGCGACTTGATCGCTCCCCGTCGTATAGTTCCATGCCGCGGGCGCGTGGATGTTTTGCAGCCCCCACAGCCGGCTGTTCAGCGGGTCGTCGGGAATCAAGTGAAGGTCTTCCAGATAGTCCGGCTCCGCATACGCGACATGAGGATTGGCCGACAGCCGTTCGACCGCGTCGTCCACCGCGGCTTCATCCCTGCTGTTCAGATGGACCAGGATCAGATCCAACCCGCCGTCTTCGCCGCCCGTCCCATTTGAACGAAATATGTACTCCGCTTTTTCATACGCAAGTTCGTTTAAAACACGGCCGGCCGCATCCCCGGACGCGTTTGGTGAATCGGGATCGCGATGGATGGCAACAATGATTTTTCCCGCCTCGTATGGATTGTGAGAGTCAGCGCCAAATTGCACAACTATACGCCCCCTTTGCTGGTTTTATTCTATGAGCGACCCCTTCCCTTTGTTACCGGCCGGGCGGATGGGACCGTCCCTTCTCCCTTATTGGTAAAATCCCATCGTCCCGTTACGGCCTATTGCCCGTACACGAGGATCTTTACAAGATCCTTTTTCTTTGCCCCAACGCGGCCTTATACAAAAAGGCGGCCAGTCTTCGACTGGCCGCCTTTTCCGATCC